>Ga0180301_10003449_pt1 | contig 12320 bp, 16 predicted proteins | sample GuaBasSediGuay16_FD_121797 | JGI IMG/M metagenome (GOLD analysis project Ga0180301, IMG submission 121797) | Subseafloor sediment microbial communities from Guaymas Basin, Gulf of California, Mexico - Guay16, Core 4569-2, 12-15 cm | ecosystem: Environmental > Aquatic > Marine > Hydrothermal...
CCTAAAACTTTTAGACCCATATCTAATTTCCTAAGCTCTTCAATTAGATTAGTTAAACTCTTTAGGAAGTCTTCAACTTTCTCCTTTATAAATATCTCATGAAACTTTTCTTTTAGCTTTTGATCTTCTTTTTTACCACCCTCTAAAACATAATCCGCGCCCAGACTTTCTTCAGTATTTAATATCATCATATTAATTGAATCAACAATCATGACGTCATCCCCTGAAAGTTTATTTAATATTAAATAAGTGCATCCACACATTAACAATGACTTTTCTCAAAAATAGAATTAAAAATGATAGAAGTTTCTCAAATTTCGAATTCCTCGATTTCTGGTAGCTCTGGGAATTCTTCTTCAAGACCAACTTCTTCTTTTGGAGTAGGTACTGGTGGTAATTCTAAAGGTACTTTCTCTTCGACTTCTTCTGGTTTCTTTTCAGGTAATTCCTTTGGCTTTGGTTTGGGAGGTTTCTTAACTGCTTCTGTTATCTCATAGAGAGTTCCCTCTAGAGATATGTATATCAATGACACAAGTATGTATATTACTACGAGCAATGAAAGCACGGTATTAGTCAGGTGAAAGTATTCTGTTTCAGTTACTGAATATGCCAATAGGTTATACATTATTCTAAATGCCTTAGCACCGTAATAGAGAGAAGTAAATGCGACACCGAATGTTAAAGAAATTCCTGCTATGGCGAAAGAAACCCTTCCTCCACGTGTAGCACTAATCGCACCTCGCATATTAGCGAGAAGAAATCCTCCTACTAAAGATAATGCTAGTATTATTGAAAATATGCTTCCCATCCCTATTAATAATATACTACTAGAGGCTTTTGTAAGGATTAAGGACAACGCATAAGTTACGTTTCCTTCTCCAGATAAAAACGCATTAATTGGAATTAATAATAAGAAGACAACTAAAAGAAATGAGACTATTAGACCGACTTTTACTAGTTTCACGGACTCTAATCTAATAGCAGCTAATACTAAAACCAAACCTATTAATATTTCTATAGAGAATCCCGCTACGTCTAAGCCTAAACTAAAAAGACTTTTAGTTTGCACTATTGAGGTAAGTATTTTACTGGCCCCGCTTAAAACAAATGATAGTCCAAGAACTCCTAGAGAGAACTTCCAATATTCAAAACCAAAGGATATTGCTGCTATAATTAAGGAAACTAGTGCAGCAATAGCTAATATTATACTAAGCTGATCATATAGATTTGATGAGAAGGTATGTGATGAGATTACAGAAAGTCCGGACAGACCTACTAGTATAGAATATAATGATGCTGCTAATGCTCTAAATAGAGTCTTCAACTCATTATTCTCCATAGCCATCAGCCTTAATTTAAGCATCAATCTATTTTACCTTTCTATAGCCTTTATAAAGACATTTATTTTTAGACTTATAGAGGGTAATAAAATTAAGAACTCAAAAACTTTCAACCCTCTTGTTTATCTAAAAACTCTTCTAGTTCCTTTAGGTCAATAATTCCTTTAGAAGCCAGTTCAGAAAGAGCTTTACTAAGCATTCTCCTAATCCTCCATCTTTGAGAGAGCCTACCAAAATGCTTTTTAGCCGTTTTTCTCAAGCTTTTTGTCTTCACAAGTGTTTGGAAAATTTTCCTTTCTCTTTCGTCCAATTCAAGATGTTTTAAAGCGAGTTTAGCTATTTCATACGGAGGAATTGAGGGAGGATATTTTCCCTCCGGTTTATTAAGTATCTCTTTGACTCTAAATTTAATTATAGTAACAATGTCGTCATCGCTTAATTTTCCGTAGTATGATTTAAGCTCTTCAATAAGCTCCTCCTTATTTTTAAAACCATCTAATCTAGCGTCCTCATCTGTTAAATCTCTAACTTTTTTGTATTCAACGCTCTCTAATTCTGCTTTAGCTATTATTCTTCCACCAGAATGGATATAAAATTCCTTAGCTCTTACTTCTACCTTTCCAATTCGGATTGTTGCACGTTTTTTCCCTTGAATTATTAACTTCTCAAATTTTCCTTTTATCATTAGATGCTGACCTATCCATCTAAGAGGCATTAAGTCCTGCCCTCCATCAGTGGCATTCATTAAGAATATTGATTTTTATTTAATGGTTTGAGTATTAACTCTCTAGGTCACATAAGGAATTAGAGAAAGGCGATGAAAAATGACAAATCTAAGATTTAGCTATCTGAAATTTCTATTAATGCCTAGATACATCACTATACAAGATGTTGATATTCTCTTAAAAAACAGTAATCTCACCGCATTAAAGGATCTACAATTACCTCCTAATGTTAGGTTACAGGATGCTATAATCTACCGCGCTTTAAACTTAGTGGAAGTTAAAGATATGGAATATATTATCAAGGAGAGTAGAGCACGCTTCTGGAATAAAGTATACCAAACGATAATCAGCAAGATGCTTGAGCAGGAAACTTTAAGAAAATACGTGCCATTCGTGCTCATCGAATGGCTTTCCATGGTCTTTATGATACTCTCAATATATTTTAGAGACCAGTTTAAATCAATAGGGGGTGCTGGATTTAAGTCTCCCTTTACGATATCAAATAAAGTTTTACTAGCTTTCTTAGACGGTCTGTTTAATGAGGATTTCATAAATCTTCTTGAGAAGCATGGTCTTAAAGAAATATTTAATGCATTTCTTTGGTCATACGGTCTTACTTATAAATATCTAGCAGAGATAGCTAAGGAAGAAGAAAGAGCTAATGTAAAGGAAATTCTTGATAAGATTTTGAAGTTTCTCGATTTTGTTGATATTGACTCAATTTTAAGCAATCCTTATGCAAGAATAATCTTGTCTTCATTAATCTTTATGCCGCTAAATGTCGCTTTAAAGTACAAGATTAAAAAGAAGTGTGAATTTCCTCTTGATGTCAAAAAGATACTAGAATTAATTGAGGATACTTATTCACAGGTGGAAAATTTCTCTGATCTTGTTCAACGAGTACATGTAAGCATTAGCAAAGCACTTAATTATGCGATTTCTAATCAAATGGAGGAAGGTATAAGAATTCTTAGAGAACTTGGGAAGATTATCTTTAATGAAAAGATGGATATAAATTTATTCGGGCTTACTGAAAGAATACTTCTTAAAGTTCCCGTTGAAACATCTGCTTTAGAACTTCCTCCTATCCATGTTCTAATTAATCTATCAGACGAACTCTCAGAAGTGGGATTGGTTTTGATACCTAATGAAGTTCAAAAAGCTGTTATCAATACATTTTTCGAGACACGATTATTACTGCAATCCCTTTTCATCCTGTATCCCGAAGAGATAAAAACATTTATTGAGAAAGCTTTGGAGGACGAATGGGCTTCTATAACTTTGCTCACAGTTTTTGGTTCGATTTCATCTCGGCTATTAGAGACTCTAGGCATATTCATTGAGAATTCGAAAATTCTCCCAGAGTCTGAGAGATTTCTTGATATTATTATTAGTCTTTTGCGTTCTATGTTTGAGAGAACAAAAGCTCTAGTTAAGAATGATTTTCCAGTATCAGTTAAACGAATAATCGTTTTTCCACTTTATAGAGAGGCATTTTATACTAGTGCAAGAATAACTCCACAAATTCGTTCTGCTCTAGAAAAAATTCCAAAAGGTAAAGAGTTTCTAAAATTATTAGATGATATCTTTAGCTTCATTGAATCAATAACTAAACCAAAAATTGAGAAAAAGAAGGAGGAACCAAAAGATATTGCGGACTTATACATTTAATCCTCTAAAAACTAATATAAACAGAGTGAGTAACCACTGTTAAATTCTTATAAAAGCATCATCTTTTTAAGAATTCAATAGTGTCATAATCGACGGTGACATTTATCAAAAATTCTCAAGGGAAAGCAAGATGGGAAAGCTTTCCAACCTTAAGAGACAAAGGAAAAGAAGGAAAAAACATAAGAGAAAGAAGTTAAGGAGAAAATTGAAGTTCAGAAAGAAGTAGAAATTTATGGTGCACGAGTATGAGGATAAAAGTTCCGTGGATATTAAGGTTTATAGGAATTCATAAACCCAATTATCGGTTAACCGTATTTAAACCAGATTTTTCGAAGCCTGAGATACGATTCTGGGCAACTATTATTTTACTCGTATCAGCTGCCATACTTTTCTCTGGAATTGTATATATTGTTGTTAATCTACCTCCTGCATTAATTCGTATTGGTTCTGCGCCAGGTTATTTCATTAGAGGCCTAGATCAGGAGACATCATCTGAAGCATTAATAGTTAGTACCTTTATGTTGCTAGGGGTTCTTGGAGTTTTATTTGTTAGACGTTCTGTGGAGAAAATGACTGAGGAAGATCAATTGACATTTATTCTTGGACTAGTTTTATTCTTCCTATCATTCATTGTTCTAACATACTTCCTTTATAACTACAAATTAGGCTTAATTTCTTGAGGATTAATTATGCTTCTTACAATATTTTTTCCAAATTTTAGTTCTCTTAAGAGATGTCTAATCGCTTGTTTAGAAACTCAGAGCTCAAAAACGATTATTCTTATGGATGATGAATACGTGCTTGCGCCTATTCGCAAAGGTAATATTTCTGTTTTTCTCGTAGCTAAAAAGGAGAGTGAAAAAATGAATACTAAAAGTATTCTTAATGTTGAGGACATTATGAATATCAAACATAAAATTTCAATTTTAAAAATTGAAGACAGAGTGTTATCACTCTTTAATGAACTAAATGAGGTTGAGGAATTTGAAATAATTGATCAGAGAAACTTCATCGCGTTGACACTAAATTTTTCTATAATTCCTTGTCTTTTAAAAAGGAATAATAATTTGTATGCTATAATATCGCTTGACGATCAACCATTACTGATCTTAACGAAAAAAGCAATCACTAGAAATTATTTATTAGTGAATACCTTAGACTTAGTTGTTGAGGAAATTGATGAGTTTCCTAAAGGAAAAATGATAAACCATAAATTATTTGCTGTAAGCGCGTTTAACGCAGTTCGTTGGAAGAATCATAATGCTTTAAAATATTAGAGATATTTGATTAAGAATGCTTAAGCGTACATTCATAACTATCGGTAGATGAAGAAACTAACCTGCTCTGATTGAATAATGATGAGCGTGCACCACTCGGATTAAAAGCCTAATAATTTAAAATAATACCAGTCATGTTAAAGAACCATAGCGATGATTGAAGCACCACCTGCTGATAATCATGATGAACCTGCCGTAGCAAAGAGCTAAGTTAAAGTTGGTTAAAATGGATGTTGAAAAAATTCTTTCTGCGATTCTTTCAAAGGATAATGAACTATTGTCCAAAATAAGATTTCTCCTTTGGGTTAACTTTTGGGGGCCAAAAACAAGCATGAGAGAATTAATACTTTACGAAATTTATCCCGGAGATAGCATAATGGCTCTTTTGGGATTTAAATTAGAAATATCAGCTATAGAATTACTTTCTAGTTTAGTAGCAATTGAAACCAGTAAAGATTATTTTGTTTCAATAAAAAGTGCCTCTAAGGAGCATTGGGAGTCATTTTTAAGACTTGTAGCTAAGAGAGAGAAGCCGAGAGTTATAGTTGATAAAGCTTTTAGAGAAAATCTTGGACTGCCTTCTGAGCTGATAAACTTTGAAATTCTTGTTCTTGATGCTTTTCTATCTTAAAAATTTAGAAAAATGTTAGGAGACACATCTTCTTAAGGTAAAAAGCCAAATAAAAATCCTTGATTGGTAAAAATATTTGTTGTGATAACGTTGTCATCGGTGAAAAAAGTGACGGACTTAATGAAAATGCGAGGTAGTAAAGTTAGAGAAAGCATACAAAGAGAGCTAAGTAAGATTATTAAGAAAGGTGCAAAAGGAGTTGTTATGGTTAATCCCGATGGATTTATCTTTTTATCCGCAGGGGAGATAAGACCCCTTGATGAGGCTCTAGCCGCATATATGATGGTTTTGTTTCCTAGAGCAAGAAAAGAAATGAAAAGAATACTTAAATCTTCATTAGGAGCTTTGCTTCAAAGAGATGCTGAAATTTTAGATTTGCTCGGGCATATCTCTCTTACCTTTTCCGATCAAAAATACATAGGTGTTTATGCTGAGGATTATGCTATATTAGCAAGCGTTGGTGAAAATGCCGATCCTCAGGAATTAAGAACAGCATTAGCTAGAGCGATTATTGAAATTATAGGAGAGCTAAGGATACTAAGAGAACTCACTATGCCTAAGAGATTAAGAGAGGCAGAGATGGAGGAATATCCAGAAGTTATAGCGCCTACTGCAGTCGTTCCCACACCTACTGCGGAAGTATCCACAGAAGAGCGGGAAAAAGTTAGGTCTCCTTCTGATGTTTATAAAAACATCAAGAGGATTATTCTCGATATCCGTCGCGATCTTAGAAAGAAAGGTAGTTGGGACGTTGTTCTTCTTGGCTTGGAGAGGATGATGGTTCAACTTACGATCTTAGTTAATAATTTTCCACAGTATGGAGAGCATCCCGCGATAAGATCTATAATGAATTGGATTTCTACAACATCAGATAGAATACGGAGAGGAATAGCTATTAAAGGGCAAAAGACAGTGACGGAAACGCAAAGAGAAAAACTAGAGAAAAGTTTAATTCAGATTTTAAATTATTTGAGAAAGCTTCTTCATTTAGGAGAAAAATGATTCTTCGCCTCCTTTTAACTTTTCTTCCATTTCTAAAAACTTTTGAATTCTCCTCTGCTCATACAGCCAATCATAAACGGTGGCATGACGCGCTCCTCTAATCAATTTCATTATAGCTTCTTCTGCTAACATTATATCGCTCCATCGTCCAATTATCGCTACTTCTTTATCACTGACAGAAATCTTTGTATCGGTTGTCTCTTCTATAATTCTCCTAGCTTTCCCCTTCTCGCCAATGATCCTTCCCTTAATTCTTATAAGATCCTTTTTGTTTCTTGCATATCTGCTTAAATCTATAATCCGAAGATTATAGTCTTCCTTAAGAAGTAAAAAGGCTTTTTCAGGGGAGAAACCTAATCCTATCGCTTTAATTATTAGTTCAGCTTTAAGCACATTATCCGCATTATCAGGATTAGCTTCAATTGTTATCACGCCTGAGCTACTTATTTTTAACTTAACATTAAGAGTGTTTTCTATCCGTTTCTTTATTTCTCCTCCTTTTCCAATAACTACTCCTAACCTATCTAAAGGTACTCTAAGCCTCTTATAAATTTTCTCGGACATGATTTCACCTTTAACTATTTTCAACGGTCATTCTAGATATAATGTTAAAGTAAAGGGAAAGATATATCATAAGTCGAATTTGAGGTGGTAATTCTATACTCTCTATTAATGTATGAATTATTTGAATTGATACTGCTACACTAGCTATGTAAATATGAAAATTAGGAATTAATGAGATTATGAAAAGTAAGATGAAGGCATATTCTAAATTTTTTGGAATGTCACCAAGTGAAAGATAAGAGTAGTCCATGATGAGGAGAATCATAAATGCGTTAAGCATTGTTACGTACATCTTTCTAAAAAGCCTTGATGTCATTTCTTACACTTTCATATTTCCTTATTCTAAAAAACCGTCTACATATTTAAATGGGCTAAATGTTTCTGGTAGAGAATTACTAAATGCAATGATCATGACACCCATATTTTTCCTAAGCTTCTTCATATAGATCCTCAGATCAACAAAGTATTCCCATATTTTTCCTAATGCTGGGATGACCCCTTCTGCATACCACAATTCATCAAATATAAGATTATCATCTGAAAATGATGAACGAATAATTGAACGCATCTGATTTGTAACTAAAATAGTGGAGAATCGTGAATGCTTTCTTAATTCCATACCTAAGCCTATTAAATTGCCCATATATTCCTTGAAACCAATCTCATCAAGAGGCTCTTTAAATAAGCTAGAAACAGAATCTATTAAAATTAGCTCGTATTTTCCTAAGTTTTTCTCCAATATTTTTATAACTCTCTCAACCGATTCTGGAGCACTAACTATTAGGATTCTTTTGAGAACGTTTTTCAATAATAAATCTCTATTAAACTTTCTCAGTATTTTATGAATTAATTCGGGGTGAAAACTTAAGTCAACATCAAAAAATAATGCCCTTGCTTTAGGGTTATGTAGAAGAAAATAAGTTAAAAATTGGTGAGAGAATATCGTTTTTCCACTTGCAGCTTTACCGCATATCTCAATTATAGAATTTTTGGGTAATCCACCTAATCTATCTAAACCCTTAATTCCAGTCATTAAAACCATTGACCAGTCCCTTATATTTCATAAAAACCTTCAGCTTCTCTATCCTCCTTGCTTTCTTCCTCTATTTCCTCAAGCAAGTCTCTAGACACATATATATCTGCGTTCGCTCTCAAAGCTATAACAATTGCATGAGAAGGAATCATTTGAAACTTAACTGGATGATCGAAACCTTCTGGAAGAAGCTCTATTTCAGCAACAAATACGTTTAAATCGGGTATTAAATCCACAATTTTAACATTTTTTACATCAGCAATCTCAGTCACTAATTGCGATAAAGTAAGCCTAGGGTCAATGCTATCGAAGGAATGACCCTTTTTCTTCTTCTCTAACAGATCCCATATCTCAAGAGCGATATGGACGGGTATCCCACTCATTCTGAATATTTTACCATCCTCCAATAAGAATTCAAGTATTGGTTTAGAAGCGCTTGCTAGAAGCGCAGGGTTAATTAAGCGAGGATCTAACATGGGAGGTACAGGAACATACGTCAATGGGAATAAAGGTCTTATTTTAATTACTTTGAGATATTCTTTTCCTTCCTCAACTAACACCAAGCTTGGAAGCCTCCAATCATAATTTGTTTTCGATTAGATGGAAACTATTTTATGCCTCCATCATCTCTACCAAATTCAGGAGGATTTAAACTAAAGAATAATGGTCTTTAGCTACCATCCCTATTTAAAACTTGCTAAGTATTTTTTCTAAGTAAAATTGAATTCGACATGCTGCTCATTCTTTATGAATTGGTTTCTTCAACGATTGAGTAATAATCTCCATAAGTTGTTCCTTATTTTTTGGTTGCCTTAACCAAAATAAAATAACCCTTCCTCCCTTAGATTTAGCATATATTTTTCTAACCTTATCAATAGCCTCTGGATACGTCTTTGCTTTTAATCCTAATAATTTCCATCGCCCCGAACCTAATGCTGTTCTTATATTAGGATAAATCTCAACTTTCCAGATCTCTCTTACAATTGTTTTTGATCCCCATTTGATGAGGGCAGCCACCGGCTCCTTACTCTTCATGACTTTTTCAGCAATCTTTAACCATTTTTCACCTATTCGAAGTTCAATTTTCTTCTCTTTCTTAAGAATAGCATCAAAAAACTCCTTTCTAACATGGAAAATTACAATCAACATTTTTCCCTCTCAGTCACTTATTTCTTAATCTTAAGAATTACCTTCTTTAGATGCGGTTTTGTTTCACACTTAAAACCATCGATTTTATTTAAGAGATAAAGTCTTCTTTCACTTGGCTGGAATACCCAGAAGGAATCTCCATACTCTAACAGTAATAATGGTCCTCTATTCGATACAACTTCACCTTTAACTCCCAATGGCTCCTTTTCAAAAACCCTTCTTAATTCTTTTATTGGAAGAAGCTCAATCCAGCTAGGTAATTCTGTAGCGAAATGTTTTGTCGGAATGTACAAAATTGGATTTGTTAACCTTTCATAAACTCCATAACTCTTGAGCTTTAATTCTTCATACATTCTTGGCAAAAATTCAATCAATGCGGTTGATTCTTTATTTGGATTCCAGTATCCTTGAGAGATAACATCTGCCCAAACCTTTCTGCCAACTGGACTCATATATACTCTCTTAAATGCCTTAGCCAACTCGGCTTCAACTAATAACGCATCTCTCCTATAGATGAAATCCGTTAATATTGCAAAAGGTGATGCTTGAGAAAGCGGTCTAAGTAAAGAATTACTAACACCGACTTTAAATGCAATTCCATGCTTGCTATGAATGAATGTTCTAAGATAAACAAACGCTTTGCCACAACCATAAGGATATAAATTGCATTTCATACAGCTCTTGTATGTTGTAGCGGGACAGCTTAATTCGACGGTTGGAAGCATATGTTTTGAGCGTACAATGTCTATCCAATTAATTAAGGATGGATCAAAATTTTGAATTGGATATAAGCTAGAACCATTAATTTTCTCGAAAACTAAAAAACAGTTGAATAAGTTTCTTCCCTGTTCGACGTATGTTAATGTTAAGAAATACTTTGCCATATTAAATCTCAACATTTAGGCCTCCTTGCTAAAATCAAATTTTAAATTCATCATCCTAATTATTTTCTCAAAACGAAATTAGTTAATTAAGATGGTGATGCAATATGACAAGCGAGCTTCCATTCTCTAAAATAAAACCAATGACTCCAGGACAGCAGAAATTAGTAAAAGCTCTAAAAGATGAAACAAAAGAAATTGTTGGTGTATTCGGTCCAACGGGTACTGGCAAATCACTTTTAGTTTCGGCTTACGCGATATCAAAAGTCCTTTCTGGAGACTACAAGAAATTTGTTTTATGTAGGCCCCTTGTGGATATCGTTACTAAAAAGGAATTGAGTACAGCTGATCTGGGTGATCAATTTATTGAGATTGCTAAACAATATCTCTATGACATACTTGCTGGTCTTATAGATACAACATTGATTGAGGATATGATTAAAAGAGGGAATCTGGTTATAGCCGATCCTCATTATCTAAGAGGAAGAACTTTCGATGACTCTATAATATTTCTCGATGACGCTCAAAATATCCCACCAGAGAGTGCTGGAGAGCTGCTCATGAGAGTGGGTACTAATAGTAAATTTATTGTTGCAGGGGATCCCGTTTTTCAGAAAGATTTACCGATAGAGCCAGATGGTGCAACCTTAATAAGAGAAGTTCTCCTCGGAGAAGTCGATGCTGTAGTAGTTGATCTAGGACTAAAAGATATTGTAAGACCTGGTGCCAGAAGAGGGGCTAGGATCTTACTCGAAATGAGGATGAGAAAGAGACCTCTTTCAGAGGCGGAGGCTGAGATACTCTCTGTGATGAAGAGTATAGCACCTGATGCTGATATTCTTACTGTGGTTGATATAAGAGACCTTAAAGAGAAGTATCAATTTAAAGTAGAATTACCTGACATACTAGCGATTGTTAAGAAAGGAACAATTGGTCGCCTAATTGGTAGAAGAGGAGAAAAAATTTCAAAGATAGAAGAAGAGGCTAATGCTAGAATTAGAGCGATAGAGCTTGGTTTAGAGTTTGAACCATTATTCTTCGCAACCCATCCTCTCAAAACTAAAGTTGAGAGAGGCATAATTGACATGGACCTTGCAGGTCCAAGCGTTGTTGTCAGAATTTCAGAAAGAGTTGCAGGACCTTATTTCGGACCGAAAGGTTCTCACATAAGGTTTGTAGATGAAATCTTTAAGAGAGTTCTCGGAATCGGTATAAGAACAGAGGTTGTCTCATAGAGATCTTATACATTTATTTCTATTTCTACAGAATCCCCGTCTTTCAGATTAAATTTCTCTCGTAATCTCTCATCAGCAACAACTTCGATGACATTTTTTCGATGAACGCTCATCTTTGGTCTTATAATTACAACAGTTTTGTTGCACATTTTACCAAGAGCGTAGAAAATGGGTGAATACTTCTTATCTGGCGGATTGTATCTCTCTTTAAGAAAAGAGGTAACCTCTACACCATCGTTCAGCTCGATGTTAAGAGTTCCCGGAAATGGTTCTTTTCCTAATAATTTCTTAAAGAATTTCCTATAGACATCTAGTGAAACATAATATGCTCCCTTCTTTACTCCTGAAACAACTTTCCCCTTAATTTTTATTATTCCCATTCAATCGCTTCCTCTCTCAAGCTTCTCATTAATTTCTATGTACTCTTTCAGCTTTATTAATAGTAAAGTTAAGAGTTCATCTTTCTCAATAATTGACTTTAGCTCTCCAGAAGTTCTTAAATTTTCTTCAACTCCTAAATTTATTTCTTCACTTAACTGTATTATGTGACCCACACTCTGTACGATGTCAAAGGATATTTCAAGAGAATAATTACCATTCTGAACTATTAAGTATGCTTTTAATGGAGGAAATTTTAATAATATGGACTTAACGATTCCTATTCTTTTCGCTTGTGAATCATAGACCTCCTTCCCTATGAGAACACCTTTATAACTTTTTTCGGTTAATTCAACAGTTATCATTCCAGACACAGAAGTTAATCTATCACATACGCTTTAAGCAGTAACTCAAACAAATAAAAATATAATATC
>Ga0180301_10003451_pt1 | contig 12318 bp, 5 predicted proteins | sample GuaBasSediGuay16_FD_121797 | JGI IMG/M metagenome (GOLD analysis project Ga0180301, IMG submission 121797) | Subseafloor sediment microbial communities from Guaymas Basin, Gulf of California, Mexico - Guay16, Core 4569-2, 12-15 cm | ecosystem: Environmental > Aquatic > Marine > Hydrothermal...
AATGATAGAGCTTTTAGGATGCGAGGATGGAGGCTTCATTGCACGACAGTATCCACAACTGGCTCATATAAAAGTTAAGCCGGAGGTAAATGAAATAGCCTATAAAGCATTCCTAAAATTTGGGCGCTATAAATTAGAGACTAGAAATAAAATCGTTATTTAATTTAAGGCTGGGATATTTATGAGAGGTACATTATCATTTCCCTTGAGAAATCCCTCACCGGACTTTAATGCGTTTAGAGAAATATTGCTTGGAGAGCGATTGCCTGAGAAGGTTCATTTTGTTGAGCTCGGCGTTGACTACGAGGTGATGAAGTTCATAGCAGAGAAGCTTATGAACATTAAGGCTCCTAGATTTGAAGAAAGAAAGCGGTTCTTGAAGTTTTTCGTTGAATTCTATTATCGGATGGGCTACGATTATGTCCCTGTTGGGCTACTCTTTGCACCCTTCCCAGTGAAGTATAGAGAAACGAAGGATACAGCCATGTTGTCTCGTGGAAAACGGATATGGGTTGAGGAGAACGAAGGAATCATCACAAACTGGGATGAACTTGAATCTTTTCCTTGGGATCAAATCAACCTTGACCTAACCGAATACTTCAGGTTTCTAGATGAGATTCTTCCAGATGGCATGAAGCTGACGGTGAGTTCAAGTGTATATGAGTGGGTTGGCGAGCGGTTGATGGGGTGGCAGTGCATGTTTCGAAATTTATTCGTTGACCCTGACCTTGTGAAAACCGTCTTCGAGAGATGGGGAAAAGTGGTTTATAAGGGATATGCAGATGCGATCTCACATGACTGCGTCGGAGCCATATTCCACTGCGACGATATGGGATATAAGAAAGGGACGATGGTTAGGCCGGATACTCTGAGAGAAATCGTGATTCCATGGCTCAAGAAGTTTGCTTCGCTTGCGCATGAACACGGCAAGCTTTTCTTGTTGCATAGTTGCGGCAATATTTATCAGATCATGGAGGACCTGATCGAAGACGTCAAAATAGACGGTTTCCACTCTTTTCAAGATGCGATCATGCCTGTATGGAAATTTAAGGAGAAGTATGGTGACAGAGTTGGTGTTCTGGGCGGAGTTGACGTCGACAAACTCGCAAGATACGACATAGAATCTCTGAGGAAATATGTGAGAATGATACTGGATAAGTGTATGCCGGGAGGAAGATACTTCTTAGGATCAGGAAATACTGTGACGAACTATGTTCCGCCGAGAAACTATCTCGCTATGCTTGAGGAAGGACTTAAATGGAAACCGAGAAATAAATGACCCCTAAATACAGTGGCAGGCTATAAAAGATGCGTACGCAGGTAGCTCAGCTTAACCAACGCGAGGACAATTACAGATTATTTAGCGTGCTAAGAGCATTATTTAATTCGTTAGTTGATTAAAATAAAAATGTGAAGTGCCTATGAGTATTAGTAAAAGGGAGAATTATTTGCGAGCTGTTGAGATGAGGGGGCCTGAGTGGATACCTTGCTCTGTATCTTTGCAAATAGCTACGTGGCATAAATATCGAGATAAGCTGGAAGATTTAGTTATAAGGCATCCATTCATCTTTGGGGATTATCAGCGAGGAAGCATCAATTTTGATTATTTTGGTGTGCGCTGTAAAGGTAAGGTTTACAAGGATGAATGGGGATGCGTATGGTATCATGCTCAAGATGGATTAGCTGGGCAAGTTAAGTTGCATCCGTTGGAGGATTGGAAATCCTTAGATTCTTATAAGCCTCCGGACCCCCTTAAGCTAAGAGGCCCGCCTCTAGCTGATTATCAACCTATCGAATCTTGGGAGCAAGCTCGTAAACGAATAAGGGAGGATAAAAAGAGAGGCAGATTGGCTATGGGTTATTTGCCTCACGATACTTTATTTCAACGTATCTATGATCTCCGAGGATTCAAGAACTTTCTTATTGACACAATTATACAGCCTGAAAAATTGAAGATACTTATCGACATAGTTGTTGATTACAACTTAAAATTGATAAGGTGGTGGCTGGAAAATGATGTGGACGTCATCTATTTTGGAGATGACTTAGGGACCCAGACGAAATTAACGATAAATCCTAAAACCTTCAGAGAACTCTTCATACCGGCCTACACGAAAATGTTTAAGCCATGTCGTGAAGCAGGCGTTCACGTGTATTTTCATAGTGATGGGCACATTATGGAGATCACTGATGATCTTATTCAAGCTGGCGTCACAATATTGAACCTTCAAGATAAGGTTAATGGAATAGACAATATTGCCAAAAAATGTAAAGGAAAGGTTTGCATAGACTTAGATATAGACAGGCAGAATCTGCTTCCCTTCGGCACTCCAAAAGATATTGAAAACCATATTAAAGAAGTAGTAATAAAACTTGGCTCGAAAGAGGGCGGTCTCATGTTAGAGGCTGACATCTATCCTGATGTACCTCTCGAGAATATCGAAGCCCTATGTAAGTCTATGGAGAAATATCAACGCTATTATTCAGAAACATGAGAGCATAAATAAAAAGATGGGAACTTAGCCGAGATGATGAGTCATCATAACAACATCAGCTTGAAAATTATATGGCGGGAATTAAAACAACTAGAAAATATGAAAAATATTAGCTAATTATAAGGCGAAAATTTTATAAAATATAATCGACAGTAACTTTACACTGCTAGTAATTTCTTTACAGTCAGGTGTGGGAAATGGGTGTAAAGGAAGAGTTAAAAAGGGGACTGACGAAAAGAACAGTGATTCTTTCTCTCATTTTCCTCTTCCTCTCGTCGACTACGCGTAGACTAGCTTATGGACCGACCAGATTTATGATTGGGTTAGATTTACCAACTTGGTGGTGGCTAATAATCTTCCAGATCTTGGGCGTGTTCGTTTCCAGCAAATTGCAGTTAACGAGACAGGAGATGTGTATTTTTATGACCATTACAAGTGCTTGGGCTAGCGGAAGCTATTCAATTGCTACAGTCTGGTGGTGGTGGAGCGCCACTTTTGGTTGGAACCTTGGCACATTCACAGTAGCACTAAATAATCCTACATACGCTGATCTATTTAAAAAGTTCTTAACTCCTTATATGTATCCCACAGATGAGGAAATTTGGAAGATCGCTTTTTACGGAACCCCCGCAGGTGAGCTAATAAACTGGGGACCTTGGATAGTTCCTATAATTTTCTGGACGCTATGGATGTTCGCCTTCGCCTTCTACAATGAGTTCTTAGCTCTCCTCTTTAGAAAGCAGCTCATCAATGTAGAAAGATTTCCTTTCCCGGTTGCACAACCATTCATCTATACACTTAACAAGGGCGTACCAGAGGAACCAGGAAAATTTGCATCCATGTTTAACTTTAAACGTCTAAAGAGATCTGAAGTATTCTTCTACATCGGCTTCGTTGCCGGCATTATATGGACGATACCTGAAATATTGGCATACATCGTTCCTATAGGTCAACCTTTCCCAACTCTTTATCCTGTTGACTTAACATTTTTAGCAGAAGCTTTGCCAGGAGCTGAGCTATATATGGTGATATACAATGTTTTTGTTGTGCTTTGGTATCTTGTGCCTCTTGACGTCTCAATTACAGCTGCACTATGGCCATTTCTCTTCAGCATACTAATTCCAACTATTGGAGTAAGGCTTGGCTTTTATCCAACTATACCTGGGATGGCATGGGGTAATATGTGGGCGAGAACTACTTGGCAATGGTACTCACAGTCGCCATTCAAATACGGATTTTTTGGAGAAGGCGTACTTTTAGCCTTAGCCGTATTTATGATAGTGCCATTCTGGAAACACTACCGTAGTACACTGCTTTCTGCATTTGGTAAAGGACCAAAGCTGGAAGAGGAAGCTGAAGGAATATCCTATAGATTCATATGGGGAGGCATAATCGTTACCTTCATATTATTGCTTGCCATGGAGATGGCAATCGGTGTACCATTCGTCTTTGCCCTAATATGGTTATTGATCTCTACGGGTGTATGGCTAGGCAGACTAAGGGTAGTAGCGGAGGGGCCATTCACGTTCCAAGGATGGGATACTCCAGGCTTTAGTGGACCACTAGCATTTGATCTTGCTGTTGCAACTGGAGCTTTAACTCCCACTGTGCCAACGCGATCTGGTATTGCAACGATGTTTTTAGCTACCTCTACGATAGGCGGATGGTATGCCGCTGGCCACCTGCCAAAAGTCTGGTACAACTTTTATGAATACAAGATAGCTGACGCTACAGGAACAAGCTGGAGAGACCTATTCTGCGCACATATCTTAACCTTCCTAGTGGTAATACCCGTAACCATGATCCTTGGTATATGGCAAACACTCGCATATGGCGCGAATCAGCTAAGAGGTGACTACTACGGATGGTGGGGTACAGGCACTCTTACGGCAGTACAGCTAGACTATTACACCACTCATCCCGTCCCGCCATACGCATTCGGTGGAACAACCGTTGAACACTACATCCTGTGGATATTAGGATTCATAGTTGGCGGACTGTTAATCTTTGCCAGAATGAAGTATCCATGGTTGATAATAAGCCCTGTTGGCATATATTTGGGTTGTTACTGGAGCGTAAGTGTACTTCCAACAATCGTCATAGCTGCAATTCTAAAATACTTAACAATAAAAATTGGTGGTTCTAAAGGCTACTATGAGGTTGGTATACCAATAGCAACTGGTTTGATAGTGGGATATGGTTTATTGTTTGGCTTCTTCAACATATGGCAATGGTTCCATGACGCATGGCCGCTTATAGCTCCCAAGCTACTAGGCTCATAAACCGATGGGAGATTGTCAATCGAGAGAAAAATCATAGAGCTTCAGGGAAATTAAAATATCTTATTTTTCTTTTTGTTTTTTGACTAGATATATAGTCTAGAGGGATGGATCGAGACTAATAAACGTTGTTGGAGTTGAGAGGAGACAGCTAGCTGATAAGAAGTTTCCAAGAGATCTTTCCTAAAGTTCATCGTAGGCTTGAGATTGATGTTGCAGGGTGTGCCAAGTGACATTTCTAGACTCCCTTTTTAATGTATAATGATAATAAATGGAGTAGCGTGGAGATTTACTTATTTAGAACGAATGATTTAAATTTTAGCATCCAATTTGCGCAAGCACGTGTGAGAGCGCTCTTGGCTGGGCTGATTAGATGGTTGGAGAAACAGGTACAGAAACTTTAGCCTAAAACGCAACCAAAAATATTTAAGCAAAAAGTTCATGATAATAGATAGTTAAGGGCTAAAAGGATAATAGGCAATTATGGATGGAAAAGAGGAGGTTTTGGGCAGAGCTGGGTTGGCATCGTTAATTTGCCCGTCGGAGACATAAAAAGCGCTTATAGAGGGAGGAGTACCGTCTTGGTATGCAAGCCTATAAGGCCGCTATTGCTCATTTAATATTTTGAAGGAGGTATGTTTTTGATTCGTAAAAATGCATACCCGTTTTTCTGTTTTTTTATATTAGCATTAGTTATGCTTAACAGATTCTATGGTGTGCGATCCAGTTATGCCCAGCAAGAAAGCGTGTTCGATTACTCACTAGTAACTACGCATATAAATATCACGCATGTTATGGAACACGTCTCTAAGCTTTCTAATTTCAGTTCAAGAGTAACAGGTTATGAGGGATGCGATAAAGCTGCTGAATATATTTATAATTTCTTTAAAGCACACGGGTTAAATTCATTTTATCATGAATATAATGTGGTTGTTCCTATAGACTATGGTGCAAATATTACAATCTTCGACAATGATGGACATGCGGTTCGGACAATTAATGCTTATACCATGTGGCCAAATTTAGTGCAGACTTGCTCCATTCCTCCTGAAGGATTAAAAGGAAAACTTATTTATGCTGGTTCAGGTGAACTTTCCGAATTCAATAATAAGACAGTGGATGGCGCTATTGTTCTTCTTGAATATAATAGTGGCTATAATTGGATTGAGGCTGCTAACTTGGGAGCTAGAGCCGTTATCTTCGGTGAACCTGATGAAACAACGCGATATCAATCTGAAGCTAAGGTCATCGCGCATCCGCTTTATTTCCCAAGGCTCTATGTAAATCGATCTGACTGGGAATACCTTTATGATGCAGCTTCAAGAGGTTATAACGTGGTTCTTCACTCTCGAATGGCTTATGAGAACAAAATAGCGAGAAATGTGATCGGTGTTGTTAAAGGGACACAGTACCCCAATGATGTAATTATTGTTGCCTCTCATTATGATACTTGGTCGCCTGTGCCTAGATTAGCTCCTGGAGAAGATGAAGCAATATCTACAGGGGTTCTCTTAGAACTTGCCAGATTCTTCTCTCAAAATCCTCCCCTTCGGACAATATGGTTTGTGGCATTCTCTGGTCACTGGCAAGCCCTTGCTGGAGCAAGAGAATTTACTGAGAAGTACTACTTCAGTTCAGAGCAAATTAATGGTTCTCGGCGCATTATTATGCTGATTAACCTTGACCTTTCAACTGATGGAAATAAACTAGCGCTTCTCTATGCAGGTCACTTCTACTTTTATGGTGGACCTACAGCCTTTCCGCGATATGCCCGATGGGTTGCCCCTCAGTTAACAAGTGTTTATATACCTGAAATTATGAAACAGCTGAGGATGGGAGAGCCTGAAGAGTATATAGTGAACAATCTGATCGGGACATCCGAATGGGATGCTGGTATGCCAACAACATTCTTTTTAGATTCTGAGCCTATCTCTGTAGCTGGAGGAATCGGTATTGGCTTAAGAACTGCGCATAGCTTCCGTTTTCACTGGGGGCTGCCCATAAGCAATATGAAATATATTAACTTGGAAAATCTTAAGCCTCAAATGCTAATTGCTTCTTGTATAGTTTATAGCTTCGCTAACGAGAGGTTTCTCGACATCAATCCTGAAGAAATTAAACCGCAAAGAGTGATCGTAAGGGCTTATTATGGTGCAGGGTATGACTCGCTAGATATTGAGGTTAGACAATATAATATGTCCAAGGCTTGGTATGATCCTGTTCCACACGCATTAGTACGGGTTGTTAGATTAAGCAATGAGTTAAACATCTTCGCTCAGATATATGCTTTCGCAGATGACCGAGGGAAGGCGAAGGTAAATGGAATTGCATGCGTTGCAGCTTCTGGATCCTCAATAAATACGGAGATACCAAGCATAGCTTATCAAGGTTATATAGTGGAGGGATGGGTAGTCAACTTCACAAATGGAGTAGTGGAGTACGCCCCAGACAGCGGTCCATATTCTTGGGGATCAGTGGTTGCTCCTGATAGACATCCGATGCCCGTGTTTCCGGTCGTCTTCAAGACTGTTGCATCAGTATCACTCTTTGGCTTTGTGGAACCTCAAACGATGAGTGACTTAGCGCTCTTAGATGTAAGGTGGAAGACACCTCGTGTCTCTGTTAGATGGGCGATTGTTCCCTTAAACTTCAAGACTCTCTCGAACTTTCAGTTCTATGGCTACAAGGTTTACGCTCCGAGAGGGATAGTTACACTTTTCCTATCTGAGGATACACCCTTCATGATTAAGATGCGGGCTGGTACCGAGTTAGGTGTTGTAGGTGTACTCATTAATGCTACAATAGATAATCCTGAGGGGACAGGCTACAGTGTGAGGCGAGGTCAAGAGGTCCGCTTAACTTTTACTCACCTTCGCTTTGCAGAGGATTTGTACAGCTTAGTGAAGAATAGACTTTCCATTACGCAACCCTTCAACATCTATAGTCCAATTGCCGAGCTCACGTTCCATAATGGCGAATTTCATCTAAATAAAGCTAAATTAGCATTAAAGGAAAAGAAATATGATGTGGCCTTTAGTGAGGCGATCGTTGCATGGAACTGGCTTTCCCAATGCTACAGAGAAACTATGAGAATGATCTATGATGTAGAATCAACATCTGTCTTTTTCTTCATTTCACTAATTCCGTTCGCATTAATCTTCGAACGGCTGACTATGGCAAGCACGGGATTAAAGAGGATTCTCACGATATTATGTATATTCATTTTTTTCAGCGGAGTCCTATACTTTATGCATCCGGGCCTTCACATAGCAATCCACATATACGTTGTAATTCTTGGATTTGCAACGGTAGCTTTAGCAATTCCTTTTCTGGGTGTAATCGTTGGTGAATGTAAATCCCAGATGGTTGAATTACGCCGTAGAGCTATCGGAGCACATTTTAGTGAAGTCAGCAGGGTTAGTATAATTACAACCTCAGTTTTAATCGGCATTCAAAACTTGAGAAAACGTAAGTTTAGATCAGCCCTTCTTATTTTATCAGTTACCCTCGTGACTTTCTCATTAATCGCTTTGACTTCTGCTCCAATAGTGGCTTTTCTGAGGCCACTTACAATCTTAGAGGGAAGGAGTAGTTATGAAGGCATTTTAGTCAAAAAAGGCTTCTCAACCCCAACGGACTTTATGAGTAGGTTTTTCCCGGAATTAATAAGAGAAGTCTATGGTTCAGAAATAATTGTGGCGCCAAGAGCTTTTTATTATCCTCCAATATTAGCAGGAGGAGTAACAAGAGATGAGATTAGGGGTCCTAATGGAACAACAACTTTTTCCGCTTTTATAGGTCTAACTCCTGAGGAAGATAAAGTAACCAATATCGGTAAATTACTGGTTGCCGGACGATGGTTTCTACCAGGGGAGCGATATGTAACAATATTAAATGATAAATTTTCTAAAGCGATAGGTGCGAATGTTGGCGACTATGTCGAGTGGGCTGGTATAAAGTTACGTGTTGTCGGCATCCTTGATGCTGATAGAGCAGATAAAATACTGGATTTGGACCAACGGGGTATAACGCCCAATGACTACTCTATGATGCGCCCTCTACCGGAGTCTCAAGAATCGCCAAAATATGTGCCCTTATCCTGGAAGGGAGTCTTTATATTACCCTATAATTTCCTGTTAGATATAGGCGGCTACGTATCTTCGTTGGCCATCAAAACTGCAAATCCTGAAGAGGCTAATAATATAGGAAGCGAGCTAGCGCTTCAGTTATGTAAGGGTGGATTTAACATATATATAGGTACGGAGGAAGGAGTGTATGTTTACCGAAGAGGTTCTTTCCCTATTTTCATAGGTTGGGAGACCCTAACGGTGCCAATCGTGTTAGCTCTCCTAACAATCTTAAATATAATGATTGGATCCGTGAATGAAAGGATTCGAGAAATAGGGATATTAAGCGTCGTAGGCTTGTCACCAAGAAATATATCTATGATATTTTTAATCGAATCTGCTATAATCGGCTTTGTTAGTAGTGTCATAGGATATATTATGGGCATTGTTGGAATAAAAGCCCTTTACTGGATGGGATTCGCCAGTGTTGAAAAAGGCTTCATACCAAACTACTCCTCAATCTTCGTTTTTATAGCAGTAGGATTGGCGATTATTTTCACGGTTTCTTCAACAATTTATCCAGCAATAATGGCTTCTCGAATTGTGACCCCCTCAATAACGAGAAAATGGAAAGTAAGCGTCAAGCCTATAGGTGATGAATGGGCTATCCGACTGCCTTTCTGGGCCACAACTCAACGAGAAGCAGTAGGAATATTAGCTTTCGTGAAGGAATACGTCGAGGCGCATGGATCTGAACGTGCAGGAGAATTCGTCAGCATGGGGGTCTCCATAACGTGTATTAAACGCGAAACGCGTACCCTCGTTGCATTAGAGGGAATGGTTCAATTACCTCCATTCGAAGCAGGAATTCAGCAACTATTCAGATTGATTTCTATTCCTGAAGAAAGCGGGCGTTTCGGTTTCGAATTATATATGCAAAGGGTTGAAGGGGTTCGTTATGCTTGGCTTTCCGCTATCTATTCTTTTGCGGATGAGATAAGAAGACAATTGCTTCTATGGAGGAGTCTAAAGGATCAGGATAAAGAATGGTATATGAACCAAGTAAATTTAAATGCTTTGAAATGAAGTGAGGAAAAATGGTTCAAGAAGTTAAGTTACGAAGCGGATTGACATGGAGATCTATGCTTGCCGTGCTCTACTCAATAGGAATATTGGGAGCAGTAACCATCTATATGGGGCTTTCAGGAGGATTCTTTATTGCACTTGCACCAGTTTACATTACATTAATATTATTTACAGAAATAGCTAGATTAACTGGTCGCCCAATAAGAAGGGAAGAGGCTTTCATCATATATTATGTATCCCAGTCACTAATTTTTCCTGCCTTAATATGGTGTGGCCCCCCGTCCGGCTTCATTTTCCGCGCATTCTTTAAAGAGTCCCAAATCATCCAAATGTATATAGATCCTAAGACAGGTTTAGCTCTTCCGAAAGCTATACCAGATTGGTATGCTCCTCCCATTGAGGCACACGCACTTGAATCTAGAACTTTTCTTAATCCATACTGGATTATGCCAATAGCCATCACATTGCTCAGTATAATATTAACTACAATTGCCGAAATAGCAATAGCTTTAATAGCTGCACAACTATATATAGACGTAGAAAAGCTTCCTTTTCCAACAGCGCCGATAGAAGCTAGCGGTATCTTAACCTTATCAGAAAGAAAAGCAAAAAATCTGAGAATCTTCTCAGTTTGTTGTATGGGTGCTTTATTATACTCGATAATGTTATATGCAGTTCCTGGCGTCACTCACTCCATTCTTGGGGTGAGCATCACTTCCTTTCAAGTGATCTTAGATGCAAACTATTATTTACATCGAGTTCTCCCTGGAGCTAGCCTTGCATTCTACTTGGATCTTTATACTTATGCTGTGGGTATGATATTGCCGAAAAATGTTGTGATATCAACCCTCATTGGGTCATTTGCTTTATATTTCTTCGGGAACGCTATTGCCTTACAGTTGCCATTAGAAGTTTTTAAGGAGTGGCAGCGTGAGTGGGTGCCTACCATGGCAACTTCATTATGCTTTCAAAGATCGGTTCTTTGGATCTGGACTAGTTTTCTCTTAGGCGCAGGGTTAGCCGTCTCTCTCATCACCTTCATTAGAGGGCGCAAATATTTTATTACTGCATTTAAAGGCCTTTCAAAGCTTTCAGCAGGGGCCAAGGAGGCTGGTTATCTTCCATTATGGTTGGTTCTAACCATGTTCATTATTGGATCGGGAGGCTCTGCAATACTTTATAAAATGCTTGTTCCTGACTTTCCAGCCTGGATTTTAATATTAATATCAGTTTTATGGCCCTTTCTAAGCGGTATTGTCGCGACGCGTGCATATGCGGAAACAGGTTACTCTTTCTATGTAGGTCAGCTCGGAAGAGCAGTGATTGTTGGAAGCGGATACAGAGGGATTGATGCGTGGCTCGCCCCCCTATATGTGGGCGGCGGAATATCTATCGGGCAAGCAACAGTAGGATCCGCTGTTAGTTTCCTTGGAGGTATAAAAGTAGCTTATTTAACAGGAACAAAGCCTAAAAGTTTTCTTAAGGCATTCATTATTGCACTACCGCTATCTCTGTTATTTGGTTTTTTCTTCACCGAACTCTTCTGGAAGATGGCTCCAATTCCATCCTTTGTCTTTCCAGCCACCGTGTACAGCTGGCCATTTAATGCTATACAAAATTCTTTCTTCATGACAGAGATCCCGCGCATTTATAAGCCCCCATTAATTATCCTCGGCTTTATCGTGATGTTGGTCTTAGGGTTAGTTGAAATGGTTAAGCCAATTCCAGGTTTTAGTTTGATGGGACTGCTTACTGGATTTGGCCAGCCAATTTATGTCGCGTTAGCCCTCTTTTTCGGGTGGCTAATTGGAAGCTATTTAGAGAGAAGGCTCGGCGAAGATTGGAGACGATATCGTCCAGTAGCAATCGCTGGAATCGCGGCTGGCACAGGCTTGGCTATGTTTATTTTTGCTGCAACATCCATGGTTATTACAGCCATGTGGCCAAAGCCCTACTAGATTCCCGGCGCCTAAATTAAAATAAAAATATTAAGGATATTAAAAGCGAGCATCCGCTCAACATACATTAGAGGTGTTCACCTTCTCTATGCTAAATGGTGACTTACAGACGGTACTCCTATAGGGTAAAGAACCCATTTTGGTAGCTGCTTGGGAAAGATCCCGGTCTAACAGAAGTTCTCATACGGACAAGCGCACGCCGGGCCTAAGCCACCCAAAAACCTCAGCAAACCCTAAATAAAACGTTTTCCATTCCGCCTAACTTTGACCCACATTTAAGCTTAGGCGACCAAAATTCGCGCGTATTTTACCAAATTTTAGGAATGCTTTATAGGCTATTTCATTTACCTCCGGCTTAACTTTTATATGAGCCAGTTGTGGATACTGTCGTGCAATGAAGCCTCCATCCTCGCATCCTAAAAGCTCTATCATT
>Ga0180301_10003453_pt1 | contig 12316 bp, 18 predicted proteins | sample GuaBasSediGuay16_FD_121797 | JGI IMG/M metagenome (GOLD analysis project Ga0180301, IMG submission 121797) | Subseafloor sediment microbial communities from Guaymas Basin, Gulf of California, Mexico - Guay16, Core 4569-2, 12-15 cm | ecosystem: Environmental > Aquatic > Marine > Hydrothermal...
AATTACCACGGTAGAAATGGCTATCAATCAAGGATGTAAAGCTTTTATTTGTAGTAATAAAATTTATAATCGTTATCTTTATTATTTTTTAAAGAATTCCATCAGACTTTTACAATTCTTAGGCAAGGGGTCTACTTTTTCTGAAATATCAATATCTCAATTAAAAAACCTCCAGATTCCTATCCCGTCTCTTTCCAAACAAAAACAAATCGTTGCTTATCTTGATTCTCTTTCCGAAAAAATCCGCCAACTTAAAGAACTTCAAAATCAAACCGCCCACGAACTTTCTCTTCTTCGCCAGTCGGTTTTAGATAAAGTATTTAAAGGACGGTTATGAAAAAAATTATAAACGAAACTTTTATTATTGATAAAGTTAAAAAGCATCTCTCGCCGTGTTGGCAAGTTGTTGTTGAGAGGGATTTACACGAAAAAGGTTGTGATCTTGTTTTGAAAGATGTGTGCAATAAACATAAAGCAAGAAGATTCTTGATAGAGTGCAAAGGGAAATCTTACGCAAAGTCTTCAAGGGCTGTTAATGAAACAGTTTGGCTCTATGCTTTAGGTCAATTAGTTACACGAATGAGAGTAATCGCGAGACATGCATATAAATATGGCTTAGGTTTGCCCGAAATAAGTGCAAGAAAAGCTTTACGGAGAATTCCCTGGCAGGCTGCTAAGCTCTTGTGTTTATATATTTTTTCTGTCGATGATAAAGGAAATGTTAAAGAATATTCGCCAAAGGATTTTAAAAAATTCCAAAGCCAAAAGTCGAAAAATTAATTTAGAAATAAATATAAAATTATTTATGCCTAAAATAGACACTTCAGAATTAAAAGAATTCCTTGATGGAATTGCTGATTCTATCAAAGAAATAATGGAGTCCAAGCCAGTCATTATAAGAGAACCAATAGAAGTTGAGGTAGCTATAGCTAAAGTTAAAACTGGTAAAGGAGATATCTCTTTAAAAATAGTAGAGGCGGGTGGTAAATACCAGGCTCATGAGACATCGAGAATTAAAATAAAGATTGAACCAAACTTTGATGTTATAAAGCCAATGGAGGGTAGGGATAAATCACCACGAATTATACCTCACGAACAGAGTTCCATCTAAGCTACAGAAACTAAATTGAGCAATTTAGTCAAAAAATTATGTTTAACTTATGTTTAACTTACGATGTTAAACAGCGATGAAAGCAAAAAGTCGAACCCTTCGGCTGGCTCAGGGCAAGAAATTAATTGAGGCCTGAAGTGTCCCGCTATAAGCGGGAACTACAGGGTAAAAAATAAAATTATGGAGAACGATAAAGAGGTAAAAATTGGAGCTTGTGGGATTTGTTGTTCAAGTTGCGGACTTTACGTAAAGGGAATTTGTCCCGGCTGCAATAAAACCAAAGAGGGGGTTGAATTTTTGAAAAGCATTAATGCTAATTGTCCTGTTTTGGAATGTGCGGTTGAGAATAATATAGATGTTTGCTCCAAGGATTGTGAAAAATTCCCCTGTGATAAATTTAAAGATTGGCCGTTGTCAAAAGAATGGCTTGAGATGTATAAAACTAGATTAAAAAGTGGTGAATAATCACTAATCAACTTTAGACAAATTAAGAGAGAACTAAAAGGAGAAAAAGGGACGGGGTACATTTTTGACAAGAGCCAAACAAAAAGTCGAAAAATTTATTAAAGAATTAAAAAATGCTACTAACAACTACTTACAATATAGAGGGAAAAAGAGTAGTGAAAACATTAGGGTTAGTGAAGGGGAATACGATAAGGGCGAGGTGGATAGGCCGTGATATAGCAGCTGCTTTGAAGAATTTGGTGGGTGGTGAAATAAAATCTTATACGAAAATGATAAGTGACGCCAGAGAAGAGGCAATAAAACGGATGGTAGAACAAGCCGAAAAAATGGGAGCTAATGCCATAGTGGGAGTAAGATTTACTACTTCGGCGGTGATGGGAGGAGCTTCGGAGATATTAGCTTATGGAACAGCAGTGATAGTTGAGTAAGCTGGTGCTTAACGAGCTATAGCTCTGGAAAGAAAATGGTGATGGAGGGCAAGCTGAGTAAGGGTTGAGAGCTCATTTTTCAAAAATGGCACGAATTTGATAGAACCAAGCAAATTCAGCCAAACAAAAAGTCGACCCTCCTTTGTTAAAACTACGGAAGGGCAAGGGAATTAATTGAGAAATGATTATGAAATTAGTTTATACGGCGATTTCGAAAAAATTATTTTATTTCAAAATGCACATTTCTAAATTTGTTTTAGAAAAAGATTGTATTCCTTTGAATCCATATATGCTTTGGGAATATTTTATGTTGGATACAATTGAAAGAGATAAAATTAGAGAGGCAAACAATACTTTGGTTGAGAAAGCAGATGAGTTATGGGTTTTTGGGGAGGTTAGCGATGGAGTTTTGGCAGAGATTAAGTTAGCAAAAGAAAGGCAAAAGCCAATAAAATACTTTGCAGTAGTTGACAGCAAAGAAATAAAAGAGATTTCTAAAGACGAAATAGAATTTGAAAAGGAATTAGAAAATACCTCAAAAGATGAACTATAATCAAAAGATGAACTATAAACTGAAATTTAGTTCGAAGTTGAAAGAAATTCATTAAATGACTGTTTGTTGAAGTCAAACTTCAACAACTTCACTGGATAAATAGCACCCACGATCGTTGGTCCTATTTATCCAAATGGAAAATTGGGGACTTTTCTGAATTTTAAATAACCAATCAACTTTAGGTAAGATATTTAAATGAAAATGGAAAATATAAATTTTGAAGAATTTCAAAAAATTGAGCTGAAGGTGGCGAAAGTAATTCAGGCAGAAAGAATAGAAGAATCTGAAAAACTTTTAAAATTGCAGATAGATTTAGGCGGAGAAAAAAGACAGATTGTTGCTGGTGTTGCAAAATTTTATCAGCCAGAGAATTTAGTGGGGAAAGAAATTGTTGTGGTAGCTAATTTAGAGCCAAGAATGATATTTGGCCTGGAAAGTCAAGGAATGCTTCTTGCTGCAGATGTCAATGGTAAGCCGGTGCTTTTAAAACCAGACGAGAAAGTTCCACCTGGCACTAAGATTCGCTAAAGTTAAGGGAGGTAAATAAAATAAATTAAAAATTATGGCAAAGAAAATTTGCAAGTGGTATAATATTTGTCCGATGAAGAGGTTTTATGAACAGGGAAAACTGGACAGAAAATGGATTGAGAATTATTGTTTTAATGGAGGGGAGAATTGTAAAAGATATGAGATGGAAAAGAAGGGCATTCCTCATCCGGACAATATGCTTCCCGATGGCACTATTGATGAAACTCTTTGACTGTTGTTTGACTTTTTTGGCTGTTGCTTGGCTAAGCCAAGCAACAAAGCCAACTAAGCCAAGCAACAAAGCCAAGCAACAATTTTAAGAAGCGATGAAAAATAAATTATTATTCGATAAATATTTTTGGTTTCTATTTTTAGGATTGAGTTCGCTTTTCTGGATAGATTTTCTTTTGGGAGATAATCAGGTATTTTTGTTAATAAACAGAGAAATTGCTAATCCTAATTTAGACTTCATTTGTCTTTATATCTTTGTCCCTCTTTTTCTTTTGCTCGGTCTTGTGCCTTTTTCGATGATTTTTTTCAAAAGATACTGGAAGCTGGGGTTATTCTCTTTGATTTCTGGAGTTCTTTGTTATCAAATAGGAAACCTTATTAAACTTCTGGTTTCTCAGCCCAGGCCATTTGAGATTTTGGCTGCCAGAATTTTGGGTCCTTGGACTGTGAGGTCTTTTTCTTTTCCCTCTACTACTACCATGATGGGATTTGGATTGGCTATTCCTATTTTGATAGAGAAGCCAAAGTATGGCTTACCCCTTTTAACTCTTTCTTCTTTACTGGGATTTTCTGTAATTTACACTGGTTTTCATTTTCCCCAAGATGTAATAGTTGGAGCAATTTTTTCTTTAGGGATAGTATTTTTGATGGAACAAATAAAAAGTCGGATTAAATTCTTTCAAGTATAAAGAAATGTTAATCAAAGTTAAAGTTTTTCCAAGCTCAAAAAAGGAAGAGATAATTAAAAAATCTGGAGATAGCTTCGAGGTTAAAGTAAAAGAGAAACCGAGAAGGGGAGAAGTAAACAAAAAATTAGTTGAGGTTTTAGCTTTTTATTTTAAAATTTCAAAAGCAAAGATAAAATTAATTAAGGGAACTAAAAAGCGAAGTAAAATTTTTGAGATAAGAAATTAAAAGATAAATTTATTGGTTAGCAAAATTATGATCCGTTATTTTAAGCGAACAATTCAACAAAGAGCTATAAAAGAAATCCCCGGTATGGAAGTTGGAGCCTGGGTTAATGTTGTTGACCCCTCAGCCGAAGAGATAGATTACTTAGTAGAAAGATTTTCTCTTGATAGGAAAAATTTGGAATCAGGGCTCGATCAAAATGAGCTTCCCCGGCTTGATTTTGTTGATGATGATATTTATTTGTTCACTAAAATTATTCCTAAAATTGAAAAAAGAGAGATAGAAACTTATTTAATTGTTGTAGCCAAAAAATTTATTTTGACTTTATCCAAAACCCAGCCCGATTTTATAAAAGATATTTTAGAGGGAAAAGTTAATTTTGTTACTACTCAAAAACTAAAATGTCTCATAAAGTTATTCTCTTTAATAAATGAGAGTTTTGAGAAAGTAACTGCTGAAGTTGTCAAAAGCGTAGAGAGAAAAAGAGATATTGGCGAATTAGAAGAAAAAGAATTAGAAACCCTGCTCAGCCAAGAAAATATCTTAAACAATCTTGTTTCCTCTTACAATTATATAAATTTGCTTTATCAAAGAGTAATCAGGAGAATAGATTTTTTCCCTCAAGACAAAGAGATTATAGAGGATTTAACAATAGAGGCAGCTCAGGGCTTGGAAATTTGCAAGTCATCACTGAAAACTATTTCTAATCTTCGGAATTATTATTCGATATTAATTTCTAACAAATTAAATAGGATCATTACCGTCTTGACCGTTTTCACTATTTTGATAAGTTTGCCAGCAGCCATCTCTGGAATTTATGGAATGAATATTTTGTTACCTTTGCAAAAAAATCCTTTCGCTTTTTATTATATTTTGAGTTTAATAGGAGCAATTTGGGCAATTTTTCTTTTGTATCTCAAAAAGAAAAAAATTATTTGATAAAGAATGGAGCGCTTGACTCTATTAGTTGGTCTGTTGTGTTTATTATTTAAATAATTGACAATTAAGAGGTTTCGATTCTTCGAACGTATTCGCCAGTTTGGGTGTTCACTTCAATAATGTCTCCTTCTTTAACAAAGAGGGGGACATTTATTTTAGCTCCGGTTTCTAAAGTCACTTGTTTGGTGCCAGCTTCGGCTCTACCGGCTCTTATCCCTGGTGGTGATTCCACAACCTTTAGATGAACTTTTATTGGTAACTCCACATTAATTATTTTCCCTTCAAAAACTAAGCCTTCAACAATTAGATTTGGTTTTAAAAACTGAGCTTGAGAACCAATTTTTTGTGAATTTAAATTTATTCTTTTAGCAGGATTTTCTGGTTCACAAAATACAAAATTATCTCGATGGGAATATAAAAATTTAAGCTCTTTCTTTTCGATATCTGCCTCTTCAAATTCTTCCCCTTGATGGAAGGTTCGAGAAATAACATTTCCGGTAATTAAATTTTTTATTTTCGTTTGCAAAACCGACCTTCCTCTGCCTTTAAAAACTAAAGAGGATTCTAAGACCTCATATGGTTGGCCTTGAAAAATAAATTTTACTCCTCTTTTTAAATCAGTATGCGACAACATACTCAATGACTCAATGACTTAATAACTTAATGACTCAATGACTTAATAACTTGATGACTTACTTCAAGATTGTGCCGATAAAATCGGGGTGGCCGTTTAGGAAATCCTTGGAATTTGTTGGTTTTTTGCCTTCTAATTGTAATTCGGTTATTACTAAAAAATCCTTTCCGGTTTGAACAGCAATTTTATCATCGGGAGCTAAAAAAGTCTTCCCTAAAACTCCTTTTGGGCAAGTTTTTGTGCATTTTAAAACCTCAGCTTTTAAAACTTTCATTCTCTTTCCATCCCAAGAACAGAAACTTCCTGGCCAAGGATAGAAAGCACGAATCTCTCGTTCAATTTCGTGAGCACTTTTTGACCAATCAATTTTTCCATCTTCTTTTTTTAAAATTTTTGTATAAGTGGCTTTTGAGTGGTCTTGAGGTTTGGGTTTGATTTCTCCAGCAATCCATTTAGGAATGGTTTTAATTAAAAGTTCAGCTCCCAAATTAGCTAATTTTTCAGATAATTCTTCATAAGTCAGATTTGAAATTTGCGATTTGAGATTTGAGGTAGCTATTATTGGTCCTTCGTCCATTTTTTCATTCATTAATATTATTGTTACACCGGTTTTTTTATCTCCATTTAAAATTGTATATTGAATCGGGGAAGAGCCTCGCCAGCGGGGAAGAAGAGAAGGATGGACATTAAGAAAGCCGTATTTGGGAATATCTAAGATAGTTTTTGGCAAAATTTGACCATAGGCAGCAACAATCCCTAAATCGGGTTTTAAATTTTCAATTTTTAATTTGCAATCTCTAATTTTATTTGGCTGTTCAATGGGAATGCTATATTTTTGAGCTATTACCTTAACCGGTGGGGGAGTGAGTATTTGTTTTCTCCCTTTTGGTTTATCAGGGGCAGTAATAACTAAAATTGGCTTGTAAGGAGTTTTTACAAGTTTTTCTAAAATAATCGCCCCAAACTCGGGGGTACCGATAAAAATAACTTTGATTTTCGATTCATGATTCATGATTCATGATTCATTTCATGGTACGCCATTCGATGTCTTTTTCGTCGCCAGCAAATTCTAACCATTCGCCAGTATCATCGATTACATACCATTTTTTACGGGTTTGAGACCAAACCATTGGCTTTCCATCATAGAATGGTTTTTTAACGATTTCTTTTGGTTTTAATCGATCAAGCTCAAGCCATTTTTTAAAGACAGTTTCAATAGCGTAATCCAAACCTCGCGATTTTGCCCATTCAGCAACCTTATCAATAGCTTGTTTGGCTTTTTCAATGGAACCTGCTAATTCTAAAAGCTGTTTGGCGGGTCTAGTATAGCGAGAGTAAATTATTTTTCTTTTTTTAGCATCTCTTTTAAGCTGTTCCAAGCTCACTCCTTTGGTTTTAAAATAGTGAGTCACTATTTGGCGAATAGCTGTTTCTTGTTTTAAATCTTCATAATATTTGATTTTTCCTTTTTTTAGATACTCTTCTATCTTTTTAGCAATGCTTTTACCCACACCGGGGATTTCTTGGAGGCCCTTTAAACCTTTTTCTTTATAAAGCTGAGAAACATCTTTTTTAAGGGTCTCTAAAGCTTGAGCTGCTTTTTTGTAAGCCTTTGGTTTGTAAGGGGTTCCTTTAATGAGCAAAAGTTCTTCTATTTGATATAAGATTTTGGCGATTTTTTGATTAAGGGGAGTCATTTTTTTCTGAAATTCTTTTAGCAGTGAATTTATAAATTATAATTTTTTCCCTCAAAGGGTCAATTCCTCCCTTTTGGCAAGCTATTGAAATTTGCTTCTCAACAGTATCTATTCCTTCCAAATCAGGAAGCAAAAGAGCTGATTTTGGGGGTAAAGTAAAAGTTCTTACTAAAATCCCATACTTTTTTGGGTTGAGCTCGGAGATATTTTTTATTTGTTGGGGAAGATCTAAAATATAAACTGTGTAAGAAAGCAAGTTTAGTTCTTCTCTTTGGATGGGGCCAAATCTCCAATCTTCGGTGGCAGCAGCAATGGCATTGTAGATTATCTCTTTGGCAATGTTTTCTTTAGTTGGCAAATAAGTACCAATACAACCTCGTAATTTTCCATTTTTCTCTATAGTGACAAATACACCGGCTTTTTTGTTTGTCAGTTCTTTTGGTAATCCCTCAGGAAGCTCAATAACTTCTCTTTTCTTGATGTAATTTTCTACTGCTTTTTTAGCTAATTGCAAACAAGGGTGCATTATTTTATTTTAGTCTCTTTCTTTTTGTAATTAAAGAGGCTTGCCGCTTTAGCGGCAAGCCACATGCAACCAGCCATCTCTAAAATCAGTTGACTGGATATTTTTGAGGCGCTCTCGGTAATGAGGGCAATTCTTCCAGTTTTGAGTATTGCTTTGACAAAATTTTCTGATGAATGCTTTCTCTTTTCTATAACTCCGGACAATAGGCACTCCACAACTTTTGATTGGACATTTTTTCTTCATTCTTTCCTCCTAATTTAAAAAGTAAAAGAACAATAAATTAATACTAAAATAAATTTTTAAAAAATCAAGGAAAAATTTTTAAAATTTTCAAATCTTTAGCAGATTTAATCTTTCCCGTTAAATCAGCAATTGCAATGATGGGTTCGGTAGCATAAGCTCGAGAACTGAAAATAGTGAGGCAACGATCTTTAAACATATATCGAGGAGCGGTTGGTTGGTGAGAGCGAATTAAAATTTTCTTTTCAAATCTTTTCATTAATTTTTCAAACCAATCTCTGCCAAATTGAGGTCGGCCAGTCGTTGGGTTAAACCCTAAAAATTTCCCGGGTTCTTCTACAAAATCTCCCCAAGTAATCTGCAACCATCGTTCACTGCCAAGCTCTATTTTGTTTATCTCTTTTAGATCTTTTACCTGGGGCAAAGCGCCATGTAAAGCGATAATATCTCTAACAACTGCCACTAAAGGGAACTTTTCCACGATTTCTGTGTATTTTTTATATTCATCCTCATTTAAATTTTCCCAGAAATCAGCTGGTGAAAATTCTAAAATATGATGGCCTTCATGGTTACCTTGCAAAAGATAAATTTGATTAGGAAATTTTTCTTTTTGCCCAAGTAGATAATCTAAATTCTCTTTTGAATGAGGCCCCCTGTCTATGTAATCTCCTAAAAAGACAATTTTGTTACCCGGTTTTAGATACTTCTCAATTACTTTCTCCGATGCCTCAAAATCTCCATGAGTATCCCCAACAAAAATAACATTCTTTGGGTTTTTTATCTCAATTAACTTGGCTTCTTGGGAGAAAATTTTTTTAATTTTTGAAAAATTAATCACAATTTAAAATTCATTACCAAATAGCCCACGCCAAAAGGACCTTCGTAAGATAGGAGTTCTGGTTGCCAGTTTAAGCCCGAGAGGGCACCAAGCAAAATTATTATTGAGCGATAGCCACATTCGCCAGCTTCCTCAACTAAATCAGGGTTCATATTTAAAATTCCTTTAACATCTTTCTTTTTTAAAAGTTCCACTATTTTTTCATCAAATTCTTTGCCACGAGGGCTGTAGCCAGCCGGAGCATCAGGGGTAAGGCGGTGAGATAAATCACCCGATGCAATTATTCCAACATTCTGCAGAATGTTGGAATGTTCAATTGTTTTTTGAAGGAGTTGGCCGAATTGGAAGTGAGTTTTTAAATCTAAAAAGGAATAGGCAATTGGAACAACTTTGAAATTTGGGTGGTGTTTGCTGAGGTAATAAAGTGGAACTAAAGTGCCATGGTCAAGTTCTTTTATGTTAACCGTTCTTAAAATAGATCCCGATCCTGATAAATTTAAGCCACGATCGTGGGTATTATTTCTCAGTCGTGTTTTTTGGATTTTATTTTTAATTTGTTTAATTAGTTCTAAATCATTTTTAAAGATGAATTCGGTTTGAAAATCGCCAAAGTTGTAAAAATGACCCACTAGAGTAGGGGAGCTATTAATAGTAAAAGCATTAAAATCAACTGGGCCATGGGGAGAAATAACTATCACTGTATCTGGAGCGGATTTAGCAAAAATCTCAGCCAATTTCTCCATTGCCTCGATTGTTTTTGAGACCTTTTCCAAATCGGCAGGCGAACCAATTGTTGGAATGATTATTGGCGGATGAGGAGAAATTGAGGCGAATTTAAGCATACTATTTTAAAATTAAATTTAAATCTTCACCGCATTTGGAACATTTGCCGGATTTGTCAAAGCGGGTAATAGTGTAGGCGGTTCTATCAATCATTTTTGCTCCGCACTTTGGGCAGAAAGTGTCCTCTTGTTCAAGACCGGGCACATTGCCAGTGTAAACATACTTTAAACCGACCTCTTTACCAATTTGCCAAGCTTTCTTTAAAGTTTCAACTGGGGTTTCGGGTAAATGCTGAAGTTTCCAAGAAATAACTCCTGAGAATTGAGAAATATGCCAAGGAGTTTCTGGGCCCAGTTCATTTTTGATGAATTCAGCAATTTCTCTTAGCATTTTTAAATCGTCACTGAGGGTTGTAATAACCAAAGTTGTTACTTCAACCCAGATATTGGCTTTTTTCAGCCGCTTTAGAGTATCTAGAACCGGTTGAACTCTCCCACCGCAGTTTTCTCGGTAAAATTTGTCATCCATACTCTTTAGATCTACATTAGCAGCATCCAAATAGGGAGAAATTAATTCAAAAAGTTCTTTTGACCAAAAGCCATTGGTAACCCAATTGTTTTTTAATCCTTCTTTCTTGGCTAATTTCATTGTATCAAGGGCATATTCAGAAAAAATAGCCGGTTCGGTGTAGGTGTAAGAGATAGAAGGAAGATTATTTTTAAGGGCTATTTCAATGATTTTTTCTGGAGGAATTTCTTCTCCTTCAATTTTCCCGAAAATTTTGGGGCCCTGAGAGATAATCCAATTTTGGCAATTTTTGCATTGGAAATTACAACCAACGGTGGCTAAAGATAAGGACTGAGAACCGGGTAAAAAGTGGAAAAAGGGTTTTTTTTCGATTGGGTCAATATTCACCGCACAGGTCTTTCCATAAACTAAAGAATAAAGCTTGCCATCTTTATTTTCCCTGACAAAACATTTGCCTCTTTTGCCTTCTTCAATAACACAATAATGGGCGCAATTTTGACATTGAACTTTTTTATCAGAGAGTTTTTTATAAAGATAGACCTCTTTCATTATTTGAATTCTACCACGAAATTGGATAAAATTTAAGAATGCACCGGATTTTTATTGCTATAAATTTACCAGAGAAAGTTAAAACTGAGTTAGAAAAATTAGAGAAAGAAATTGAGAGTTTGTTTCCTCCAAAGTTAAATAGAGGAATGTTTCGCTGGGTGAAAAAAGAGAATTTGCACATTACTTTGCTTTTTATCGGGGCTGTCAGAGATGAAGAAATTCCAAAAATCTCTCAAATTGTAAAAGATATTGCTCAATCTCAAAAGCCATTTTCTTTAAGAATTGAAAAAGTTTCTTATGGCCCTCCAAAGAAAATTCCTCCTCGGTTAATTTGGGTTGAAGTGGGAAGAAAGCCAGAATTGTCAGAAATTGCTAAAAAATTAAAAAAAGAGATGGCAGAATCTGGTATTTTACGGAAAGTTGAACAGAGAGAATTTTCTCCTCATATTACTTTAGCAAGAATTAAAAGTTTTTGGTGGAAAAGAATAGAGCCAGAAGAAAGACCAGAAATAGAGAGAGAAATCGCCTTAGATTTCGAAGTCAACTCAATTGAAATAATGGAAAGTAAACTGAAAAAGACAGGAGCAGAGTATACTACGTTAGAGTCAGCTAAGCTCGGCTGACTCTAAAATTTTCAATTTTCAATTATCAATTTTCAATATGAAAGTTCATTTTATCGGTATTGGTGGGATTGGGGTTTCAGCTTTAGCTCAATATTATTTAGCAAAGGGCCACAGAGTTAGTGGGTCTGACTTGGTTAGGTCGGAAATTACTGATTTTCTGAGGAAAAAAGGAGCGAAAATCTCAATAAACTCAAAACCCAAAAGTCAAAAGTCAAAACCACAACTTAAAACTCAAAAATTTGTTAAAAGAGTTAATTTGTTGATTTATTCTCCGGCTGTACCAAAAGATCATCCAGAATTAAAAATGGCCAAGAAACTGGGGGTTAAATGTTTAAGTTATCCTGAGGCCTTGGGAGAATTAACTAAAAAATATTTTACGATTGCTATTTGTGGCACTCATGGAAAGAGTACCACAACAGCAATGATTAGTTTGATTTTAATAAAGGCAGGGTTTGATCCCACAGTAATTTTAGGCACGAAACTTAAAGAATTCAGGAATAGCAATTTTCGGATGGGAAAATCGAAATTTTTAGTAATCGAGGCGGATGAGTGGCAAGCCTCTTTTTTAAATTATTGGCCAAAAATCATTGTTTTAACCAATATTGAAAGAGAGCACCTTGATTATTATAAAGATTTAAAGCATATTTTAAAAACATATAAAAAATATATCGGGCATTTGCCGAAAGAAGGAGTTTTAGCAATCAATAGAGATGATAAGAATATATTAAAAA
>Ga0180301_10003454_pt1 | contig 12314 bp, 9 predicted proteins | sample GuaBasSediGuay16_FD_121797 | JGI IMG/M metagenome (GOLD analysis project Ga0180301, IMG submission 121797) | Subseafloor sediment microbial communities from Guaymas Basin, Gulf of California, Mexico - Guay16, Core 4569-2, 12-15 cm | ecosystem: Environmental > Aquatic > Marine > Hydrothermal...
CCGATTGGGAAAAGAAAGCTGTGGACATGAATACAACTAGATTGAACGACAGCGACATTGAATGGGCTGACTACGTTTTTGTTAGTGCCATGATTGTCCAGCAGAGGTCAACGCGTGAAGTTGTCGATCGCTGCAAGAAACTTGGCAGGAGAGTGGTTGGCGGTGGTCCGCTGTTCACGATGGCATATGAAGATTTGGGGTTCGATGATGTAGATCATATTATTCTAAACGAAGCGGAAATTACCCTGCCGCTTTTCTTGGAGGACTTGAAGAAGGGATGCGCCAAGCATATTTACCAGACTGACCGGAAGGCAGATGTGACTGAAACCCCTGCCCCCTTATTTCCACTTCTTGATCTGAGAAAATACTCGATGGTCACGGTCCAATATTCACGGGGTTGCCCTTTTGACTGTGAGTTTTGCGGCGTCACTGTACTAGATGGTCATAAACCCCGGACCAAAACCAGTGGCCAAATCCTCGCCGAGCTAGAGGCAATCTATGATTTGGGTTATAGGGGTAGGGTGTTTATTGTTGATGACAATTTCATCGGTAACAAGAGAAAGCTCAAAGAAGGTATCCTGCCAGCCATAATTCAGTGGATGAAAGAGCGACGGTACCCGTTTAGCTTTCTTACCGAAGCCTCGATAAACCTGTCTGATGACGAAGAGCTAATGCAACTCATGTCTGATGCCGGATTCAATAATGTGTTTGTTGGAATTGAATCCCCGAATGAAGAAAGTCTAAACGAATGCAAAAAGTTCGCTAATAAGAATCGCGACCTGGTGGTTTCGGTTAAGAGGCTCCAAAACCATGGTTTTGAGGTAATGGGAGGCTTTATTGTCGGCTTTGACAGTGACCCAATTTCCATCTTCCAGAGCCAAATTAAGTTCATTCAGCAGAGCGGCATTGTCACAGCTATGGTCGGTATGTTGAATGCCCCTCCCGGAACGAAGCTATGGCATCGCCTAAAGAAAGAAAAACGCCTTTTGGCCACCGGCACGGGTGACAATACAGACGGGACTGCCAATTTCATCCCTGAAATGGACTTCAATGTCCTGGTTAACGGTTATAAGCAAATCCTGAACTCGATCTACTCGCCCAAACAATACTATGAACGGATTAATACGTTTCTAAAGGAATTCAGGCCCAATAAAAAGGTAGCCTACAGTGGCAAGTTGAGGATTGCACAACTAAAAGCATTGATTAAAGCCACATTTACATTAGGTATTAGAGACAAAGCCGGATGGTACTATTGGAAGTTGATATTCTCGTCCCTCCTGAAATATCCTCGGTTTACTGGGTTGGCTATAACCATGGCTGTTCAGGGATTTCACCTCCGCAAGATTTATGAGAAAGTGAGAAAATTCCAGGTTGATGATGCGCTGCTAGCCAGACAACAAAACCTACTGAATAGAGAACTGATTTAACTTCCCATCATAATTTCCAGTCGGTATTTATATTGATTAACGCACTGGTTGTCTAGCCAGCAAATCGCTAAACGACTTTGTGGCTCCGGAGACACTATATCAATTAGGCCTGCTATAAACCTGGTATTTATAGCATCGAATGAGCCTGCTTGTGCTTGAAGAGTTGTTAATATAGTTGTACACTGGATAATTGAGTATAGAGTGGGGGTGTCTCTGATGAGGGCTTTAATAGTATATGATTCAGTTTATGGAAATACGGAGAAAATCGCCAGGGCTATTGCTGAAGCTATTATTCCGTCCAATGAAGTCAGGGTACTAGAAGCAGGCGAGGCGAGTCCCTCAGAGCTGGAATCTACCGATCTTTTCATTGTAGATTCTCCGACCCATGCAGGCAGGCCAACGCCGCCAGTTCAAGACTTTCTTAGCAAGTCCCTAAGCTTCAAGGTATTTCAACCACACAATTATTCCTAAGTATTTCTGAGGATACCATGATCAGGCATTACGAACATACTCAGGTTGGGTACTTAATCATTGTGGCACTTGTAGCAGCAATGGTGACAATCGGGATTATACTGGCGACTGCCGGTGTTCATTGGATTGCTATAGCGGTCCTGGTTGTTCTTGCGATAGCTCTGGTGCTATTTTCCAATTTAACCGTGGTCATCAGCGAAGAAGAGCTATTAGTCCAATTTGGACCTGGAGTAATCCGCAAACGGTTTAAGTTGAATGAGATAGAATCGTGTCAAGCCATTAAAATTCCCTGGTATTATGGGTGGGGTATTCGATTAACTCCTCAAGGGATGCTGTTCAGGGTTTCTGGATTTCATGCTGTCCAGATCAAATTAATAAGGGGTAAGGAATATTTAATCGGCACTGATGTTCCGCAGGAGCTTGAGGAAGCTATTAGGCAGGCTATAAGTCATCGTTAAGGATTACTTATAAGGTGCCGCTTGAAAGTGACTCGAATTCTAGAGAAACCATACCAGTCAGGCCGGCTACAAATCAGGTAGTATTTCCCCAAAATAGCGCGAAACCAAAGGCATAGGTGGTGAACTTTGTTTAAGAGTCAAACTTGATTGGGCTGACATCCCCTCAAGTATCAAGCCTGTTTATCGGGTCATTCCAAACTGAGACAAGCACACTTAGTCGGTAAAAAAAACGCCCCGAGTAACCTCACTTCCTTCACCAGCCATCATCGGATCTACCCTTCAGCCTGCTTCACACCGCTCATCACCAGCACGCCTCAACTTCCGCCGTACCCGATTCTTGTGGCAGGTCCCCGCTTGGCTACCCGGGACAGTTTTAATACTATCACATAGATGTTGTGGTTGTCAAGTTTTGTTCGTATAGAGAGATTAATTCCGACCAGGGCAGGAAACCAGTGGATGGGGGGCGAATCCAATGCGGGACAGTTCATAGGGCCAGAGCAAAGAAATGTGTGTGTTGGTTATTCTCCCACCAAACGCAACGATGACATGGCCCATGACCTCGTGGACTACCTCGCTCAAAATCTTTGTTATGAAACCCAGGGAGAGAAAGACTATGAGGAATTTGAAAATCATCTATTTCCCCTTTTTTTCTGGATGAAGACGCCGCAGGATGCGAGAATTGTGCCTGTGATTGCCAATGGGATAGTGTAAGGGCGCAGTGGATAGGTTATCACCGGCAGAAGCCCGGCTGGCCTCGATTCATCTGGATTCAGCGGGGTTTCCTCGCAATGGCACGAAGGGGAAAGCCTATTCATAATGACAAGGGGTGAACTAGTGTTAATATGTTTATACGATACCCTAAACTTACCAGTTGTATTTTAAAGTCATTGACTGAGATGTTAAAATGTTCTTAATGAAAGGCTATACATTGAGAGAGGCTGCTCAGGCTTTAGGGGTGTCAACAATTACTGTCCGTCGGTATATCAAGTCCGGCAAGCTCAAAGCCAGGCTAGTTCCTTCAAAGTTCGGAGATTCATACATTATTGAAGAACTACCCATACTCAGTAAGCCCTTAACAGATAACACCTTATCAACACAACCTCTTATCAATAAAATAGAGCAATTATCCCAGGAAGTCGGCTACTGGAAAGCTAAGGCAGAATGGCTTGAAGAAAGGTTATTGCTTCTGGAAGCCCCTAAACAGACCCCTAAGCGGAGATGGTGGCAAAGGCTATTCAGGCTATGGCATTGAGTAGACAGGGCTTCTCTAAGCACGGGTGGGAAGTGAGAGGGGCTGATCCGGGATACTGATGTAATGAACTGAGAGAAGAGGCCAGTTCCACATGAAAAGGGTAGAGAGAATAGAGAATAGAATTTCCCGTGGCTTTACCCTGGGCGTGACACACAAATAACAGGCTTTCTGAAATAATTCCTATATTTTAATTTCTAGTGGCAGAGGTAAAATGTCCTTTCTCGGGTCTCTCAGGTGCATTCTAGCGAAAATTACAGGGACGCCATACCAATCAGGCCTGCTACAAATCAGGTATTTACAACCCAGAATATCAAGAGTGTATGATATTATCCAGGAATTTCTCATTTAAGACACTGGTTATAGCCCAAGTTTGGACTATCTGAAGGACAACCGTTAATGCGTAACAGGAGAAACCTGTTCAGGGTAAACAAAGGATTGTTAGTTCTTGTGACTATCATCCTGGTAGTCGCCTTATACCCGGGCATTCAGGGGAATCCAAGGGGCTGTGCCGCTGAAACCGAAGAGTTGTATTTCTGCATACTCCATACCAACGATATGCATTCCGAGCTCATACCCCATTCGCCGGCAGTGGACTACTGCCCCGGAGAAGAAAATCCTGCCATAGGAGGGTTCGCCCGCCTGGCTACCGCGGTGAACGAAATCCGAGAGAACAAAATGAGGGAAGGTGAACCGGTCCTTCTTTTTGATGCCGGTGATTTCTTGGGAGGTGGTCCTTTTGCCTGGCTGGCTCTCAATGGTTCTGCTGCAGAGTTGAATATAATGCAGGAAATGGGATATGACGCTGTGACCCTCGGTAATCATGAATATGATTATGGCCCTGACATTCTGGCGCAATATCTTCTACAGGCCGGATACCCCGAATCCCACCAGAAAACACTGGTACTGGCCTCCAATATGGAAGCGCCACCGGACCATCCGCTGGCTGCTCGGGGTCTCTATAGGAACACTGGCATGTTTGAGCTGGAAAATGGCCTGAAAGTAGGAGTCTTCGGCCTGATAGGCAAAGACGCTGTCCTGGTAACGGGCGACACCGGGGATGTGCAGTTCCTGGACCAGCACCAGACAGCCTGCCAGATGGTAGATGAGCTGAAAGAACAGGGTGCCGATATCATCGTGACACTAAGCCATTCCGGCGTGGATGAGGACCGGGAACTGGCACAGGAGGTGCCGGGAATTGATATAATCGTAGGTGGCCACTGTCATACAGCACTATTTGAGCCAATTCTAGAGGGCACTACTATCATTGTCCAGGCTGGTTCCCTGGGAATGTACCTGGGGCAATTGGAGCTGGCGTACAACACCAATACCGGAGAGATACGGGTGCGCAATAATGAAAACGACCATCCCTTTCTTATCCCTATAGACAGCAGTTTTGCCTGTGATCCAGAAATCGATGCCTTGGTTCGGGAATATACCCTTAACTTGAACGCCTACGTCGAGGAAGTGACCGGAGGCAAATTCGACGACATCATGAGTACAATAGCCAGATCTGAGTTTGTTCTGTCCAACCTTCCGCTCCTGAGCGAAACTGCGCTGGGCAACTTCGTTACCGATGCCATGCGCTTTGTTGCCCAGGAATTTACCGGTAAAAAAGTTGATGTGGCAGCTCAGGCTAACGGCAACATCCGGAAGAGCATCTTTCCTGGCACCATGGAACACTCTGCGGGAAACATTTCCCTCTACGAGATTATGGAAGCCACGGGTGTGGGATGTGGGCTCGACGGCTATCCAGGCTGCCCGATAGCGTCTATCTATCTCTCTGGCGAAGAAGTGCGTCGTGTGCTGGAAACAACTATATTGTTGCAGGAATTTATAGGGGACTCTTATTTTCTACATTTCTCCGGCCTGCGGTACAGCTACAACCCCGCCAACGCAGTGCTCTTGACGGTGCCTTTTATAAACCGGCCTGTTCCCACGACCCGCGCGGTTCCCAGTGCCGAGCTTTATATGGGGGACGGGATTCAGTCTGCTAACAGTGAAGATTACATCTCCTTAAAGCGTGGAGATGAAAAGTTGTACCATGTGGTCACCGATGCCTACCTCCTGCTGTTCCTCCCCATGGTAGCAAACATGCTGCCTCAGTTGGAGGTAATCCCTAAAAACGCTGATGGAGAGCCGGTGCCGCTGGACAAGATAGGCCAGCTGATAATATGTCGTGACGATGGAAGAGAGCTCAAAGTGTGGGAAGTGATGCTAATTTACGCAGCCCAGCTATCTGGAGAGGATGGGGTATCGAGGATCCCCGATTATTATGCAGGTGTTGCCGGACGCATCACCAAAACCTGGACTTTTCCCCTGGTAGGGTGGCTTCTCTTTATACTGGCAGTTATTATGGCTGGCATAATATACCTGGTCTTCCGCATGAGAAGGCGCAGAAAATCCAGGGATACCATACCAATTTAGGCTCACTACAAGTTAGGCATTATGTCCTCATGGTATCCTAACTGAGTGGATACAAGACCCTTCGCCTACGTTATGTTGTATGATCGGAAGGAATTTGGTCCTTGAGACAGGAGCACTTTTCTAAGATTCATACAATCCGACTGGGTGGGACCCTGTTGAAAATAACGTAAGCCAATTCATCTGCCGTTACACAGGGAGAAGCTGAGTTTTTGAAAACTGGGGCGATTGCTTTATACTATTTGAGGTTGATGCCGCGATGATTGTATAAGCGGTGCAGGATGGTTACCTTGGGCGACAGGGATTTAGAACTGCTGGAATTTCACAAAATAAGGGAGATACTGGCAGGCTTTACTTCGTTTTCCGCCAGCCGGCAACTCGCCCTCGATCTCAGACCTCTCTGGGATGAGGAAGAAGTCTGCCTGCGGCTCAGGGAGTCGACTGAGGCGCGCCACCTGCTTTCACTCAGCCCAGACTTTCATATCGGCGACGTTGTTGATATACGGGAAGTGGTGAGGATGGCAAGACGGGGCAAAGTCTTGGAGCCTACGGCTCTGCTGGAAATCGAAAGGACGCTCGGTGCCAGCCGGCGGTTAAAAAGCTACCTGATGAACCTGTCGGGCGAACTCCCGTTGCTCAGTGGCCTGGCCAGGGATATTGTGCCATTGGAGCAGCTTCAAAAGGATATCAGTGGCTGCTTAACTCCGACGGGCGACCTGCTGGACACCGCCTCCTCCAGGCTGGCGTCGGTGAGACGTAGAATGCGAGAGGTACGCCAGGAATTGCTCACTCAGCTGCAAGCCATAATCAGGTCACCAAGGAGACAGAAAATAATCCAGGAGCCCATTATTACCGAGCGAGGAGGTCGGTATGTAATTCCAGTCAGGGAGGAATGTCGCCGTCAGATAAAGGGCATTGTTCACGACGTCTCCAATACAGAGGCTACTGTGTTTATTGAGCCGTGGGCGACTATAGACGTGCAGAATGAACTGCGCGAGTTGACTATGGATGAGAGGCGTGAAGTGGATAGAATACTGAGAACGCTCAGTTCCGAAGTCGGAGCGTACGAACGCGAAATTTCGCGTAATATAGAGCTGATTGCCCAGATTGACCTGGCGCTGGCTAAAGCAAGATATGCCAGGGAGGCAAAAGCCACCGAGCCCATTATGGTTGCCGCTGGCAGAAACCCTGAAACAAAGGTGAACAAATCGGCTGGGGTGCTCAGGTTGGTCGAAGCCAGACATCCGCTGCTGGGAAGTAAAGCGGTGCCGCTATCGGTAGAGATTGGCAGGGATTTCTCCATTCTTGTCATTACCGGTCCCAATACAGGTGGTAAGACGGTTGCTCTTAAGACCATAGGACTCCTCAGCCTGATGGCGCTGGCCGGCTTGCCTATTCCAGCTCTGGCAGAAAGCCATATTCCTCTTTTTGATGGCGTATATGCTGACATCGGTGATGAGCAGAGCATTGAGCAAACCCTTTCTACATTTAGTTGGCACATAGGTAATATTGTGCGTATCAACAACAGTGCCACGGAAAAAAGCCTGGTGCTTCTGGATGAACTGGGCACCAACACCGACCCGGGCGAAGGCTCAGCTCTGGCCCGGGCTATCCTGCTCCATTTCTTATCACAGGGAACGATAGCTGTGGCTACTACTCACTACACTGAATTGAAGGCGCTGGCTCACACTACCGAGGGCATGCAAAACGCTGCTCTTGACGTTGACCCCGTTACCATGTCGCCTACTTATCACCTGACGGTAGGCATCCCGGGTGGCAGCAACGCTCTGGCTACGGCATCCCGCCTGGGACTGAGTGCCGAGATTATCACCCGCGCCCGACACATGCTTTCCGAGGGCGCTCAGGAGCTTGGGGATTTGCTTGCCCATCTGGCAACCGAGCAGAAAAATATTGAGTCGCTCCGCCATAGCCTGGAGAAGAAATTTAGCGAAGCGCAGCAGAAGAACGCTGAGCTGGAGAACAAGATTCGCCAGTTAGAAGCAGAGAAGCAAAAAATCATCAAGGATGTCCGCGACCAGGTTGTTCGAGAAGCTGCTGGACTACAGAAGGAGCTCCGGGAAGCGACAGCAGAATTGCGTAAGGATAAATCCAGGAAAGGAATTGAGCGGGCAAAAAAGACATTAACGGAGGTACGGGAGCAGTTAAATGCCGAAGTGTGGCAGGCACGACCGGCGGTCGAGATGGGTGAACAAGAAGGGGAGACAGGTGCTATTACCGTTGGCGATACTGTCTGGCTAAAAGAGGTTGGTATGCCTGCCACGGTGCTTTCGGTGTCTGAGGAACGAGGACTTGTCGAGGTCCATGCCGGGAAAGTGAAGATGACGCTCAATCTGGACAGCGTGGAGAAGAGGATGCCATCAACCGGCGCAGCGAAGACCGGCGGTGCTGTGATAACGAGAAAATTGAGCAAGCCTAGTATTCCCTTGGAGCTTGACCTGCGGGGGAAAAGGGCGGAAGAGGTCGAGCTGGCGCTGGATGACTACCTTAATGAAGCGTCTCTTTACGGCTTGAGCCAGGTTCGCATCATTCACGGTATTGGCACGGGCACCGTGCGCCAGATTGTTAGGGAGGTTCTCGCCTCTCATCCGCTGGTCACGTCTTTCCGAGCCGGCGAGAAGGGTGAGGGCGGCGATGGCGTTACAGTGGTCAGCATGTAGCCCCAGGTTTTGTCAAGTGGGGGGCGGAGAATATTTAATAATATCATGTTCATATCACAGAGATTCCGCCTGGGCAGGTCGAAGATGCTCGGCTTCCTGGACGAGCTGGCTTTGACTGGAGGCAAGGCGATATCGTTATATTTTCCGCAGGGTATGCCACCAGCCAGGGTGAAAAACTTGCTGGGAAGGGCGTTTGCCGAAACTGCCATGCCGGTGGGCATAACTGAGGTTATTGCTGGCTCAGGGACGGGAGCGGCGCTTTTTTCGAGTCTGCAGAGAGCGTACCTGGTATTGCCTCCATTCCCAATCGCAGAAGAATATATCACCGACGGCTATGATGTTGAGCTGTTGCGAGCTCTTCTCAGTCACGACTTCCTTATCGCTCTGGTCCTGGTCCGCCTGGGAGCATACAGCATTGGTATATGCAGGGGCACAGAGCTCATCGGTAGCAAGACGGGAACGGGACTGGTGCACGCCCGCCACAAAAAGGGCGGCTCATCGCAGGCGCGTTTTGCCCGACACCGGGAAAAGCAGATAGAGTCCTTTCTGGACAGGGTTTGTAGTCACGTCCGAGAACATGTCGAGCCCCATGCCCGGTCAGTCGACTTTCTGGTCTATGGCGGAGCTAGAACTACAATACTCTCGCTGCGTAAACGGTGCCTGTTCCTGAGCCAATTTGAGGACCGCATACTGCGGATGCTGCTGGATATACCTGAGCCGCGCAAGGCGGTACTGGAAAAGGCCATCGGCACTCTCTGGTCCAGCGATATCATCGAATGGTGCGAGGAAGATCTTTAACCGCGAATTCCCGGGGCACCATGCCGATATCAGCCGACTATAAGTCAGATATTATGTGCTCAGAATACCATTACCAAATGGCTTGTATTTTCAGCGGATTGTAGAGTATGCTTAAACTTAAATTGGAAGGTGAATGGATTACATGCCAAATAGTAAAAGGAGGTAACAATGGCAGAAAAAGTGTTACAAGCATCAAAAGTGCCGCCGACCCCACCCGCGTACCCCGCAACTTTGACAATCGACTACCCGGACAGACCTCTTAATCGGTTAACCACGTTCTTCAGAATCTTCACAGTGATTCCAATCGCCATTATCCTGGTCCTGGTAAATACAGGAAACTTTGAATGGGTTGGAGCAAGTGGTTGGTCCTGGGAATACTCTGCGGGAGGCATCTTGTTTCTGGCACCCTTACTCATGATTCTTTTCCGGCAGAAGTATCCTAGGTGGTGGTTTGATTGGAATATAGCATTGACCAAGTTCAGTGCACGCGTTGGCGCTTATATTGGTCTGCTTACAGATGTGTACCCGTCAACTGACGAAGAGCAATCGGTCCATATTGAGATTCCGTATCCCGACGTCCCTAAAGACCTCAACCGTTGGTTGCCACTGGTGAAATGGTTTCTAGCTATCCCGCACTACATCGTCCTGTCTTTCCTGGGGATTGCAGCCCTCTTTTGTGTGGTGATAGCCTGGTTTGCTATCCTGTTTACCGGTCGCTATCCCAGAGGTCTATTTGACTTTGTAGTTGGCGTATCCAGGTGGGGACTGAGAGTAGCCGCATATGCTCTTTTGTTGACAACAGACCGCTATCCTCTCTTCAGTCTGTCTTAGATGTACCTGGCCATATTAGCCAGAATTCCCGGGGTACCGTACCAATCAGGCTTACTACAAGTATGGTAATAGCTGGTGAGAGTAACCGAGCTTGTGCTCTGATCTCTACAGGTAAAATTGTGGTGTCTGTGAGTACAGGGATCTGACTCAACCTGTTTTACTCCTGGCGTCGGCTTCCAGGTCGAGAAGTGCTCTTTTTCTGGCGAGCCCTCCACCATAACCTGTCAGATTGCCATTTGCACCGATAACCCGATGGCAGGGCACAATGATGGAGATGGGGTTGCTGCCAACGGCGCCGCCCACTGCCCGAGCGGCATTAGCTCGTCCCAGGGAACGTGCCAGTTCGCTGTAGGATACAGTCTCCCCATAGGGGATATTTTGCAATAGCTGCCATACTTGGCGCTGGAAAGGTGTACCGCGCAGGTCCAGGGGCACGGTAAAGAGGAAGAGTTTTCCTGCGAAGTAATCATCCAGTTCAGAAGCTGCCCATTTGTTGTATTCGTCCTCTCCCTGTCTTATTTGAATACCGTTGTGTTGTAGTCGTGCGATCTCTGTTTGGACATCTTCTTCTGGCTCAATGCTGACGATGCCTTGTCTTGAACTGAGGATGACATAGATACCAAGAGGGCTTTTATAGTGGGTCATAAAGAAGATTTCGGGCTCGACAGAATGCCTATCTGGCTTGCAGACTTTACATGCGCGGTAGCCATGAGCTCTGGCCTCTTCCCGTGACTTGAAGTAAACCAGATTCTCCGGCTTCACATGCTTACCGGCAGGACAATCGGGTCGGCAATAGATTCTGGTAGTGCGGCATCCCTCAACGCCAGTAATATTATGTGATTCAACAGCCATCTGCACACCTCCGAATAGTATTGAGGAAACCACGTTTTAGAAACAGCCTCAAAAGTTATCAACCTCCGTAGCGCAGCATTTCATATGCTGTTTCTTTTCGGCAGGGAGCAAATCCCCGCCCTACGAAGCTCGAACAAATTACTTGGCGTTTCGTATTTCTCCCAACGCGCCCTCCAAAATACCTATTGCTTTGTCCACCTCTTCTTCGGTGGTGATAAGGGGAGGCATAAAGCGAAGGGCATTGGGCTTCACTTTGTTGACCAGCAAGCCTCTACCGAGGCAGGCCAGCACCAAAGGCTCAGCGATTTCCTGGTTGAATTCCAGAGCTATGAGGAGTCCCTGTCCCCTCACCTCAGCGATAGAATCAAACTTTTGTTTCAGGCTTTCCAGCCTGGTCATGAAATAATTCCCTACCCGCTTCACCTTTTTCGGTATCTCGTTTTTAATGATATATCTCAAAGTGGCATAAGCGGCGGCACAAACCAGCGGGTTGCCGCCAAAGGTGGAGCCGTGATCACCCGGGGAGAAAACGGAAACATTTTCTCTGGCTAAGATAGCTCCAATGGGCACACCGCTGCCCAGTCCTTTGGCCAGAGTCATTATATCCGGCTCGACCCCATACTGCTCATAGGCAAAGAGGGTTCCCGTCCGCCCGATGCCCGTCTGGATTTCATCAAGAATGAAAAGGATTCTCCTCTCCCGGCACCAGTTTTGCACCTCTTGAAGATAGTCATCGCCGGGAATATTAACCCCCCCTTCTCCCTGGATGGGCTCCAGCATTACAGCGCAGGTTTGATTATTAGTTGCCTGCTTGATTGCCTCGACGTTATCATATTCAACGTTGACAAAGCCATCGGGCAGAGGTAAGTAGGTCTCCTGAAATTTACGCTGCCCTGTTGCGGCGGTCATAGCTAGAGTACGCCCATGAAAAGAATTATAGGTAGTGATGACCTCGTAGGCGCCGTTGAGGTGAAGTTTTCCATATCTGCGGGCAAGTTTCACCGCCCCTTCATTAGCTTCGGCACCACTGTTGCAAAAGAAAACTCTATCAAGGCAGCTATGCTCAATTAGAAGTTGCGCCAGCTCTACCTGCGGGATGGTATAGAACTGGTTGGAGGTCTGGATC
>Ga0180301_10003455_pt1 | contig 12313 bp, 14 predicted proteins | sample GuaBasSediGuay16_FD_121797 | JGI IMG/M metagenome (GOLD analysis project Ga0180301, IMG submission 121797) | Subseafloor sediment microbial communities from Guaymas Basin, Gulf of California, Mexico - Guay16, Core 4569-2, 12-15 cm | ecosystem: Environmental > Aquatic > Marine > Hydrothermal...
GGGTTGAATAGATTTAAGTATTTTTCAAATAGATTTTAGGGTATGGATAAGCTAAGAGAAGGTATGCTTCAGGTCTATACTGGAAACGGGAAAGGTAAAACAACAGCTGCTTTAGGTCAAGCTTTGAGGGCTATAGGTCACGGGTTTAAAGTTTACATCATCCAGTTTATGAAGGGTTATGGGGAGTATGGTGAGCTTAAGGCTGCTAAAAGGCTTTACCCAAACCTTATTATTGAACAGTTTGGTAGGGTTAAACATGTAAATAAAGAAAAACCTGAAAAAGTTGACTATGAGTTAGCTGAAAAAGCACTGTTAAAGGCTAAAGAAATTGTGGAAAGCGGAGATTGGGATATGGTTGTTTTAGATGAAGTAAACGTAGCTTTAAATTTTGGGCTTATCAGCTTAGATAAGGTTTTAGAGGTTATAAAAGCTAAGCCTAAACATGTAGAACTTGTCTTTACTGGTAGATATGCACCCAAAGAAATTATAGATTTAGCTGAACTAGTCTCTGAGGTTGTTGAAATAAAACATCCCTTCCATAAAGGAGTTAAACCAAGAATCGGAATTGAATATTAAAAATAGAACACAATCAATAAGAATAAAAAATATATAGGTTACGTTTGGGTACATATAAGCATTGGAGAGAGGTGAAATTTTTGTCTGAAGAAAAGAAGGAGGTTTCTAGAAGAAAGTTCCTAGCTACTAGTATTGGAACACTTGTTGTAGGTGCTGTTGCTGGTTATGCTGGAGGATATGCTACAGCACCAGGAAAGGTTGTAGAAAAAGTAGTAGAAAAACCTGTAGAAAAAGTAGTGTACAAGCCACCACCAAAAAGACCTGTACCAAAAGAGCCGATAAAACTTGCATATAGAGACCATCTTTCAGGTGCTTTAGCGGTTCGTGGAGAATGGACAAAAAGGGCGATGGAGCTTTTGGTTGAGGAAACAAATAAAGAGGGAGGTATTTTAGGTAGAGAAATAAGTTTAACTTTTCATGATGAAGCTATTCCTGTAGAGGAGTGTGTTGCTGATTTTAGAAGGCTTGGGTTGGAGGCTAAGGTAGATGTTATTATAGGTACAACCTCAAGTGGTGTTGCATTAGCACAAGCACCTGTTGCTGATGAAATAAAGACAATTTACATCATTCCTCATGCAGCCAGCTACAAGGTTGTGATGGAACCCCATAAATACGTCTTTAGAACTAATGGGCATACAGGAGCGGTTCCAATAGCTATGGCGCTTTATGTTTTAAAGAAAATGCCTGATGTTAAGAGGGTTGCTCATATAGATATGGATTATGCTTGGGGTAGAGACAATTGGAATGTATTTATTGCGACGCTTAAAAAGTATAAGCCTGATGTGGAGGTTGTTGCTGAGGTTTGGGAGAAAGTTGGTGAGGTTGACCATTCAACTGCAATAACCAAAGTCCTAGCAGCCAAACCAGATATAGTATTTAACAGTCACTGGGGTGGGCAGCTTGTTTCGCTTGTTAGGCAAGCAATAGAGTACAAGTTCTTTGAATATACAACATTTGTATGTACAGTTATAGAAGAGGCTTTTCCAGAGATAGGACCTGACTTTCCTGAAGGTCAGCTTGGTGCCCCATGGACCTTTTACTGGGAGTATCCAGGTTATAGGTGGAATTTAAACAGGTGGTTTGTTAAAAAGTTTATTGAAAAATATGGAGTTCCTCCAAACTATCCATGTATGCAGTGTGCTGCTGCCTTCTTCGCCTATAAGACTGCTGTAGAGAAGGCTTATGAGGTGTTAGGTGAATATCCAACAAAAGAGCAGATAGCTGAAACCTTAGCTGGGCTTGCATATGCTCATCCTGGAGGTATGAACCGTATTAGACGGGAGGATCATCAGGCTCTTGCACCACCGACTGTTGGCGTAACAAAGATAGATCCTAAATGGAATATGGCTGTACTTCATGACTTTGAAGTTATTAGTGCTGAGTTAGTTTATCCTCCACCTTTCACTGAACCATTAGAATGGATTAAAACCTGGTAGCTAAAAAATGTTTGAGGCATATCCAGCCTACATACTTAACGGTCTCCTTTATGCCTCCCTCCTTTTTTTGCTTTCTTCAGGTTTGAATGTCGTTCTTGGTGTTTTAAAAATTCTAAATCTTGCTCATGGTAGTTTTTATGTTTTAGGTGCTTACCTTACAACATCGTTTGTTGCTCTTTTTGTTGCGACAGGACTTCCAATCTATCTTGTTTATACTCAAATATTGGTTGCTGCTGCTGTTGCTGGGATTATTGGTTTTCTTTTTGAACCAACTCTTTTAAGACCGATATATAAACGGGAGGAATCTTACCAGCTTCTTTTAACATTTGGGATTCTTCTTGTTTTAAGTGATGTGACAAAAATTGTTTGGGGTTTGGGTGCTAAGGTTGCTCCAGAGCCGTTTAAGCTTCTTGGTAGTTTTACTATAGGTGGTATACCTTTTCCCTACTATAATCTGCTTGTTATTGCTGTTGGGTTTGTTGTTTTTCTTATGTTATGGTTTTTCTTTGCAAAAACTAGAACTGGAAAAATAATTAGAGCTACAGCTACAAACAGGGAGGTAACAACCTCTTTGGGTGTAAATGTTCCAAGGATTTTTACGTTGGTTTTTGTTTTTGGATGTTTTCTTGGAGGTCTTGCAGGTGCTTTAGCCGTTCCTATGCAGTCGATATTTCCAGGTCTTGCGATGGAAATGTTGATTTTATCTTTTGTTATAGTTGTGATTGGTGGTATGGGGAGCCTAGAAGGAGCGTTTATAGGCTCAATAATAGTTGGTATTGCAAGGTCTTTTGGTATAGTGTACTTTCCGGAAATTGAGCTTGCAATACTCTTTATTATTATGATTATAGTTCTCTTGGTTCGTCCTCAAGGATTGTTTGGTAGGAGGGAGTAGAGGTAAAAAATGTTTCCTAAAAGTTTCCATATAAAACCTATACTGGGTCTTCTTCCCTACATAATTGGAATAGTAGCCTTAGGTTTAATACCGCCGCTTACTGGTTCAACTTATTTGGCTTACTTGGTAGGTTTAGCTATTGTTCTAGCAATTTTTGCTATGGGATTTAACCTTCTTTTTGGATATACTGGTCTTCTTTCTTTTGGTCACGCAGCATATTTTGGTGCTGGATGTTATGCTTTTGCAATGTTAATGAAATATTACCATATACAGTCTTTTGAACTATTATTCTTAGGGAGTGTAATTATAGCGACGTTAACAGCCGCGGTTATAGGCTATGTTTGTGTAAGATACATAAAAATATATTTTTCTCTGCTTACTCTGGCTTTTGGCCAGGTTGAATATGCTCTTGTTGTTAAACTTTATAATATTACTGGTGGTACTGACGGTATACGTGTGATGATGCCAACCCTTCTTGGGTTTACATTTAAAGATAAAGGCTTTTTTGTTACATGGCCCTTTTACTACTATATTCTTGCCATATTTACAATCTGTGTAATTGTCTTATGGATAATTTTAAACTCTCATTTTGGAAAGATTCTTCAAGCCATAAGGGATAATGATGTTAGAGTAAACTTTCTTGGGGTTTCTGAAAGAAGATATAAATGGTATGCTTTTATCCTTTCAGGTGTTTTTTGTGGTGTTGCTGGAGCTCTTTTTGCACCTTTAAATGGGCATATTGGCCCTGAACATGTTTACTGGGGTTTTTCAGCAACACCCCTATTTATCGCTCTTATAGGTGGACATAGAGTTTTTCTCGGTCCAATTATTGGCTCGTTTATCTATGTGCTTGTAAGACATTATGTAACTGCTTTTACAATTTATTGGGAGCTGTTTTTTGGAGCAATAGTTATACTGTTTACCCTACTCTTTCCTTATGGTGTTTGTGGAGGTATTAGTTTATGGCTAGCTCGAAGGATGAAATCAGCAAAAACATCCTTGTAACAAGAAACCTTAAAAAATACTTTGGTGAGGTTCACGCGGTAGATGGAGTAAATTTAAGCATTTTAGAAGGTGAAGTGGCCTTTATAATAGGGCCTAATGGAGCTGGAAAAACAACTTTTCTAAACCTTTTATGTAAGTGGCTTGAACCTGACGAAGGAAAAATATTTTTTATGGGAAAAGATGTAACAAAAATGCCTCCATATAAATTAACTAAAATGGGGATAGGCCGTTCTTTTCAGCTTGTAAACCTCTATGACACCCTAACAGTTTTTGATAATATAAGGGTTGCTGTAATTTCAAGGTTAGGTAGGTCAGGAAAAATCTTCTCGTTAGTTGATAGGGATAAGGAGGTAGCAAAAGAAACTGAAGAAATTTTAAAAACTTTTGGTCTTTCAGATAAAAAGGATTTGCTTGCAAGTGAGCTTCCTCATGGTGACAGAAAACTTTTAGATGTTGCTATTCCTTTTGCTTTAAAACCAAAGCTTCTTCTACTTGATGAGCCTACAAGCGGTGTCAGTACGGAGGAAAAAGATCCTGTTATGAAAACTATTGTTTCGGCTGTTAAAGCGGCGGGAACAACAGCACTAATTATAGAACATGATATGAGTATTGTTTTTTCTTACTCTGATAGAGTTATAGCTATGCATGAAGGAAAAATTTTAGCTGACGGCAAACCTAAGGAGGTTCAGGAAAACAAGCTTGTAAAAACTTTAATTATGGGTGAATAAAGGGATGCTTAAATTAGAAAAGGTAAACGTTTTTAGAGGACCAGTACATGTTCTCCGAGATATTTCTTTAAGTGTTGATGAAGGAGAAATTGTGTGTCTTGTTGGTCGTAATGGGGCTGGAAAAACAACAACCCTAAAAAGCATAATGAGACTACTTCCAGTAAAGTCTGGAAAAATATTCTTTAAGGATATTGATCTACTAAAAATACCAAGCCATAAAATTTTAAAGCTTGGTATAGGTTTCTCACCTGAGGATTCAGGTATTTTTCCGGATTTAACCGTAGAAGACAACATAAAAATGCCTTTATGGACTTTAAAAATTCAGAATAGGAATACTAATACTCTTGATAAGGTTTTAGAAATTTTTCCAGAAATAAAGCCTTTGCTTTCTAGGCAGGGGTTACATCTTAGTGGTGGAGAACGTAAAATGGTTTCTGTGGCAAGAGCACTAATAACTTCTCCGTCTCTAGTTCTTTTAGATGAGCCTCTTGAGGGTTTAGCTCCTGTTGTTGTTGGAAAATTTATTAATGCTATAAACAGGATGAAAGCAACAGGTATATCTGTGCTTATAACAGAGTCAAATATACAGCACGTGTACAAAATAAAGCCGACAAGAACCTACATTATAGAAAGAGGAGAAATTGTGGAGGAGAAAAAAGGCTTTTAAAACATTTTTGGAAGCCTAAGAGAACTCTTTTTTAGTCTTAAAAGTTATATTTAGTTGACTAGTCTAATTAGTCAACAAGGAATTGTTTTATATTTTGTTGGGGGGTAGATTTGGCAGGTTTACAGGAAACAGTAAAGAAAAAGATTAGGGTTCTTATAGCTAAGCCTGGGCTTGATGGACATGACCGTGGAGCAAAAGTTGTTGCAAGAGCTTTAAGAGACTGGGGTATGGAGGTTATCTATACAGGGTTAAGACAAACACCAGAACAAATTGTTCAAACAGCAATTCAGGAAGATGTTGATGTTATAGGTTTAAGTATTCTCTCTGGAGCGCATGATGTACTTATCCCTGAGATTGTTAAAAAATTAAGAGAGAATAATCTTGAGCCGGGTAAAAATATACTTTTAATTGTTGGGGGGATAATTCCAAAAGAAGACATACCTGAACTTAAAAAAGCTGGTGTTAACGAGGTTTTTGGTCCTGGGACACCAACAACGGAAATAATCAAATACATAGAAGAAAATGTTAAAAAGTTGGAGAGGGTGGTGTAGGCTTTATGGTTGACCTTGAAAAGGTTTCTGAGGAGCTTAAAAACTGGGAAGCAAAAAACGCTAAGGATCTTCAACGTTTAGGAGAGTACATTAATCGTTCAGGTATCCCTATTAAGATTGTTTATACTCCTTTAGACGTTAAAGACTTAGACTATCTTAAAGACTTAAGCTTCCCTGGAGAATATCCGTTTACACGTGGAGTATATCCAACAATGTATCGTGGACGTTTATGGACTATCCGACAGTATGCTGGTTTTGGTACAGCAGAAGATACAAACAAAAGATATAAGTATCTAATTAGTCAAGGTCAAACTGGTTTAAGTGTTGCTTTTCATCTGCCAACCCAATGTGGTTATGATTCAGACCATCCAATGGCTTTTGCTGAAATTGGTAAGGTTGGTGTTGCAATCGACACCTTAAAGGATATGGAGATACTTTTTGATGGAATAGACCTTGGAAAAATCACAACCTCTATGACTATTAACTCTACATGTCCACAAGTTTTAGCTATGTATTTTTGTGTTGCTGCAAATCAAGGTGTACCTAACAATCAGGTTGGAGGAACTGTTCAAAACGATATTTTAAAGGAGTATGTTGCAAGAGGAACCTATATTTATCCACCAGAACCCTCCATGAGACTTGTTGGTGATGTTATTGAGTGGTGCTACCAAAACGCTCCAAGATTTAACTCTATAAGTGTTAGCGGTTATCATATGAGAGAAGCGGGGTGTACCGCTGTTCAGGAGGCAGCATTCACTCTTGCAAACGGTATTGCATATATCGAACATGTGGTTAAGAGAGGAATACCTGTAGATAATTTTGCACCTAGAGTATCCTTCTTTTTTGCAGCTCAAAGAGATTTGTTTGAGGAGGTTGCAAAGTTTAGAGCTATGCGTAGAATGTGGGCTAAAATTATGCGGGAAAGGTTTGGAGCTAAAAATCCACGTTCAATGCTTTTAAGGTTTCATGTTCAAACAGCAGGAGTTACACTTACAGCTCAACAACCCTATGTTAACCTTTTAAGAAACACTTTAGAGGCTTTAGCTGCTGTTTTAGGTGGGGCTCAATCTTTACATGTAAACTCTTTTGATGAGGCTTATGCTACACCAACAGAGTTTGCTGTTACACTTTCTGTTAGAACTCAGCAGGTTATAGCTTATGAGAGTAAAGTTACTGCAACAGTAGACCCGTTAGGCGGCTCCTACTATATTGAATGGTTAACAGACCAGATAGAGGAGAAGGCTATGGAATATATTCATAAAATTGACGATATGGGTGGTGCTGTAACTGCGATAGAGAAGGGCTTTTATCAGAGAGAGATTGCTGACGCATCCTACCAATACCAGAAGGATGTTGAAAGTAAGAAGGAGATTATTGTTGGGGTAAACGAGTTTATTACTGAAGAAGAGATTCCTGTTACAATTTTAAAGGTTGACCCGGAGGTTAGAAGAAGACAGATTGAAAGGCTGAAAAAGGTTAAGAGTGAGAGGGATAATGTGAAAGTTAAAAATGCTTTGGAAAACCTACGTAAATCTGCGGAGAAAGGTGAAAACATTATTCCTGCAACATTTGATGCTGTTAGGGTTTATGCAACCATAGGTGAAACTTCAGATGTGCTTAGAGAAGTCTTTGGAGAATATAAGGCATCAACAATAATTTAATATCTTTTAGATAAGCTAACTAGGTTAACAACATATTCTCTATCTGTGTGAGGTGAAAAATTTGATTAAAAAGATTAGTCATATTGGTATTGCTGTAAAAAACATCGAGGAAGCTAGAAAGCTTTACGAGGAAGTTTTTGGTTTAAAGGTTGGAGATATAGAAACCTCTGAAGAGCAAAAAGTAAAAATTGCTTTTATTCCTATTGGCGACACAAGAATTGAGCTTCTTGAGGCTACTGACCCTCAAAGTCCTATCGCAAAATTTATAGAAAGTAGAGGTGAAGGAGTTCATCATATTGCATTTGAAACAGACAATATTGAAGCTGAGCTTTTAAGGTTTAAGGAGAAGGGGCTAAGACTTATAGATGAAAAACCTCGACCTGGTGCTCATGGAACAAAAATTGCTTTTATTCATCCAAAAAGCACTCTTGGAGTTCTTTTTGAGCTTTGTGAAGTAGTTAAAGAGTCTCACTAAAAACTCTTAACCTTTTTTATAATATTAAAACCGAGTAGATAAAGTATATTCCAAGCACTATTAGAAAGATCGCCCCTCCAAAAATTATTTTTCCCACAGCCTTTTTGTTTAAAACTTTTTTGCTTTTATGGGTTGAGTAGCTAACAAAGCTAAACCAGCTAAGGTCTGCTAAACTATGACCAATATAGAAGAAGATAAAACCAGTTAAACCTGCCACTTCAAGACTTTTAAACATTAAAGGTAAACCTGGTGTAACCCACCATAAGAAAAAATACGGGTTTGAACAGCTAGCTAAAGCACCACTAAAAACAGGTGTATGAAGAAAGGTATTTCTATTCTTACCATTTTTTAGGTTTTCTCCATTTTTTCCGACGTTTTTTATAAAGTATATTCCCATAAGAATTAAGGCTACTCCACCAAAATAACCTAAACCTATTCTTGTAGCTTCAAGCTTAAGTAGGCTTTCTAAACCAAAAAAAGCTGCAACAATTATTACGACTTCAACTAAAAAATGGCCAATAGCAATTAGAGGTCCAGCAATACTTCCTCTCCTCATAGATTCAGCTACTGTAACAGCAAAAACAGGTCCAGGAATAACTGCTCCAACAAGTGCAATAGTAAATGAGGCTAAAGTTAAGGCTAGAAGGGTCAAAATCAAAATTTTTCACTTGTGGTTAGTAGATTGAGACTTTTTCTACACCTTTAATTTTTAAGAATTCCGGAACAAGTTCTCCTGGAATTTTTGTTTCAGCTATTAGGGTTAGTTTTGGTTCAGGTGAAAGTTCAGGATCGTCAACTAAAGCCTGTCTTATACTTATGTTTTTTTCAGCTAGAAGCATTGCTGCATTTGCAAGAATACCTGGGATTTTTGCGCTTATAGGTGTGATTTCTACAACACCAAGATTTAGGTATTTTGCTATTTCTTTTAATGAATGTCCAGCTGACCTTATATGCATAAAGATTGTTTGAAGCTCTGGTATACTTTCTACCATTTTTATTGTTTGATTTACCGTTCTTCTATCTACCTTTGCAACTTTGGCAATTTTAACTACTGGTATTTCTATCTCGTTACAGTAAATTTTTCCATTCTTTATACTTAATCCGTTTTCCACCAAAACTTTTGCTACACTAAGTCTTTCAGGATGGTTTTTTAAGTGTTCAACTATTTTTTGCCACATCCCCATCATAGGTACATAAATGTACAAGTAACACATAAATATATCGTTTGTGATGAATAATAGACAAAAAATACGTATGCTGTACATGCGGTGAGAAAAATGAACAAAACAAAAATAACTCTACCGGTTGATGAAATACCAACCAGCTGGTATAATATCCTACCAGACCTACCTAAACCACTACCACCACCCATAGACCCTGAAACTAGGGAGCCTATGAGACCTGAAAAGCTGGAGCGTGTTTTTGCAAAGGAGCTTTTAAGACAGGAGATGAGTAGTGAGCGTTGGATAAAGATACCTGAAGAGGTTTTGGAGGTCTACCAGTTATGGAGGCCAACACCTCTTTATAGGGCTGTAAGACTTGAAAAAGCTCTAAAAACTCCTGCAAAAATTTATTATAAATACGAGGGTTTAAGTTCACCCGGAAGCCATAAACCAAACACTGCTGTTGCACAAGCCTACTATAACATGAAGGAAGGTGTAAAAAGGTTAACCACTGAGACTGGTGCAGGTCAATGGGGTTCAGCTTTAGCTTTTGGATGTGCTATGTTCGGTATAAAAGCTACAATTTATATGGTTAAGGTTAGCTACTACCAAAAACCCTACCGTAGGCTTCTTATGCAACTTTGGGGTGCTGAAATCTTTCCAAGCCCAAGTGACAGAACAAGTTTTGGTAAGAAAGTGTTAGAGCAGGATCCGGATAACCCCGGAAGTCTAGGGATAGCTATAAGTGAGGCTGTTGAAGACGCTGTTACTCATGAGGATGTAAAATACAGTCTTGGAAGCGTCTTAAACCATGTGCTTCTTCACCAAACCATTATGGGTTTAGAAGCTAAAAAACAGTTTGAACTTTTAGATGATTATCCAGACATAATTTTTGGTTGTGTTGGTGGTGGAAGTAGTTTTTCAGGGCTTTACTGGCCCTTCTACTATGACAAGGTTTCAGGTAAAGCTCCGAAAAATGTTAGGTTTGTAGCTGTTGAACCAACAGCATGTCCAACCTTAACAAGAGGAGTTTACACCTATGACCATGGAGATACTGCAAGAATGACACCTCTGCTTAAAATGTATACTTTAGGCCATGAATTTGTTCCACCGCCAATTCATGCAGGAGGTTTAAGATACCATGGAGATGCACCAACCCTATGTTTACTTGTTAAGGAGGGTATTGTTGAAGCTAAAGCCTACAACCAAACAGAAGTTTTTGAGGCTGCAAAACTTTTTGCTGAAACTGAAGGTATGATTCCAGCACCAGAACCCTCCCACGCTATTAAGGCTGTTATTGATGAAGCTATCAAATGTAGAGAAAAAAATGAAGAAAAAACAATTTTGTTTATGCTGTCTGGACACGGACACTTTGACATGAAAGCCTACGAAGACTTCTTTGAAGGAAAACTTCTCCCCTACGAATATCCAAAAGAAAACATAGAAAAAACAATAAAAAAACTAAAAGAACTCTACCCATGGATAGACAAACTAGCTTACTAACACCCAAAAACCAAAAAATTTTTTCGATTATCCTTATAAAGCTTTACACAAAAACCAGATAATCGAAAAACAGCTAAAAAGAAAAACCTTATAAAAAACCAAAAACAAAAAACAAACCAAAAAACCCAAAAACACACCACGGCCGCAACTCAAAAATCCCAAAAGAGGGAATTGAAAGGGAATGTTTTTGTTGTTTTGCAGTCTTCAGAACAGATTTTTAAACATGCAATACACTGCAATGCAGTGTCATGCACAATTTTTTTAACTTTTTAAACCCCAAAATTAAATTTTAAACAGAAAGAAGTATGGTTTCCCAAATAAAAGAAGACATTAAAAAAGCTAAGAAAGAGTTAAGAGAAAAAATTTGGCGTTTGATGGAAAATAGGAAAATAGCAAGATTTCCCCTTCCACTAAAAGATAGAATTCCAAACTTTGAAGGCTCGGAAGAAGCAGCAAAAAAGGTTAAAGAACTAGAACTATGGAAAAAAGCAAAAGTGGTTGTAGCAAACCCAGACTATGCACAAAAAAAGGTTAGAGAATATGCCTTAAAAGACGGAAAAATTTTGGTTATGGCCTCACCAAAACTAAAACAAGGCTACCTACTCATCAACCCAGAAAATGTAAAAGGAAAAGAGGAATTTGCTTCAACAATCAAAGGAGCCTTTAAATATGGTAAAACTGTCAGCTTAGACAAAATGCCCAAACCAGACCTAATAGTCACTGGTTGTGTTGCTGTAGCCAAAAACGGTTTTAGACTTGGAAAAGGAGGAGGTTATGGAGACAGAGAGGTAGGAATGCTAAGAAAAAGATTTGGCTATGTTCCGGTTATTACAACAATCCATGAGGTTCAAATTGTGGATAAAGTTCCTGTTGAAGAAAATGATGTGAAGATTGATATAGCAGTTACACCAACAAAAACAATCCTCTTCAAAGAAAACCTAATATAATAAACAGATAAAAATCTCTTTTTGTTAAGTAAATACGTTGAGGTGTTTTTATGGAGTTAATGGAAGCAATAAAAAGTAGAAGAAGTATAAGAAGCTACAAACCAGACACTATTGAAGAAGAAAAGTTAAACCAAATTTTTGAGGCTGTAAGGTGGGCTCCCTCATGGGCAAACACTCAATGTTGGGAATTTATAGTAGTTAAAAATCCCGAAACAAAAAAGAAGCTTTCCGAAACCTTAAGTAAAGGTAATCCTGCAACAGACGCAGTTAAAACAGCACCAATAGTTCTTGTTGCATGCGCCAAAAAAGGTGTATCAGGATATAAACGTGGAGAACCCATGACAAGTAAAGGTGACTGGTACATGTTTGACATGGGTTTAGCAATTCAAAATTTAACTCTTGCAGCTCATAGTCTTGGCTTAGGAACAGTAAACATTGGAGCGTTTAACGCTGAAGAAGTAGCTAAAATTCTTGGAGTTCCGGAAAACATTGAGGTTGTTGAGCTTATCCCATTAGGCTACCCAGAAAAAATACCAAATCCTCCACCAAGAAAAAACATTGAAGAATTTGTCTTCTACGAGAAATATGGAAACAAACAAAAAAGCTAAGAAGGTTAGGATAACTCTCCAAAAAATCTTGTTAAATCTTTTGATGGTTTTAGACTACCAAGCTGCTCTTTTTTTATTCCAAACATCTCAAGAATCCTTAA
>Ga0180301_10003457_pt1 | contig 12307 bp, 10 predicted proteins | sample GuaBasSediGuay16_FD_121797 | JGI IMG/M metagenome (GOLD analysis project Ga0180301, IMG submission 121797) | Subseafloor sediment microbial communities from Guaymas Basin, Gulf of California, Mexico - Guay16, Core 4569-2, 12-15 cm | ecosystem: Environmental > Aquatic > Marine > Hydrothermal...
CTTTCCCAGACAGAAGAACCTCTTCGGCACGGTTGTGGTCGATGAGGCGCATTATTTAGGGGATAAAACGCGCGGCATGCCCCTGCAGACGTTAATCTACAAGCTCCAGCGGGAGCACCGCCCGCAATTCATCTTCATGAGCGCCACATTCGACCAAGAGGATGGTGCTTGGCTTGCCGACCAGTTGGGAGGCGAACTCCTTTACGCCCCTCCAGATCAGACCTTCAATTGTGAATTCGTCCTGCTCGAGTTTGATGAGAGCGCAGTGATCAACCACACGCGATTGCCCCATCTCAAGACCCGCAAAACTTGTGAAATCTTTATTTTTATGTAAAAGAAAGATTGGATGAGGTTACTTGAATGGAAAATGCCTGGTTTGTTTTATATCATGTCTATTCTACCGCGAAAAAGTTTGACGTGCGAGGACTTCAAAAATTCGAAGAGGATCTGAAAATTGCCCAAGAGTTGGATGTTAAGACCATTTTTTTAGAGGATTATTACTTAAATTTTATTTGGGGCGAATATACTAATTTCTGGAATGAAAAAATGTTCCGTAAAATGATACAAATGACACATGATTATGGGATCCGATTCATCCCTTACCTAGATCTGACAGAACTTGCAACACATGGCGCAATATATAAGAAATTTGGCAGGAAGTGGAGCGCAAAGAACAAATGGGGAAAGCCTCTTGCGGCATTTTCATCAATATTTCTTCCATACTATTCTACATTTGATTTTCATACAAAATTGATGTGCCCTATTTCGGGATGGTCTGATTATCTTACTAATCAGGCTCAAATTCTATTAACCCAGTATGATGTAGATGGAATTTACCTAGATCGGGCTGATTATCGCGTAATTTGTTATGATCACTCCAAAGATCTGAATCATTTCATCGAAGGAATACCCTCCTTAGTGCAACAGATTCAAATGGAAGTAAAAAAGGTAAGTAGGAAAAATATTTTGGTCATGAATGATTCTTGTATCAAACCTGACGCCACTTTTAAAAAATGCGCGAGTTCTGTGGATTATATTCTCACCGAATTACTCCCCGTTGATACGGATCCTCGAAACTTCTACTGGCAATCCTTAGTAAATTGGGGTGAGCTCCTTTATGCCTTACGTTTTTTGTTAAAACCGCTATTGAAATTTTTTATGACGTTTGCCTTCACAACTAGCGGAATGACTGATGAAACGCGAATCCAACAAATAATCAACCGATTAAAACCATTTGTCGGTCATAATATCTTTATTTTTTCCCATCGGCGAGATTATGAAGGAATCCAAACAATCCGTAAGATTGCACAAAGAAATCGACTACAATGCTGTTATATATCTGGATTAGATTATTTACGCGATATTCAGCCTCTTTTTGATATTAAAAAAAGAAAGTAGATAATAAATTTATTTCATCATCCTAAATACAGGTAATTCTGCTTTACATTTAGGACAATAGACTGGCCCTTTAATATCTTTCAAAGAATCCTTAGTTGCGGCATCCAATGGTGCCCCACATTTAGGGCATTTTTCTAAATCAGACATATCTTTTCTCCTTCTAAAAAATTCTCTATATGATGATTTGAAAATTATTTGATAAATAATTTTGGTTATGTGAATTAAAGAATAAAAGTCGTTCCCACAACTGCCAATGTAGTTTGATTTGGTAATTGCCGCATACATTCCGCATTAAATTTAAAACCTGTACAATGAAAGCCGCAGATTATCTTTGGCTTTAGCGCTTTAAATTGTTCAATAGTTTTTCGAATTCTTTCTGGTGAAGCCCAATTTTGATGAAAACCTCCAATTACTGCGTAAATTTCTTGTAATCCTGTAAGTGTTTGTCCGTGTTTTATAGTATTTAAGATTCCTCTATGCCCACATCCTGTAATAACTATTAATCCTTTATCTTGTATATTGATATATAAAGAGAGTTCATCATTGAATTCATCATACAAAAATGTATCATTTTTTCTTATGAGCATTCCCTTAGTGACCTCCTCAGAATCAGAAACTGAAATTTCACCACTTGTAGTAACACCAGGCTCAATAGTAATTGGCTGATTTGTGAAGTTCAACTTGAAATTTTTTTCTTTAGCTAATTCACGGAACTTTTTCTCTGGAAAATCTGGAAGTTGGCGAATTTTTTTCTCTTGTTTCAACTGTTGGAAATCTAAAGTGGCGAGATCTATTTTAGTTCCCGTTAATTCTTTTCCCAAGCTAAATCGTGGGTATAAACCTTCTGGGTTTAGAATGAACTCTATTCCGTTATTCAATTGCTGTGAAATGTCAAGTATTGCTCCCCAGTGATCATAATGTCCATGCGATAGAAATACTTTCTCAAATTCAGAATAATCTATTTTAAAAGCATTCAAATTATTCATAATTGTCTTCTTTAATCCCCCCATATCAAAAAGATAACGATGTCTTTCTCCATTTCTGATCGTTACTACGGATAATGCTAATCCATGTTCAGCTAGACAGTCCATAGCACTGGGACCTGGTTGAATTACTTGATTTTTGAAATGTGGGTCAGATCGAAGCGTAACATCCGTTCTATTTGCTACAAGAATTTTAATTAATACTTTATCCACGGATTCAGTCATTTTTCATTTCCCTTCATCCTCTACAGAGAGCTACAATTGAAATTGGGTTCCTACTACACCTATAGGCGTCTGATCAGGCATCTGAGTACGAGCTGCCATTAAGAAGTTGAGCCCGGAGCAATGCATTGGACATATAATTTGCGGTTCTTGAGATTTTATATAGGTAAGCACCTGGTTAATAGTATTGAAATCAGACCAAATATGATGAAGCCCACCAATAATCGCATATATTTTATTAATTCCAGTAACTTTCTTTGCATGTTCTACTGTATTATAGACCCCACAATGACAACATCCTGTCAAAACCACGAGCCCTTTCCCCTCAACATTAATATAGAGCGAAAGTTCATCACGAAAATTATCTTCATAAAAGACCTTGTCTTTCTGATAAAGCAATCCATGTGAAATTTCATCTTCTTTCAGGATATCAATTTCTCCGCTTATCCAACATCCCTCAAAGATCTGAGTTGGACGAGTAATTTCCTTGTTCAATGTGATATTTCTACCTTCCATAAACTTCCTAATGAGCTTTTCTTTGAATGGAGGTAGCTGAAAAATTAATTTCTCCTTTTTAAATTGACGATAATCTATAGTTTGAGGGTCAATTTTCATGCCTGTTAATTTCCCGGTAAGCATATACTTCTGATTAAATGCATGAGGGCTTATTATTAGCTCCGTTTCTTGAATTTGTTCTAATGTTTTAAATAAACCTCCATAATGATCAACGTGTCCATGAGATATGATTATTTTTTCAAACGTCTCAAATTTCACTCGAAACGCCATCGCATTTTGTAAAACGGTGCCATTCGTACCGCCTGCATCAAAAAGAAGATGATGGACATTACCATCTTTCATTAAGGTAATATCTAACGTTAATCCATGATCCCCAACACAAGTTCCTGCATTCCGCTCAGGCTGAATTACAAGATCTTTAAATTTTTCCTCAGTAACAAAAGTTGGATCAACGTAATTGTTCACTAAAACTCTAATATGGACTTTATCTACACTCGAAATAGCAGAACTCATACAATAACCTCTATATGGCTTTTCAAAAGAAACAATATAAAATTTCAGTTACAGATTTTTACCTTAGTTTGAAACCTCGTATGAATTACCTCATTCAAAAACTTCCTGGAAAAATAGGCTACAAAATTTTTATTTCGCCATTACTAGTTATGTATATGAAAAATTGATATTCTTTAATGGATTAAACATCAAAGATAGGTGAATCATCCAAAAAATTCTACGATATCAAACAATGACGTAATTTTGTCGAATAAAACTAAGATTATAGATAAAACGGTTTTTCATATTGTGACTAACTTTATAAAACCTTTAACCTAAAAAAAGGTGAGGTTTTTAAGCTGATAGGTTAATAATGATTTGTATGCAGCATGATTGAATTTGAATATCTTAAGAAATGAGGACTAATTAGGCTCATGGTTAGAGTCTTTACTTCAAAATAAAATATGAAATAGCTTGTAAGAAGATTAGGTGTTAGATTTTGGTTCAAAAAACTAAAACTGAAAGGAATCGTGGTCAAAAGAAATCACAATCACTTAAAAAAGCAAATTCGGCAGATTCCGAAAACACATTTGAAGCTGTGAAAGAGAAGGAATTAAAAAGTATTAAACAGACGGGTGTAATAAAGCAAGGGACAATTGCTGAGTTTATGCGTAAAAGAACTCAACTCGTTGGATTTGACATTGGCTATCATAAACATACTCAATACATGGCTGAATTTGTGGATAATTCTCTCGATGCTATTGAAATATGTTATTGGAAATATCCTAAAATTTACCGCTTAAAAGAAGATTTTTATTTCGAATATCCTAAATTAGAACCGCTAAAAGATGAGGATATAACCGCAAAAAACCTGATTCTCCGGATGAACGAGCTCTTGGAACCCCTCAAAGATATTTTAAATACGGAACCGCTTGTTGTTATCCGACTTCAAGAGATCGAAAAACCTGAAATGTTGTCGGATGAGCAAGCAAGCGATACGAGGATGTTCTCATTTGAATGTTTTGATAATGGGATTGGATTAGTACCTACCGATTTAGAGAAATTTGGTAAATATTTAGCGTCCAGTAAATCAGAACAATTAAAACAAACTAGGGGTAGCCAAGGATTCGGGGCTTCTTCCGCATTTTCTGATGCACAAAATACTACAGGTCGTCCAATAACGGTAATAAGCCGACATGTTGAAAATAAAAAAGCAACACTCACTTGCTTTTTCACAACATCTAAAAACCAAAAAGATTATACAATCCCCCCTAGTGAAATTCGAGTGCCTTTTCAGCATGGAACTTATGTCAGATTGTTTTATTTAAATGTTCGATATATAAGAGGATATGCTGATGATTATATTAAACAAACAGCGTTATTAAACTCACATATTTCTATTGTTTATATTGATCCTTATGGAGATGTAATGGTTTTTCCTCGGCGTGTAACCAAATTCCCAAATGAGCCTAAATATGCAAAACCACATCCTGCGTCCTCTTCTATTGGTGATTTTAAAGAGATGCTCCGAACCGCGAAAGATTCGAGTATTGTTAATTTTTTAGAGCAAAAATTTGTTCGTATGAGTCGGGATCGTGCGAAAAAGATCGTAGAAAAGGCTAATAAAGAATTAGGGGGCTTTAAAGGACTTAATTCTAAAGCTCCTTCGGAATTAGTCGAAAAAGAAATTCGAGCTTTAACGCGGGTATTAAATAAACAAAAATCATGTTTAAATCGTCTTGCTCCTTCTGAATTCAAACAGTATCTTTCTGAACAAAAACAAAAATCAATTCTTGAAGTCTTATCCAAGGACTTTCCAGAAGTCCCTAAGAAGCGATACAAAAATCTTCTCAAAAAATTGAAATTAGAAAAGAAAACAACTGACGAACTTTCTTCTGAAGAAATAGAGTTAATACAATCAACTGCAAGAAATGAAATATACTGTCCTACACTCATATCATTCAAAGCTTTTAAAGATTTATGCAATAACGGGGGAGATCGGACTATATATGAGCTTTTTACAGAAGAGTTTTGCAAAATAAATTATAATTCGGCTCGAAAAATCATTTTTGAAGCAGATAAAAAATTAAACTATAAATCACTTAATACAAAAACTGTAAAAGAATTAAAAAAGCGGGAAATCGATGTTTTATTCAAATTAATTTCAGAACTGGTAGAAGCTAGTGAGATCAATAATAAAACAGAATTCTTGAATTTGTTGAACTCAGGGAAAAATAGAACTATTTCTTCAGTCCTCCAAGATATAAAAGGACTAGGAAAGAGTAAAGCCGGAGAGATAATTGAAAAAGCGAATGAAACTCTTCAATATAAAACACTTTTAAATGCCAAATCTGGTGAATTAACTACTAAAGAAATAAAAGCTATTTATTCATCTCTAATGGAACTAGATAAATGCCCCGCTGCTATCACAGCGAACATGCTTGAAAAATTGTTGAAATCTGCCTCTACCACAAATCTTGGAACTTTCTTACACCGCAATTTTATGGATGTTAATACCAAACTTGCCGAACAAATTGTCGAAGAAGCTAATGATCAATTGGGAGGGCATATAAGTTTAGAAAACATACCTCCGAATGAATTAGACGAAGATCAAATGAACGCGCTCTATAAAACATTTATTTCAGAAAAATATCTTGCACCACCTACTGATACTGTAGTACCGGTAGGTGCTGAAATCCTAGAGCGTGTAATTAAGAAGCATTTCGAGCCCCAATTTGTGGCAGCAGAAACGAGATCTCCTACATCTGGGAAAGGTTTAGCCTTTGTGGTGGAAGTAGCAATAGCTTACGGCGGTAAAATAAAGGATGCAAGCAAAGCAGCTGATGTCATTTATCGATTTGTAAATCGAACTCCTAAACTACGTGATAACTCCGATTGTGCTATTTGGAAAACTGTTGCGAAAGTAAATTGGAAAAATTATAAAGTAGATACATTCGATAATGGTATTCCCAAAGGAAAAATCCGTGTATTTGTAAATGTATCTGGACCGTTCGTCCATGTGATGTTCAAATCACAGAGCAAACAGGCATTAGCTGACGATGAAGTGTTAATGAAAGAAATTCAACTTGCTCTGGAATCCGCAGGACGTCGATTAAAAGCTTTCTTACTCGGAAAGGAGAAGAGTAAAAGGAAAGCAAGACGCGCGCTTACATTGCTAAAAAATGTCAAAACCTTTGCCCAATCACTTTACAACATAGAATGTAAGGATTTTACTACCGACAAACATATCCCTGGAAAACCTACGCTTGAAGAGATTGAAGCTCGCCTCTCAAGTCCTATCAAAGAAGACATAAAACCTGATGTTTTAAATGTACTCACAGAACAATGGATTACAATTACCGAAATCATAGAAGATCTCGGGCTAGAAACGTTAAAAGATAAATTTGTAAAAGATTTAATAGTTGATGTCCTCAAAGATTTATCCATTGAATACAACATAATTGAAGGGGCATCTTCCAAGGAAATTATTGAGACTTTTAAGAACCAGGATGATCCTGCAACTGACCAACTCATCCTTGAAACCCTTAGAATGCATGATATGAAATTCTTAAATTGTAAAACTTGTGATTTGGGAAAAGACAAAAATTCATGTGCCCACTTCAATCCCGATCATAAAGAATGCCCAATCGAACGCGGTATCTATAATTCATTTACATCGGAATTGAAATCTACATATCATTTAGATCCAATCAATGATGAGATCCTCTTGGATTATTTAGGCATGTTGGAAGTTCAAATTGAGCGAAATCACCGCTTAAACAAATCTACAAAAAATCTAGACGCCCAAAAAGAACAATTTCTCGCAGATCTACAAACCAACTCATCCAAAAGCACAGGAATCTCACGAGTAAAAAATGGAGCAGCACTTGCCTTTTCTGAACTCATAAAAAATGGAGATAAAAAGCTATTTTGGCGTATAAAGCGCCCAGATCTTAAATCAATTCTCCCTAATGATGAATTCACTCTTGAATCCCTCTTAGAAATGAATTTTCCAAATCTTAAGGGGGGACATTTAACTCAAAAAGATGAATTCGTTAAAAAAGTCCTTCAAAATACACTTGATGATTTAATTGATGAAGGGATTATTATGCAAACAAAAAAGAAAGGTGTTTATCGCCGTATTAAAAGTAGATAATCTGGTGAAACTAAAATGCCTCGAAGCACAAAAAAGGTAACTGATAAGAAGCCACAAAAGCGGGATTTAACAGATTATTCGCCAACAAAGACTAAATCAACGACGAAAACAACTCAAAAAATACCTAGAAAGATTGATCCTAAATTTGCAAAAATTCAACATTTAAAAACTAAAAAACCCGTTAAACCATCTACAGAATCAACTTCTTTAACTGAAAAAGTCGTAAAAGTAGATGAAGCGACCACAGAAGACACTTATAAGAGAATCCATCTTACTACTGAAGCGCTCTTAGAACAAATTCTTGCATCTGGCAAACCATCTTTTGAAATCCCTTCTCGTAGTAGTTCTAATATTGTATGGGATGAAACTCAAGATCTCTTACTTTTAGGCGATAAAATGATTAAACGCCCCTTCCATAGTCTGGCCAGTGTAGTTGATGCAACCCGGCTTATGCGGTTAATTGAAATCGTCCATGAACTTCTTCTAAAAGATATACATGCAACGAAAAGAGAAATCTACTATACTGATGTCGAACTTTTTGAAGATCAGAAATATAGTGATAAAATAATTGAAGATCTTGCCGCAATGTTGAAAGTAATCCGAAACTCTACCCACATTGTTGCATCAGCAAAGGGTGCATGTATAGGACGCCTAAAAATCCGCGATAGCGGTGATGAAATCGATTTGACTCGTGGTAGTGGCGGATGGTCTATATCACCCTTCCTTGACAGGATTGAAATCGTAGAATCTGATGCTGAATTTATTCTTGTAGTGGAAAAAGATGCCGCTCTCATTCGTCTGAGTGAGGCTAAATGGTGGGAAGAATACCCTTGTATAATTCTTACTGGTAAGGGAAGTGCGGATATAGCCACTCGAATGTTTCTGCGGCTCCTTACCAAAGAATTAGATTTGCCTTGTTTTTGTCTTGTAGATTCAGACCCTTATGGGCACTATATTTATAGTGTATATCTTCGTGGCTCTAAAAGGCTCGGCTATGAATCTCCGTTTCTTGCGACCCCTAGTCTAAAGTTATTGGGGGTTCTCTCACGTGATTTAGATCAATATGATATTCCGAAAAAATGTAGGTTGCGATTAACAAAGGCAGATGAAAAAAGAACAAAGGAAATGTTGAATGAACCATTTGTTAGAAAAAATCTTAATTGGGTAGAAGACCTCGAGTTAATGCTCAGTTTAAAAAGTAAAGCCGAAATCCAAGCCTTATCAAGCCATGGATTTGAGTATCTAACTGATAATTACCTACCCACAAAACTCTCCACGGGAGATTGGATTTGAGGAAAATTAAATGAGCTCAAAAACCGATGAAATATTAAAACGCATCGAAAAAGATCGTTATTTAATTCCTTGCAAATGCTTAATCTGCAACAAATCATTCCCAGATGTAGTGTTAGGGACACATCATATTTCCAAAGATCACCCTAAACGAAAAATAAAAAACGTTATTGACAATCTTTCATGGAATATTAAAGACGATCTAAAGAAATGGGAAATCCTTTTGGAACTCAAGGCAGAAAGAGACCGAATTATCAATAAACTTAACGATGAGAATGCTATTAAACAGGCGAAAATCCCTGATATTGTCGAAATCTACAGGAAAAAAGCAGATATTTCCGAAATAATGAAAGCACTGATACGTGATTTTGAAACTAGCGAGGCAAAACAAGAAGTCGAAGAAGAAGAGGAAATCGAGGAGATTGAAGAAGAGCTTGATGAAAGAGATTTTGAAAGTTCAGACGATTCAGAAGATGGAAATGAGGAAGAAATATCTATAAAAAGTGAAGGCGAGAAAGACGAGAACGAAATTGAGGATTCAAAACCTTCAACAGGTAAAAAAACCAAAAAACGTAACCTTTGTGATTTACTAGAAAGAGAGCTTGAGAAATATGTCGATAGTATTAAACGACTCTCTATGGCTTCTCAAGTAGAACAAGCATTAAAATATAAAAATAAAGAGAAAATTAGACTTTATAAACTCGCCCAACAATTGGACTATTATTTGGGCATTTCTAAGGCTATTAAAATCATAAAAGCAAGCAAACAGGACCTCGAAATTATAATATAATCATTAAATTCAAAAATCTTTAAATAGTTCCAGTTTTTGATAATATCTAATTCTTAAAAAAAAACAGAATATTATAGGATCAATTAAATTATCTGAGGCATTTTCATGCAAAAATTAGTAATACACAAATTTGGTGGATCATGTCTAAAAGATGCGAGCTCCTTTAAGAAGACGTTGACAATACTAGAGAAATTTCGTGATAATAAATTAATTTTCGTATGTTCAGCGCTTTCAAAAATGACGGATTATCTACTGGAGACTGCAGAGGGTGTTTCAGACCGCCATTTTGAAGTAGAAGATCGGCTAGCTGCTATTAAAAAGAGGCATATAGAACTGGTAGACGAAGTTATCTCTGATACTAATTATAGAGATGAGGCAATTAAATTTATTGATTCGACTTTAAAGCGCCTATCTAATACCTTATATGGTGTTTGGGAAATTGGATTAACAAATCGGTCTCTAGATTTCATTCTTTCCTTTGGTGAGCGCTTATCTACCTATATTTATTACACCTATTTAAAAGCTAAGGGGGAACCAGTCGAATTCTTTTCAGGTGACACCCTAATTTATACAAATGGGGCATTTAACAACGCCCTTCCTCTCTTCTCACTCACAGAAAAAACGATCCAAGAGAAAATTGAACCCGTTCTTCAAGCTGGTAAGTTTCCTATAGTTACAGGCTATATCTCTACAGATACGGAAGGACATATAACTACGTTGGGACGAGGCGGTAGCGATCTCACTGCAACACTTCTAGCGTATAGCCTCCATATACCAAGACGCGAAACTGTCGTGATTCTTTGGAAAGATGTAGATGGATTACTCACAGCACATCCTAAAATGGAGCCGGAAGCAAAGTTAATTCGGAATATTTCGTATTCTGAAGCCAGAGAACTCGCATTTTTTGGCTCAAAAATTTTACATCCCCTCTGTATTTTTCCAATGGAAAAGAAAGACATTCCAATTCAAATTCGTAATTTTCACAATCCAGACCAGAAAGAATTTACCACTATTGAAGCATCTCAAGAAAAAATTTCGGGAATTGTAAAAGCTATCACCTTTCAAGACGCATCGATGATTACCGTTGAAAGTGACGCCATGGTATCCCTCCCAGGAACTGCGGCGAAAGTATTTGAAATTCTAGGAGATGCAAATATTAATGTGGCAATGATAAGCCAAGGGTCTTCTGAGAATAACATTACATTCCTGGTTGAACGTAAATTCGGTGAAAGAGCGAAGGAAGCATTGAGAAAATCGAAATTTTTCGGCCAGCAATGGTTCAATATAAAAGTAGAAAACAATATAACACTCTTGGCTATCGTAGGGGCAGGAATGGCATATACACCTGGCGTTGCAGGTCGTATCTTTACTGCATTAGGGGCCGCTGGCGTAAATGTTCGCGCAATTGCGCAAGGATCAAGCGAAATAAATATTAGCATTGCTATTGAATCAAAAGATACAAAACAAGCCATTCATGCTATTCATAAAGAATTCAAACTTGGGGAATAATTCTGCATTTACACGTGCATATTTCACAAGGCATTATCATTGCAATGCTTTTCCTTTCCTCTTTAACTATACTTGAGTATATTATAGTCGTACTTTTCCCCTTTATTATAGATCTTGATTTCTTACTCTCAAAATTCGCGAAAAACCATAATCACCGCCGATTAATCACACATTCGATAATTCCCTATCTTTGTTTATTGATCATTGGAATCTTTTTCCCTTTGATTTTAATTCTCGGCATTTGTGGGGTGGTCCATATTCTTTCAGATGCACTTGATTGGGGGACTGCACTTTTTAGTCCCTTCTATAAAGAACCTCTTGGCGGGATTTTGCCACACCCACCTAAAGAAATAGTCGAAATTACCAACTATCGAAAACGCCAATGTTGGTTTGCAACAACTTATTATAAATCTAAAGTGCTTCTCTTCTTAGAAATTATTTTCGGGATTTTAGCCATTTTATTAATTGTCATCATTGATAGTTCATATTTATGGATAACTCTCTTTTATTTCCTATTTGTAGCATTTCAAGTGCATCTTAATATTCAATGCCGAAAATTAAACTTTTAACGCGATTTATCAAATCAAAAAATAAGGCTAAAAAAGAAATTGAAATTTAATTAATTTATTTTTGCGGGAAGCCTTGTAAATCTTCATTATATGCGATTCAATAAATAAAAATTTTGATTTAAGCAAATTTCGGACTTAAGCTCACTAATCTATAGGGTTTAGGTAAGGGTAATCGGATATTTGGTTTGAATTCTTGGTTAATCTTTTTAATAAAATCCTCTAGTGTGAATTTAACATTTCGTTCTCCGGTTTCTCTTATCCGTACTGTAAGTGTTTTATCTTCTAACTCCTTATCTCCAATAACTATGATGAATGGGATCCAATTCATTTCGGCTTCTCGGATTTTCTTTCCTACTGTTTCACTTCGATCATCCAAATCCAC
>Ga0180301_10003458_pt1 | contig 12306 bp, 7 predicted proteins | sample GuaBasSediGuay16_FD_121797 | JGI IMG/M metagenome (GOLD analysis project Ga0180301, IMG submission 121797) | Subseafloor sediment microbial communities from Guaymas Basin, Gulf of California, Mexico - Guay16, Core 4569-2, 12-15 cm | ecosystem: Environmental > Aquatic > Marine > Hydrothermal...
ATTTTCAATCCTTTACTATTGAAAATTCCTCCTTTACTATCACTTACGGCTACTACTTTAGCACCCCATTCGCTTAGGAATTTAGCTGCAAATGATCCTACATTACCGAATCCTTGAATTGCTATAGTTCTTCCTTCTAATCCTCCAAGTATTTTCTTTGCGGCTTCTCTAGCAACAACTGCTACTCCGTATCCAGTCGATATAACTCTCGCTCTTAGCCCCCATAATGTATCGGGTTTAGCTGTAACTACTCCAAATTCCATTCTTCCAATAATCTTTATATATTCATCAACATACCATGCCATTACTTGAGGATCTGTATAAACATCAGGAGCTGGTACATCCCAGTCAATTCCTACGAACCTAGATAAAGCTGCAAAATATTTTCTTGAGAGTTCTTCAAGCTCTCTTTTTGATAATTTCTTTGGATCTACTTTAATACCTCCCTTGCCACCGCCATAGGGGAGTTCCAAGAGAGCACATTTCCAGGTCATCCACATAGAGAGAGCCATTACCTCACTCATAGTAACATTTGGATGATATCTAACACCTCCTTTATAAGGTCCTAAGGCACTATTATGTTGACTTCTCCATCCAATGAAAACTTTCATTTTGCCATTATCCATCTTTATAGGTATTTTTACTTGAATAACTCTCTCTGGAGTAGCTAAAACCTCAATAACTTCATCTGAAAGTCCTAATACTGATGCAGTTTTTCTGAGTTGAGCTATAGCCATTTCGTAGGGATCTAATAGTTTGACCAATCAAACACCCAATTTTTTTTGTTAGGGTTCCAGTATAAAAGTAATACTTAAACCTATGAAAATGTTATGTATAACACAGCAATTAATATTTATACCAGTATAAGCACAATATAGATACTTATCATGAAATAATGTAGATCAATGAATTTAGCAATCTACACATAGAGAAAATTCGTCACTTAGAGAGAATACATCCTCGTCTTGAATATAGCTTCTCCCTATTTTATTAGCTATCTCAGCTTTACATAATTCATACCCTAAGTAAAGGGCATGATATGGGTCTATTTCTTTAATTTTGCTAATAATAGTTCTACCTGTATCTAGTGCAGATTTGCTGATAATACTAACCTTAGGTCTTCCTCTCTCTAGAATTGTTGCTATAATTTCATTCCTTTCCTTATTAATACCTATGACTACAGTATCTTCTGATCTTGGTTTTGTCTGTACATTAGAAGATCCAGAAACACGAATAATTTCATGCGCTATAGGTATGTGCCACTTTTTAGGTCTCCTTTCTTTAATTAGTAATAAGTTTGGAGTTATATCAATTGGTGGTGAGTGTTTGATTTTAGCTATATAGTTCATATATAGAGCTTGTTTCATTTCAAATACGGAGCCTCTGGTTTTCCAACTGCTTTCAGTAATTAAAATTGCGGATGCACCAACTTCCATAGCTATAGATGCTAAAATTGCATGTATTCCATGATCATCAGCATCTATGAGCTCGGTTATATTTGATACTTCAATAAGTACTGGATATTCTTTGATATATTTACTAATGAATCTCAAAGCTACCAAACCTTCGATCATGCCAAGTAATGGTGGTGATATGACAGGATTTAGTATGAGCTTTCTATAACCCATTGCTTTAGCTCGTTTTGATACTTCAGATAATTCCTCAAATCTTCCTTCAGCAGATGAAGCCTTGGAGCCTTCGGGTACAAGTACGAATGCAACATCACTTGCAAAATCTTCATATATTTCTAGAAAGGATCTACTTAAGTTCATCACTAATTTAGCGCCTGAAGATATAGCAGCTTTAACTTCTTCGGTATTTAGGGAGTCTATTCCTACTGGTACGTCTAATGAGCTTATCAATTTCTTAATAATATATCCCACTTTATCAGGTATGTTCGAGTTTACAGAAGTACCAATTATTATAAGATCGGCACCGCATTGAATAAATTTCTTAGCAAGTTTCATAACCTTCGTTTCGTTAACTAAGACCTCAGGAGGTATCTCAGCAAAAAGTCTTATAGGAGGGCCTCTAATAGGTATGGATAACTTACCTATATTGAATGCTACTTCCGCTTTTTCCTCTAAATTTTTCAATAATTTATTAATTGTGATCTGTAGTTCCTTATGCAAGTAGTCATCTGCTGCTATTTCTGTTGATAACTCTTTTCCACTTAGTAAAGCTTTTATTGCTATTTCAATATCTCCTATGTATTTAGTACCCTTGAAAATCTTAATATTTAAATCCTTAGCAATATTTGATACATCACCCCTCATTAATCCAGGTACAAGTATTACATCAAATTGCTTAATGAAACTCAATTGTTTCTTAAATTCATCTAGTAATTTATTTGGTGTTATTAAGGCTGCAATAGGAACATCGATTACTAAAATATCAAGATTTAATTTAGAACCGTATTTTGATACTAACTCCTTCACTGCATTCTTAACTATGGGTTCCGCAAATTTCCCTGTGACTACAAGTATCTTCATTTAAAGATACACCTTCACCTAGAAGTGCTGCATTACGAACTAAAAGTTATTGGTGGAACTTTTAAAGCGACTTTTAAATAAGAGGCTCTCTGGGTAGTTAGATAATGTCTGAAAATAAGGAGATCGAGACATTACTAGAGAAGATAATAGAGAAGCTAATCGATTCACTTAAACGTGAGAGAGAAGAAGCAACAAAGAAGATAACTTTAGTAAAGGAAGTAAAAGAAATTATTGGAAGAGAATCATTTGAAGAATTCATAAAAAGTAATAAGATTACTATAGTATGTTTCTACAGCCCACGATGTCCAGCTTGTAAGAGATATTTACCAATATTTAATAATGTTGCCAAGAAGTTTTTCCCAAAGATAGCTTTCGGAGTGCTTAATATTAAAGATCCTAGGAATAGAGAAGTAGTTCTTGATAAGGAAGTATTCATAATTCCTACAACCACTATATATATAGATGGAAAGGAGATAACTAAGAAAACCGGTTATATGAATGAAGAAGAATTGACGCTGTTTATAAAAATAAATACTAAACTTATAAGTTAGGTAATTACTCAATATATATTCCTGGTTTTAATGGTAAGGCCACTTCCTTCTTTCTTCCTAAATCTGGAGCTTCCTTATCATAACTATTCATAATTTCTATGTTACTTGCTTTAACACTCTTTGCTATATAATCACTGAAAGTCTTTAATATCGAGTATTCATCAAAATGTTCAACATGGCGTATGAGTTCTTTAAGCTCATCACTTAGCTGCTGTGATAGACCTATTATTCTCCTAGCTTGAGTAGCTGCTACCTTTTTACTAAGTCCCTTAGTTGCTAAGTTCTCTATTATCTTTCTCATACTATCTTTTTTGATGCCTTCTGTTACTAAATCCCTTAGTATTGAGTATGCAAAGCTGGGAGTTACATATAGGACAACTTTATTGGGAGTTTTCTTAAGAACCTTTGTTATTTCTCTAATATCGCTAATCACCACATCTACATATTTAATGGCTAATTCTGAATCAAAATCCCTACTTATAGCCTCTGGCCATTTTTCATTAATTACAAATGTTGACTTACCTATCATATGCCATAGTTCTTCGGCTATATGAGGTGTGAATGGAGCCATTAACTTTATCCAATTCTCTATTATATCTTTTATGATATTACAAGGCTTATTAACCATTGATAAATACTTCTCAATATCACTTTTTATATTGTAAAATACTTCAATTGCTGCTTCTCGAATTCTTACAGATTCTAAAAGCTTAGTTACTTTCTCAATACGCTTTGATACCACTGAACAGAGCCATTTATCAGGTATTAATTCACATTTATCCCTAGTATCAAATGTATATAGATTTTCTATGAAGTTGGCTAATTTAGCTAAGTACTCAGCAGCGGCATATGTAGCTGTGCTAGTAAAGTTAAGATCTTGGTTCACTTCAGCTATTGTTACTAATGCTAATCTAACAGCATCAACTCCATACATATCTATGGTCTTCATCAGAGGTATGGTATTGCCTTTAGATTTACTCATCTTTTCTCCTTCAACAAGAACCCATCCATGAGCTATTATACCCTTAGGCCATTTATCTCTTGGGAATATCGCAACATGATTAAATATGAAGAATGTTAAATGGTTAGGTATTAAGTCCTTTCCGCTCACTCTCCAGTCAAGTGGATACCAGTAATCAAACTCTCTTCTAATAGCTTCTAGCTTCCACTCGTCAATTCCTAATTTGTTAGCTAGTTCTTTAACATCTCCTCTACCTAACATTACAAATTCCCAGAATTCGGGTATTAGTTTCTCTGGAGGTATTTGGAATTCTCTTATTTTGTGAATAACTGTATAGAAGGCCATATAGATTGTTGAATCACTTAAACTTTCTATAATCCAAGATTTTTCCCATGGTAATGGTGTACCTAGACCTCTTGTCCTTGCACAAGCTTTTCTCTGTAACCAATCAATTGTTGCCTCAAATTGAGATCTCACTTCCTCTGGAACAATTCTCATATTGCTAAGAGCTTCTCTAGCTTTTTTCTTCCATTTAAGATTACCATAATTTATGAACCATTGATCTTCTAGTAATTTGACTACAACTTCAGCACCACAACGACAATACACTGGTTTATTGATTATTTCATATATTATTGCATATGCATTTAATTTTTTGAGAAGTTCCTTAGTTTTTTCTCTAGCTTCTTTAACTGATTTACCAGCGATGTACTTCTTAATAAATTCAATAACTTCTAAGTTATTGTTGTACTTCATGACTATTTCTATTATTTCGTTCTTCATAGTTCCAGTACTAAATTCTGCTGAGTAAATTTCTTTAGTAGCATCCTCTAATAATTCTTTTTCATTTTGTGATTTGATTCCTCTCTTTATGACCGCATCACGTGCTGGAATAGAGCTATAGCCTGGAACAGTTATTATAGATCTTGGCTCTAGTTCTTGAGCTATTTTTGATGATTCCGGATATTTCTTATTGTTCTTGAGATCTATGAGAGCAATATAATCAAATGGTGCATGAGCAGGTACACTCATTACAACACCTGTAGCAGTTGATGGATCTACAAATTCACCAGGTAGAATAGGTATCCATTCGCCAGTAATTGGATTACGTACTTTTGTATTCATTAGTTTAGAACCTTCAATCTCCTCTTTAATTTCTATTCTCAGTTGATATTTTAACCTATTCACTGCTCTTAGAGCTAATACCCATGAATCCCCATTAACATCAGCAATTACATATTTCTCTTGAGGATTAATCCATATATTTGTTACTCCAAATACAGTTTCTGGTCTTAGTGTTGCTGTTGGAAAAGCTATACCTTTCTCATTCCTAAATAAAATTACTGTGAATTCCTCAAGTTCTGGTTCTTTATCGTCTTTAGTATCATGCATTCCTACAGGCATTGAATGTGCTGGACACCAACCAACTGGGTGAGTTCCTTGCTCGATGTATCCAAGTTCTCGTAGTTTTAGAAATTGCCACTCTATAAATTTTTGAAATTCAGGATCTATTGATGTAAATTCTCGTCTCCAATCTATTGCTAGTCCGTATCTCTCTAAAGCTCTTTTAGAAACCATATGAAAGTACTTAGCTAAAAATTCTGGATTACTCATTTTCTTCATAACTTCCTCAGGTACGTCATAGACATTCCTAAATAACCATTGTAAGAATTTATCTCCTGTAGCAATAGATTCTGCCATAACTAGTATTGGCGTTCCTGTGTAATGAAATGCCATAGGGAATAATGCATTATATCCTTGCATTCTCTTGAAACGTACAAGAACATCAGGTATTACATAAACTCTTCCATGACCTACATGAACAGGACTATTAGGATAGGGAAAAGCAGCTGTTATGTAGAATTTAGGTTTTGATGGATCTGCATTAACTTCATATACCTTATGTTCTTTCCATACCTTCTGCCACTTCTCAGCTATTCTATTTAGCCATTTGACAATACTTTCTTTAGATCTACTTGTTTGTACAACAAAGATTCATTCACCACTTTTGAGCTTTAGCTAACCACAGAAAATAACTCTTTCTCTTTTACAAAAATAAAATATGGAGAAAGAATTGAAATTCTAGGTCCTACCTTCTAATAATTTAGTAACAGCTTTACTTATTCTCTCAATTCCTTTGTCAATTTTCTCAATACTTGTAGCAAAGCTAAATCTCAAGAAGTCATTACCAGCAACTTCTGAAAATGCTGTCCCTGGCAACACTACTACTCCATAATTATAGAGAAGATAATCAACAAATTGTTCTACATCTAGTCCTGTCTTCTTTAGTACCTTAGATATTCTTGGAAACATGTAGAAGGCTCCCGTACTCTTCCAGACTTCAAATCCTGGAATTTTACTGAGTAATTCATGCATTCTATCTCTACGCTTTCTAAACAATTCTATCATCTTCTTTACAGGTTCCCAAGATCCTTTAAGAGCTGCAACACCACCTATTTGTGCAAAACTTACAGGACAACTATATACATTTGTAGCTAATTTCACTATACTACTCACAATTTCCTTCCTAACAACTAAATACCCAAGGCGCCAACCAGTCATAGAGAATGTTTTACTGAACCCATTTACATAGAGTACGTAGTCTTTCCAGTCTGGATCTAATAATACACTTCTGAATTCTACTTCACCATATATGAAGTTATCATATATTTCATCAACTAATAACAATAGTTTATTATCTTTAGCAATTTCACATATTTTACTAACTTCATTAGGTGTGAATACAGTGCCTGTAGGATTATGAGGATTATTAAGTACTATCATTCTTGTCTTATCCGTTATTGATTTCTCAATAGCTTCTATATCTAGTTTGAATCCTCTTTCCGAACCTTCGAATTTTAGTGGTATATACTTAGGTACTCCACCAAAGAGTTTTGTTACTTGGCCATAAGCTGGATAAGTCGGATCTGGTATAATGACCTCATCGCCAGGTCTTATGTAGCTAGCTATAGCTAGTAATATAGCTGTTTTAGCACCTGTAGTTACTATTATCTCATTAGGATTTACACCTGCATTATATCTCTTATTAAGATAATCAGCGATTGCTTCTCTAAGTTCAGGAATTCCTGCTGTTTCCGTATACCCTGTGAATTTTTTATCTAGAGCTTTTTTTGCTGCATCTATTATATGTTGAAATGTTGGAATATCTGGCTGACCTACACCAAAACTAATAACTTCAATTCCTTTTTTCGCAACTTCTCTAGCTTTTGCTATGTAAAGAAATGCTTTTTCACCGCCCATAGTAACTACTACATCCTTTACACTTAGAGTAGGTGATGACAATTAATCACCTCGCAACCGAATATGTTCGCATTACTTTTAAAATAAGTTATGTTCTACTTAATTTAAGTAATTTAAACCTAGGTGAAAATTTAAAACTTAGAGAGGATGATCGAATCTCTCCCTCCTAATTAGTGATGAAGCTGGCCTGGAGTGACTGATATACTTTTATTCCTTGTAAATAACTATATTATTCATGGAGATGAAGAATTCCTCCGGCACTGAAATGTGATGAGAAGGCATTTGTCAGATCCATAGAGGTGAATACTTGAGACTAAGTCTAAAGAATGTAGTAAGAGCTACTCTTATACCTTTAGTCATAGGCCTATATGGATTTGGAGCACTTATCTTAATACTTCTAATAACAAAATTTATCTTAGATATCTTCGGTCAAATAATAGCATTTATAACCATGATTATCATTGTAATACCTTTTCTCTACTTATGGTACATATTGACTAAGTTAATAAGGTCTAGAGTTAGTACTAAACATAGATGAAGAACTTGACCGCTACTGAAATTTGATGAGAAAGGTAGCCACTGAGAGGGGATGAAGAAACTTGCCCCCCAAGGATTGGTGAAGACATTACCGCGAACTGACCCTATAAATATAATGGGAAAAACATATGTGTAGACAATCATATGAAGATACTCCCTATATTGACCTAGAATATTTATGTACAGACGCCATGAACATAATTAAGCTAAAGGACACTATGAAAAAAGCAATACTACCCATTAATGCATTAGGTCTTAAGTGCTTACCAAGTATTTGTAAGATTCTAGAATTAGACGAAGTCTTAATAAATTGTCAAAATGGAACAATAAGGCTTATAGATAACACTAGTACTTTAGATGTAACATGTCTAGAGGGTGATGGCTTCTATACTGCTCAAAGTCCATTAATGCCAGTAAATACTCAATGTCCGTGGAATCCACCTGATCTTAGAGAGCAATTTAAAGAGATAGCTAAGAGATATTTTAGGTATTCAAAAGAGGAAGTTTATCTAAATCCTCTTCCTTGGGATAGATTTGAATTGCTTATAGATGATAATCGATTTGTAATAGCTACTTGCAAAGCATCAGCATCTTGCAGAATACTAAAGCCTAAATGGAATGAAAGATCTATAAATGAAATAGAAATTAGCAACAATAAGTTCAAGATTAGAATAAGTAAAAAAGATATAAAACTATCATCTATTAGTGAACATTTCTCTATTGAAATACCAGGTATTTTACGAAAGAAAGTTCTTGAGTTTCAAAATTACATAATTATTGATGGAGACTTTCTAATATTTCTAGATAAATTTCAACCTACAAAACTTAGATTACTCTTAAGAAAAGAGATGTTAATCAATATTAAGTCCTCGATTGTTCAGCCATGGATATTCTTCCAACAACCCCTATCAGTAGCTAATCTTAGATGTAAGGAGGATATAACTATTAGTAGTCCGTGGATAGGTATTAAAGGTCCTAATACTGTACTTACCCTTTCTGCAAAATCCTCAGAATGTAAAATATTGAAAAGAGGTAGACTATTAGAAATGAGAACCAATGGTTGGGTTAATATAGGAATGGACTTGAGCTTTACTTCTCAAGCACCTTGGAGATTTTCATGGGAACGAATGAATACCTTGATAAGATCACACTATATTAGTGATCAATCACTTATCAAATTATCACCAAAAGTTCTAGTACCTATATCGTTAGGAATAGATAAAGATTATGTGAGTTTAACCTTAATAACCTTTAATGAAAAGCCTCATTTACTTAAGATAACTTCAGATTATTTAATAGCGACTGCTCAATTATTTAATAAATCATCAAGTATTATTAAGCTGTTGAATAATTCCGTTCTAACAACTATTTTACCATGTTACCTAATAGCCCTAAGACTCAAGTTAATAAAGCCTTCAATGACTAAGCAAAAGAGGTTCGATTTATTTAGCTCTATGTGAGGCATCTATGATGGCCTTCAATAATTGGTCTTCATAGGGAACCCCGATAAATTCAGGTCTCCCATTGATTACTATTACTGGAACTGTCATTACTCCATATTTATCAGCTATATCAGTATTTTCATACGCCTCTATAATGTCAGAAATTATTGCTTTATTACCGCTTTTGTAAGATTCAAAAGCAAACATATTGCTTAGAAGTGCTGCATAAGGACAGTATGGACATTGTGGAGTGACTATAACTTCTACATATATTGGTTTAGTTATATGAGATATTTTCTTCTTCGTTATGTTCGATAGACCTGATTCACCTATACTTATTCTTATGATAGTTTCTACAATACTCTTTATCTCCTCGCCAGCTGGTGTCCCTGTATATCTTATGACTCCATCAAGTAAGAGGACAGAAGGTACTCTATAAACTCTATATTTGCGAAATAATTCTTTATCATTTTTTGAATTGAATGTATGGATTTTAATGAGCTTTTGACCTTTAATTTCAGGACTTGCATACCTAAGTGCATGAAGTATTTTCTCTGTTGTAGAGCACGTTTCACAGAATTCTCCTGTAAAGAATAGTAAGTCAACAGGATTTTTCATATCGTTTAAAGCCTCTTTTAAGGCTTCCATATCATCTTTTGTTAAATCAAATACTATGCCCCACGAGCTCATTTTCCTAACCTCCTTCAGAAGCAGAAGAGTTTGGAGAGATATTAAATCTGCACCTTATGCAATCTCTATATAATTCTCCTTAATAATTAAATGTTAAATTGTTATCTATAACTCACATGTTGGACATGAAATATCCTTAAAACCTTCTATTATTCTTGACTCTCTTATTTCTAATCTAAATCTCTTAGATTCAGTAATTGCTCTTTCATGAATTTCCTTAGGTTTCTCAGCTATTTTTCTTGCAGCTTTGACTCCAAAGTATATCACTTGCTTAGCTTTGCTCTTATCTCTATAAACAGTTATTCCTTTGCATCCTAATTTCCATGCTAATAGATATACGTTACGAACATCATCTACCGAAGCTTCATTTCTCATATTAACTGTTTTTGATACTCCAGCATCTACGAATTGTTGCCAACTCGCTTGATGTAATACATGCCATATAGGCTTTATGTCATGAGCTGTTTTGAATAATTTCCTGATAGTTCTCGGAAGGAATGGTATGGTTGTTGCCGTACCTTCCTCGGCTACTATCTTTATTAACTCTGGTTCATCTAATTCATATTTCTTGAGATAATTAAGGAATAGTTTGTTAACTTCTATGAAAGTTCCTACAGTCACTCGCCTTACAAAAGCTAATGCAAATATTGGTTCAATTCCACTACTGGTATCTGCAACTATGCTTATTGTACCTGTAGGTGCTATACTTGTTACACATGCATTACGAATACCATACCTAATAATTTCTTCCTCTACTAAATCCCAATCAACATTAGACCTTTCAGAAAGTATTCTTTTAATCCTCTTAGATGGTTTGGTTACAATTCCTGCTCGTCTCATTAGTTCCTCAATAGATAAAGCGGATCTCCATGTAGGTCTATAATACTTGGAGTTCCAGGTCGGGAAGGGACTTCTCTCTTTTGCAAGATTTATAGATGCTTTAATAGCACAATATTCAATCCATTCAGCTAGGTAATAGGCAAGATATATAGCGTCTATAGAGTCATAAGGTATGCCCAATTTTATTAGCATATGGGCCCAACCCATAACGCCAAGACCGATTTTTCTAGCTCTTTTAGCAGCTCTTTCAAGATGATGTAGAGGCCATTTAGCAGCATCGATTACATTATCTAAGAATCTTACGGCAATACTGATATCACGAGCTAGTCCTAGCCAATCAATATGTGGTTTGTCATTTTCATCATAATATACATATTTCTCAAGATTTATACTACCTAAATTGCAACTCTCCCACTCAAGTAGAGGTTGTTCACCACATGGATTTGTAGAACTTATCTTCCCTAAGTACCATACTGGATGTCTTCTATTTATAGTATCTAGAAATATCATTCCTGGATCGCCTGAATCCCATGCTGATTTGACAACATCCTCGAATATTCGCTCAGCCTCTATCCATCTGACAATTGCACCTTCTTTCTTAGCTATTACCATAGCTTCATCTATAGTTAGTATCTTACTTCTATCGAGAGGTATTGATCCACCATTAGCTTCTAGTTCTTCAATAATTATTTCAGCTACCCAGTCCTCTGTAATGTAATTTCTAGCTCTTGCAATAGCATAATACCTAGAGTCGTAAGGTGCTCCATTGGCTAAGTAAGTCTTTCTAGGATTAATTAAAGGAATTGGTTTACCTTCCTCTACAGCTTTCATGAAGTAATCATACGCACCTACTGAGATGTTGAAGTTTTGAAGTTGTACGTCCTTTAATTCGCCACTCTTTGACTTTAGGAATTTCTCTATGTCTGAATGCCAAGAATCAAGAATTCCCATATTTGCTCCTCTACGTCTACCACCTTGTTTAATTACCTCCGTAACAACATCGAATAACTTCATAAAACTAACAGGTCCACTAGCAACACCAGCTGTACTTGCTACAACATCTCCTTCAGGTCTTAATTCAGAGAAATTGAAACCTGTACCGCCACCTTGTTGTTGTATTAAAGCCATTGCTCTTACAGCATCCATTATTCCTTCTCCATCTGGTGTTGTCATAGCATCTCTTACGGGTAGGACAAAACAAGCGGATAAGACTCCTAATCTTGTACCAGCATTCATTAGTGTTGGGCTATTAGGTAAGAATCTCCTAGTGGATAGTAATTCATAGAATTTCTCCTCATATTCTCTTACTTTACTCTCTGAAGCTCCGTAGATTCTTTCAATCTTAGCTATTGCTCTAGCAACTCTTCTAAAGACCATTTGAGGTGTTTCTTTGCATCGCAGATTCTCTGGATCTCGTAGTATGTATCTCTGCTCCATGACCTTAAGACCAGGATAACTTAGTTCGAGATCTCGTGGATTGAATTTTCCATCCCAAGTGCCCTTTCCATACACATCCTTATATATTCTGGCTA
>Ga0180301_10003459_pt1 | contig 12303 bp, 11 predicted proteins | sample GuaBasSediGuay16_FD_121797 | JGI IMG/M metagenome (GOLD analysis project Ga0180301, IMG submission 121797) | Subseafloor sediment microbial communities from Guaymas Basin, Gulf of California, Mexico - Guay16, Core 4569-2, 12-15 cm | ecosystem: Environmental > Aquatic > Marine > Hydrothermal...
CAGGGTGTCGGTTTCTTTGAGTATATTCGGGATATATTCTCAGGAAAACGTGCAATGATAAGATTGGCACATCTCATTTCCCGAAGTGTTTCTTTAAAGTCCACCTTTTATTGAGCAGGTACGTATTGTTGCTAGAAGAGCTGAGCAGGATGCCATATCCGTTGTTAGTGGCATTGTTGCCTGTAATGGTGTTGCGGTTTGAAATAACTTTAATTCCAGCATTTCCCCATGAACTGTTGGAGTTAGTTGCTTTGAATCCCTCAAGTGTAATTCCATCTGCACTTATATTAATCGCACTCCCGCACCCCCCTGGATTTACAACCGGCTTGCCACCGCCTGTGTCCATGCCCTTTAAAATAAGCTGCTTGGTCACGTTCACATTTTCGTAATAAGTTCCGGGGTCAACGGTAATCGTATGCCCATCTAAAGTGTCAGGATCGTCTATTGCTGCTTGAATCGTTAAGAAGTTCTCTCCTGTGTTGAGGTTGTGGACAGGCAGAACCTGTGGTATTAGCCAACCGTCTTTATTCATGTATGGATACTTATCCCTTGCGGCTTCCGGTATAGGATAGGGAATGTCACATATTCCATCGCTTCCATGCTGATCTTGACATGGTCCACTATATTTATCTTCACCTGAATAATCACTCCAGTAATTACCACCAGAAGGATAGCCATTGTCCCAAACATTTGTCTCATTATAATCACGGGCTTGTATGGTGTTATTAATGAAATTATTGTGATAAATTTGGTTATAATAACAATAATACAAATTTATACCCTTGGAACAATTTGCGATACTATTGTCTGTTATGATATTATAATTTGATTTCTTACGTAGGTCAATACCCGTGGATGGGTCCTCTAGGGGTGGGTTCCCCCATAAACTTATTGTATTCAAAAAAATCCTATTGTTAGTTACGATATTGTTACTTGAATTCTCCTCGAGGCTGATGCCACAGTCGCTATTTTTTGAGATAGTGTTATTATCAACAATATTTTCTTGTGAATCACTTAGTGAAATGCTCCACACACGATTGCCTGAAAGAATGTTGTTACTCAAATTGTTGTCAACAGAGTCTGATACCCTGATTCCGCAAAGAGGGTATCTTCTGACTTTTCCTTTTAGAAAAGAAAAATTGTTAAACACATAGTTGTTGATAAATTTAGTGTCGCTTGTATTCCGTAGATAGGTACCAAATGCATTATTTATAATATCGTTTTGAGTAATTGTGTTGTTCTTTGAATTCAAACAAAAGACGCCAATAAGATTAATTGTTATGTTGTTATTTTTGACCAAATTATTATCAGAGAAGAGTCGCACTCCAGCATCACTATAATATACATACTTTTCGCCACTATCGGTAATTTTGAAGCCTTCTAAAATACACCCATCAGCATAGAAACTTATCGGACTCCCTTCCCCGCTTGCATTCACGATGGGCATTCCTATGCCAGTGAGATTAAGCGTTTTATCTACTCTAACATTCTCATAATAAGTTCCATTGTAAACAATAATCGTATCCCGTGGAGAAGCTATGTTCACAGCGTCCTGAATCTTTGTGAAATCTGCGTATGGAAAATCTTGCAAATCGTCATCTACATACCATGTCTTCGCGGATGCGGTTCCAACGAATACGCAAAACAACAAAAAGCCAACCACGATCAACAATATTCCCTTTCTCATTTTTCACTCCAAAATATTATCATCATTTTACTTAAGTATATAAATAATAAAGTCATCACTATTTCTTAAAAAGGTTTTTATAAACTTCTTCTGGAAAATTATCCTTGACATCACCTAAAAATTTATTGAGTTGCCCAACTAATTCTTTATCGGCAGAGTCCACCTCTCCAGTTAGCTTTTTAGCAAAAAAATAAGACGCAATAAATACTACAATGAGAATAGACATAATAAATAAAATAAAGAAACTCACTTGAAAAAAGGAAAAGAGCAACAGGAGTAATAAAACCAAAAACGATAGAAAAGTTGAAATAAATAAACTGCCGAAAAAAGTTCTGTAAACTTGTTTATAGCTTATATCAAAATTAACAGATTTTAATAAAAAGTTGTGAGAGTTTTCTGCGACAGATGCTGTGCCTAATTTAGCAAGATGTCCTACCGAAGTCATCTCGATCACCTCTACATATCCACAAAATTCCGTATCAACCGCAGCCCATCCTCCGTCAATATTGACTCAGGATGGAACTGCACGCCGAAAACATCCAGGTTTTTATGCTTGATTGCCATTATCTCGTTATCATCCAAACTCCTCGCAGTTACTTCTAAACAATCGGGAAATGATTCTCCAACACCAACATTACCATCATCAATCACCAGAGAATGGTATCTCACCACGGAAAGGGGATTCTTCAACCCTTTCAGCACGTTTTCTCCATTATGCGTCACCAAACTCACCTTGCCGTGTCTTATCACCCTTGCATTCCTTATCCTCGCACCAAATACATAACCTATGCACTGATGCCCCAAACAAACACCTAAAATCTTCTTATCTTCTTTCTCCGTGCAAAACTTCCTTATCACTTCATTCGTAACGCCTGCATCTCGTGGCGTCTTCGGACCCGGCGAAATTATTATATGGTCTATTTCCTTTTCCTTAACTATTTTTTCAACATATTCAAGATTCACATTGTTCTGCACCACTATCGGCTCAGCACCCAGCATCCCAACGTATTGCACGATGTTATAAACGAACGAATCTATATTATCTATAATGAGGATATTCATTTTTTACTTTTCACCTCCTGACATGCATTCCAATAAAGCCGCACACTTACTCAGTGTCTCTTTATACTCGCGTTCAGGGTCAGAATCAGCAACTATTCCAGCTCCTGCTTGTATATACACTTTCCGGTGTTCAAATACCGCAGTTCTTATTGTTATCGCAGTATCCATTGAACGATTAAAGGAGAAATATCCTACACATCCGGCATATATCCCTCTTCTCGTTGGCTCTAATTCCTCTATTATCTCCATTGCTCTTACTTTCGGCGCTCCCGACACCGTCCCTGCAGGAAATGTCGCTGCCAACGCATCAAATTCGTCCTTATCTCTTCTCAATTCACCCACCACATCCGTTACTATGTGCTGCACATGCGAATATTTCTCTGGATACATGAATCTCGCTGCTTTCACACTTCCGAACTCAGACACCTTTCCTACATCGTTCCTCGACAAATCCACGAGCATCAAATGCTCTGCGCGCTCCTTCTCATCATTAAGCATCTCCTCCTCCAAACGCTTATCCTCTTCTTCATTTATACCACGCCGTCTCGTCCCCGCTATCGGACAGCTCTCCACTTTCCTCCTTTTATTGCCATTTGAATTCAATCCAGCAGGTTCAACTCGGACCAACATCTCTGGACTTGCTCCCACTATCTTCCGGTCGCCGAAATCGAGTAAATACATGTATGGCGACGGATTCATTTCGCTTAATCGCTTGTAAAACTCGAAAGCTGCATAATTTCCATCGCCGCCAGAATCAAAATCCGCTTCCAACCGCTGTGAAAGAACCACCTGAAAAATATCGCCTGCACGAATATATTCCTTCGCAGCCCTCACTCCACTCTCGTATTCTTCTTTTGCCATATTTGACGTGAAATCCCCGGTCTCTGCCATCTGAGCGGAACCGAAAGCATTCGCTCTTATTTTATCCTCGTAACTTTTCGTCAGCTCACCAAGCTTTAGAGAAGCGTGATTAAAATTCAAATCTTTAGGATTATCATAAAATTCGTTAGATATGAGGAAAGCTTTTTTAGTTTTATGGTCCACGATGACATTCTTTTTTGTCAGGATGAATTCGCAATCTGGCTGTTTCAGGACATCAGTTGCATTTCCCCCCACATCCACAAAATAGCGGATGTAATCATATGAAATATAACCAACGAAACCGCCGATAAATCTTTCTCTTCTCGCACCCACTATTTGCAGGTAATTAAGGAAAACTTTAATCAAATTTAGGGGATTTTTACTCTCGTATTCTTTCGCCGCATTCTTCATCTCTTTAGCGAAAAGCGCATCATAAGACTTTATTTTTAACATACCGTTCTTTACCGAGAATTTAAGCGCCGGGTCGAAGCCTATAATGGAATACCTTGCCAATTTGTCGCTCCCCTCTCGGGATTCCAATAGGTAACTGTCCTCGCTTCCCTTTTCCGTCCTCAAAATTTCATATAGCGAGAAAGGGTTTGCAAACGGGATTTCCTCATAACTTTGTAGGGTGAACATTGTGCATCATATTTAGTTTATATCGTATATATAAATACTTTAATGTACATTTTTTCAGGAGTGAGTGTGCGGAATATTCGCTCCGGCGTAGTGTAGTGGCGTAATAGGGCTATGGAAAAACAATTTCGACTTTATCGCTGCCAAGTTTGGTTACTTTTAAATCTTCTTTATAGAATTTGCCAACCCCTTTAATTAACCCCACCATGAGATCTATCAAGCCCCGCCGGGATTTATACTTCATAATCAGGGTCTTTTCATCCTTCCACTCATATTTGAATCTTGGCGGATTAGCATCGGGTATATTTTTTGTAGTAGCAACATGGACTGAATCCATTTTCAACAAAAATTCCTTTGCCGTTTTGACATTTTCATAATAAACACGATACATTTTTTGTGAATACACACTGACCCAATAATCACCAAATGCATCTGCCACTTGAATAAAGGATATGTTTAGAACCTCACAGAGTGAATTAACTACGCTCAAAAAAATCTGATCATCAACATTGGATATTGGTAAAATCAAAGGCTCTTTCTTAATCCCTGCTTTTACTAATGCATTTTTCCATTTGTCTATTCCAAATTTCTCGATCACCATTTCCTTTAAGGCAAGTATAATTACTCCTTTCATTTTTCGCCTCCTGACTTTTATTTTAAGCAGTTTGTGGGTAGACGCTGTGTGCATCACAACGGGTATTGGCAGTGCCAGCTACTCGTATGTTTGATGCCGAGCTCAGCATTTCAGATACCATCCTCCTCATCAGCGACGAGTCATCCACCATCAGCACGTTTATCATTTTGCCCATGAGATTCAGGCATTTGTTTGCTGTTCCTTTATTCCCTCTCCCTCCTTTTCAGCGTTCTCTTTAGTCTCTTTACGGTTCTTTCTTCCATCACAAAATATATATTCCCTTTCATTTTGTCCCATTTCATTTTGCCACCCATTTTTAATTCTAAAGCCAATGCCTCCTCCATCGGTATAGATTTGAACTCATCGTAGCTAACGATATGGGCAACCGAAGGAATGACCGACGTATTACGGGAGAAAAAAGTGGCAGTCTCGCTGAGGGGAACAGAAACAACATTGGTCATCTCTTCTACCATATCTAAAACATGTTTTCGAGAAATCTCCGGAATTAACTCCCCGTACATGTCTTCTGTAAGCCGGTGTGCGATTTCATATGGAAATACAAGGTATATACTTCCAACCAGCTCGCTTTTCGCTCTTAATTCTATCCTTGAGATAACAAAATCCTTTCCTATTCTTAATTGTCGAGCTCCCCAATGAATAGATAGCGATTCCACGTTAATCAGTTTACCAATAAAGAACTGCAAATAAATCAATGACTTCAATGCAGAAGCTCTCAATATTTGCTCTAACATTTCTTCTTCAAACCGTTCTTTCTCACTATCCCGCATCCCCATTGCTATTCCCCCAGAACCTCCTTTATTTTCTCTGCAATTTTATCTTTTGAAAATGGTTTCATGATATAGCCCACGGCTCCTATCCGCATCAAATCCGCAAGTATATCCTTGTCTTCCAGTACCGTAACCATCAATATCTTCGCATTGGGGTCTTTATCAAGTATCGCCTTCGTTGCTGCCATTCCGTCCATGGGTTCCATTATAACATCCATCAATACTAAGTCAGGTTTGAGGTGCATATATTTCTGAATTGCTTCTTCACCATCAGCAGCTTCGCCTGCAATTTCAAATCCCGCTTCGGTTATTATGCTGCCAAGAACCGTTCTTATGTATGTAGAATCGTCCACTAACAATATTCTTACCTTCCCCCTTTTCATTTCTTATTGTTCCTCTTCTTAACCTTCGATTTTTCTATTCCCCCTTCATTTTTAATAATAACTACACTTCCTTTTTAAACCTTTACATTACATAATTAGATTTTAACTGATTTTATATCCTCTCATGCATCCTCATCCTTCCTTCCACGCCAACACTTGTTTCAGGTCAAGTAAGGTGATGACTCGATTCTCAACCTTGCCCACACCCTTCAGATACTCCTTAGATATATTTGTATTAACCACCTCAGGCGTTGCTTCAATATCAGATATACGAATCCGCGATACTCCTATGGCTGCATCAACAAGTATGCCAACAGGTGTATCCTCCATCTCTGCTACAATTATCCTTGAATCCGCATCAACCTCCTTAGGCTCAAAACCCAACCTTTTCCTGAGGTTTATGACTGTCGTCAAGCTACCTTTGAGATTTATTATACCTTCAACAAAATCTGGTGAACGAGGAACCCTTGTAATTGTTGGTATCTTTACAATCTCCTTTATGTTCATCACATCCACGCCAAATTCCTTATCTCCGAGTCTGAAGATTACATAAGGTTCTGTCTTCACTATATCCGTTCTTTCCTCTGCCATGCCTTTACCTCCATTGCGTCAGCCACCAAGTTTGAACTTTGCAACGACATTCTGGAGTTCTGTGGCAATGTCCGCCAGTTCTTGACCTGAATTTGTAAGCTGTTTCATGGCAGAGGTTAGTTGCTGTGCAGATGCAGCAGATTCCTCAGAACTTGATGCTGTTTCCTCAGCAATCGCGGATATCATCTCCACTATCTTTACAACAGATTCAATATTTGTTTTCTGCTGCGCTGCTGCTTCTGAAATCGCCTGCGCTGCATTCAATGTCTGCTTCATTGTGAATGTAATGTTATCAAAAGCCGGTGCGCATTTAGCTGTCGTTTTCATGCCTTCTGTTACAATTTCTATCATTGTTTTCATCGCCTCCGACGCAGATGCTATTTCCTCTTGTATAGACACCACAAGTTCTGCAATCTCATCTGCGGATTTTTTGCTTTTCTCTGCAAGCCTGTGCACTTCTTCCGCAACCACCGCGAACCCCTTGCCTGCCTCACCAGCTCTCGCAGCCTCAATTGCTGCATTTGATGCAAGCAGGTTTGTCTGGGATGAGATTTCAGTAATAACACTCAGAGTCCTGGTAATTTCCTCAACCCTCTGCGTCAATGCCTCAACGGTTGTTGATGTCTTCTCCGTTACCTCTGATATTCTCTGCATGCTTTCAGCAACCTCACATGCTCTTTTAAGACCTGTCTGGGCGCTCTCATTCGCAGCAGATGCTGCTTTGTTCACCTCATCCGCCCTATCAGACGCCTCGGTAGCAGCCTTTGAAATCTGCTCAACAGACCTGAGTGCCGCCTCTATCTTCTGTGCCTGCTCCTGTGCACCCTTTGCGATCTGCTGCACTGATGCTGCTACCTGTATTGTGGATGCGCTCATCTCGGTACCCGAGGATGCAATATCATGAGCAGACGAGGCAACTCTATTGGCGGAATCCCTCACTTGAGTAACAAGAGCGTTAAGACTGTCAATCATGCTGTTGATAGTGTTCTTCAGGTCCAGTAGCTCCCCTTTTGCATCCACGATGATTTTTTGTGTGAGGTCACCATCGGCTAATGCGGCGGCTACCTTTGCAATATCTCTAACCTGATTTGCCACGTTTATAGACAGCATGTTCACATTGTCTGTCAGCTCCTTCCAGGCACCTGCAACACCCGGCACCTCTATCTGCGCACCAAGATTCCCTTCCACTCCTACTTCCCTTGCTACCTTTGTCACTTCACCGCCAATTCGATTAAGCCTGTCAACCATGCTGTTGATGGTGTTTTTCAGCTCCAGTAGTTCCCCCTTTGTATCCACGGTGATTTTTTGTGTGAGGTCACCATAGGCTAATGCGGTGGCTACCTTCGCAATATCTCTAACCTGGGCACTCAGGTTTGTTGACAGCATGTTCACATTATCTGTTAGCTCCTTCCAAACTCCCGTAACATCCGGAACTTCTCCCTGCGCACCAAGATTTCCTTCCTCCCCTACTTCCCTGGCTACCCTTGCTACTTCACCGCCAATTCGATTAAGACTATCAATCATCTTCGCAATCCGCCCACTTAACATAGCAGTCACCAGGGCAATAATCACAAACATGGAAGACCGCGCTAAATCATTAACAAACATAGTAGACCAAATCAAATCATTAATAGTCTCCGCTTCCATTCCAACAAAAAAGTGACTGAAAATTAGAAAGACCGCCAAAAATATCGCTACCCCTAAACCCTTTCTTTTCCACCACAACGAAGCCAGGATGATCGGAACGTAAAAGAAGTGTGTAAAAACTAGGCCACGATCAAGTTCAACATGAAAATAATAAGTGAGAAAGCAGCAAATACCTAAAAGGACAGTCATCACGATAATTTTGTATTTCCCTTTTTGTTCAACCATCATACCGTACTCCTTTTATGTGCTAATAATTTATTTATATGACAAACGTGCTTAAATACCTTTTAGAAATAGAGAAAAATATTAAGGAGAACATGACAAACGAAAATAAGGAAGGAGAAGAGAAGGATACAATTTATCTGGTTCCCCACACGCATTACGATGCCATCTGGGTCTTCACAAAGGAGGACTATTTTTACATCAACATGGTGTTCATTTTGAAGGAGGTGGCAGAACTTGTTGAAAAGACTGATTACAAGTTCCTGATTGAGCAGACCTTTCTACTTGAGGAGATGGAGAAGAGGTATCCAGAAGTATTCTCAAAAATTGCGCAGAGCATAAAGGAAGGGGGAATAGAGATTGCAGATGGGGAATACCTGATGGCAGATACAATGCTCCCTGATGGAGAAACGCTGATAAGAGAAATCTTGTTTGGTAAGAAATACGTGAAAGAGAAGTTTGGGGTGGAGGTTCCGGTGATGTGGCAGGCGGACAGCTTTGGGTTGAATGCCCAGTTACCCCAGATTTACAAAAAATCGGGATACCGGTATGTCGCCTTCAGAAGAGGGGTAACGAAGGGAAAACCTTCGGAATTCCTCTGGGAAGGTTTGGATGGAACGAGGATTTTAGCCCACTGGATGCCTTTAGGGTACCGTGCGGGTTTGGATTTGACAAAGCTGGATGAAAACTATGAAAAACTCAAAGCATTGGCGGCAACCTCTCATATCTTGATGCCTTCAGGGAGTGGGGTCACGATGCCCCAGCCGGAAACAATGGAGGTTGTGCAGGAGTGGAATGAAAAACGCGGAGCCAGAGTGGAGATGAGGATAGCAACGCCGAGGGAATTCTTCGAGGCACTGGAGAGAGAAATAGAAGAGAAGAAACTTAAGATGGAAGTACGTAAAGGAGAAATGTACTCAGGGAGGTATTCGGAGGTATTTCCAAGCTGTTGCTCGAGCAGGATGTGGCTAAAACAGGAGCTTTGTGAATACGAGGGTTGGTTGATGTGCTGCGAGCGATGGAGTACGGTGAACTACCTCTTAAATAATCACCCCTACCCCTCTGAGGAGACAAGGAATTCATGGCGTAAAATTTTGTACTTAGCATTTCATGATGTGGCTCCTGGAACTGGAATGGATTCGGGTTACGAGGAGGTAAGACATTTTCGTGGCTTTTTTAATACAGAAATGGCTGCTCGCTGTCTTCGCGTACTTAATCAAATAATAGAAGCAGAATCGGAAGAGGGGGGTGAATATGGGGATATAATAGTATTTAACCCACTGACGTGGGAAGTGAGGAACTGGGTAGAGATGGATTTGCATTTTGATCGGGGTAAAGTGGTAACGATAAAAGGAGTAAAGAGCGGAGAAGAGGAAATAGACGTGGAAATATTAAAATTTGCGCGGTATGAGGATGACACGTTAAGATATGCTCGTATAGGATTTGTTCCAACAGTTCCTGCAATGGGATATAAGGTGTATAAAATCCTTGAGCGTGAGCCGAAACGGTTTCGTTATGACCCGAATTTTATCATGATTAGAGGGAACACCATAGAAAACAGGTTCTTTTGGGTCGATGTGGACCCTGGTACAGGTTTGGTTGACGTGATTTGCGGCGAGCACGAGAGGCTTTGCACGGCAAATGAGCTTGTGCTGGAGGAAGAAACTGGCGACCTTTACTACCACCGACAAGCAATGGATATCCCATTGAAAACAGAGAGGGGAGAAGGAGTGAAGTACGGTTCCTTCCGGGTAGAGAATTTCTATATAAATAAAAGTCCTTTGAGGCGTGTTATCAACGTCGAGACAAATTATTTTTCCCTTAGATGGCCTTACCGATTAACGGAGAAACTGGAGCCTCTTATATGGCGGCATAAATTCCTTGAATGTTCGAAGGAAATAATCGTTTATAAGGACATTCCGAGAATAGATTTCATCACCACCATCGTGGACAAGCATCCAAGAGCACGGCTCAGAGTCAGGTTCTCCACCGGCATGAAATCCCTGGCTTATACCTGCGGGAGTCAATTTGGCATTGTTTCTCGACCGACCGACCAGTGGTACTACAAGCCAACAGAGAAATGGGTGGAAGAACCCGGAGGAATATTCCCCTCGTTAAAATGGGTTGATTATTCTGATGGAAAAAAGGGTTTGACCGTAATGCACAGGGGGATACCAGAGAATGAAGTAAGAGATGGGGACATCTATCTAACACTGCTAAGAAGCGTTTTAATGCTGTCTTCAGATGGCAGGACAGGTCCTGCAATACCGGTTCCGGATGCACAGGAGTTGAGAAAATACGTATTCAGATATTCTATTTATCCGCATAAAGGGGATTGGCGTGAAGCTTCGTCCTACAAATATGCTCTTGAATTCAACTATCATCTGGATGCAGTGCAGTTGCGAGGAGAGAAAAAACTTCCTCTAAAACGGTCTTTTTTGAAAATAGAGCCCGAAAATGTCATTTTATCTGCGCTGAAAAAAGCGGAAGAGGGGAATGAACTGATCTTGCGATTTTACGAAACGAATGGGGAAGAAACAGACGCTAAAATAGCACTGTTCAAGGCGCCAAAAGTGGTCAGAGCCGTGAACTTCCTGGAGGAAGAGGACGAGGAAGTGAAAAAGGAGTTGAAAATAGAGGGTGCAAGAATAGAGTTGACGATGAATCCTTTTGAGATAGTTACTTTGAAGGTGGAATTTTAAAATTTTGGCAGCAAAATGCGCTTAGAAGAGAAGTTCAAAGCACTAAAAAAGAAGAAAGAGAACGCATTGATAGGTTTCGTGACTGCGGGGTATCCCACGGCTGAAGATACCAAAGAGATAGCAGACGCCTTAATAAAAGGGGGAGTAGACATTTTAGAGCTTGGTTTGCCCTTCTCCGACCCCATCGCCGATGGCGTTACGATACAACGCGCAAGTGAAAACAGTTTGAGAGCGGGAATGAATCCGGATTTATATTTTGAAGTAGCTGCGGGAATAAAAGGAGTGGAAAAGGTTTGCCTTACTTACTACAATCTGGTGTTACAAAGAGGGCTGGCAGAATTCGTGCAGGATTGTGAGTCAGCGGGGATAGTGGGATTAGTAGTGCCAGATTTACCGGTAGAGGAGGCAAAACCGCTGCTAAGATTATGCGAGGTACATGAAACCGATTTGATCTTTCTCGTTGCACCTACGACAACAGAGAAAAGAATGGCGAAGATTTTGAATGCTGCGTCGGGTTTTATCTATGTTGTATCACTGCTTGGCGTAACGGGAGCGAGGGAGAAGCTTTCTGATTCGATAAGCCCTCATATCGGAAGGATAAGGGAAATGGAATCATCAATGGATAAAACCATACCCCTGGCGGTGGGGTTCGGCATTTCAAAACCAGAGCATGTAAAAGCGGTTTGCGAGGTCGCAGACGGTGCAATCGTGGGTAGCGCGTTCATAAGAATAATAGAGGAAGAATTGGTGTCTGACAGGAGCAAGGACATGTTTCGAAAGCTAAAAGAGTTTGCGCGTAGTTTAAAAGCCGGAACTAAAGTCGTTTGAGGGCAGCAACGCAAAAAAGTTTTTATCATAAAAAATAAAAAATGTATAAGGAGAGAGAATAGCTAGCCCGGTAGTGTAGAGGTCAATCATCCGAGGCTCTGGACCTCGTGACGTCGGTTCGAATCCGTCCCGGGCTATTAATTACATATTTGAATTTGAATCCGAAAACGAGACTACAATTATTAGCGAGATAATGGCAATAAGAGGCTATGACGGTATGGCTCTGTGGATAAGAGACAGTGATGGCATAGTACCCCGGACG
>Ga0180301_10003460_pt1 | contig 12303 bp, 10 predicted proteins | sample GuaBasSediGuay16_FD_121797 | JGI IMG/M metagenome (GOLD analysis project Ga0180301, IMG submission 121797) | Subseafloor sediment microbial communities from Guaymas Basin, Gulf of California, Mexico - Guay16, Core 4569-2, 12-15 cm | ecosystem: Environmental > Aquatic > Marine > Hydrothermal...
AGAATAAGCTTTATAATTTATAATTTTTTTGTTTTAATTAATTTAATAAATTTAATTTTTATTTATATTTCTTCAATTTAATTGATCTTGGTTTTATTTATTTTTTATTAATTTTTAATAATTTTTATTTTAATATCTATTTAATTAATGCTAATTTTTTATTCTTTAGAGGTTTTTGGATTTTTTTTAGATTTAATTGTTTTTTATCTATCTTTTATTCTTAATATTAAAACCGTTTATCAAAAACAAGAAATTCAAATTTTTGTTTTTTATTTTCCCCTTCCTCTTTGCTCTTCATATAGTCTCTTAACTTCCGATAATGAAGAACATTCTCTGGGAGCGCGATCTTCTCTCAATCTTACAACTCTAGGAAACCTTAATGCATAACCACTAGTATAAGTTGGGCTCTTCTGAATCTCTTCATAAGCAATCTCAATCACTACATCAGGTTTTACTTCAACAGTTTTACCTTTTTCTGAAATAATGTTTTTCTTTAACAACTTTGTCATGTCGTTAAAACTTACACCTGATCCTTGCAGCTCTTTAAAGCCAGTGCCGACCTTTCCTATTGTCAAGTATTTACCACGATCGCGACATGCTAACTTATAGCTTGTCAACCATTTGGCTCTTTTTCCTTCACCCCACTGAGCCCCAACTATAACAAGATCGAGTGTCTCCATTATTGGTTTTACTTTAACACCGTAGCCAACCCTGCTTCCTGGCTTATATGGTTTGTCCAACGCCTTTACCATCACACCCTCGTTACCAGCTGCAAGAGATCTCTTATAGAATTCGTCTGCTTCCTTCAAATTGTCTGTGACTATTTGTTTTGCTAAAACTATCTGTTTTGCTTTGGGTTCTCTTATTATTCTCTCAAGGATCTTTCTTCTATCTTTGAAAGGCATCTTTATTATACTCTCATCCTTATAATATAGAATATCAAAGATGTTTAGCTCAACTGGATAATCGCGAGACATCTGTTCAATATCATACTTGCGCTTTATTCTTTGGGATATTCTCTGGAATGCTATATATTTCTTTGTTTTTTTATCATATCCAACCGCTTCGCAGTCAAGAATGACATTCTTCGCTGTTATATGTTCTTTAACAAACCTAACGACATCTGGAAATTGTTTTGTTACGTTTTCCAACCGTCTTGTAAATATTGTGATTTTAGTGTCTTTTATATGGATCTGCATTCTAAAGCCATCATATTTGAACTCTAAAGCTGCAGGCTTACCTACGGTTTTAAAAGCTTCTTTCATATCCTTTACTTTTTGAAAAAGCATTACCTTGACTGGTTTTCCTAACGTAATGTCTACGGCTTTCACGGCTTTTAGACCTTTTTCCCTTACAATTTTAACAACCTTAGAAAAATCATTTGTTTTATCATATGCTTCTTGGACTGTTTCAACATACTCATTATAGACTTTTCTTTCTTCTTCGGTTAATTCAAATTTGTCTTCTTCATCATTATATTTTTTATAGTAATCAAATTCTGCCCAGACTATCGCATCTCTCATCGAACCAGAACCAACACCGACACGCATCTGCTCCAGCACTGTTCTTATTATGTAACGTGCTTCAATTGGCCTTGCACTTGTTAGCAGCTCTGCAACTAGTTTGATTTTTATGTCGACAGAGCCCGGTCCTTCGATCTTTGCTAGTTTTGTTAAATTATCATGCACTTTTTTGGTTGTAAGTTCTTTACTAACCAGGCTAGCTTGCTTCTTTCTCTTAGTGAATTCTTCTGCAACTAAGCCAAGGTCTCCTTTTTTGTTAAATTCATTTTCGATTTCTTTAACATCACGGCCTGTTGCTATGTTTATAGCTTTTATTGCGTAACGCTCTGAAAAGCCGATTTTGGTGTCATCCCATGCAGGGAACAGACGTCCTTGCATTAGCAACAATATTACTGGAAGTTCGTCTGTCTTTGTTTTTTTGATCAACTTTGCAATTATAAATGTTTTCTTTAGACGTTTGGTTGTTGATTCGAGTTCTAGATAGATGTCACATAAGTTTGTATATTTCATTCTAGCTTAAGAATCATTCGGGTATATATAGTTTATGCCTTTATGTGTATCTAAGGTTATTATATAATTTAATGTTATATACTTTTATCATTAGTGTGCTTTTATCATTAGTTTAAATTTTATTCATTTAATGTCATTTAGTTTACTTTGGATTAGTTTACTTTGGAGTGGTTAATCAAAAAATCAGTTTTTTATTAAAATTTTTAATTTTTTATATGTTTTTTAATTTTTTATGTCTATTTGATTCTGTTATTTGATTCAAATTTGCTCTATTAAAACCAAGATGTGATTTTATTCGAGAGCTAAATTTCATATAATTTCATATATTATGATTTCAACTTAAAAGTTTTCATGAATTCCTTATAGATTTCTTTTAATTTATAGACCATCTTGATACAATCTTGGTCATGATAGATCTTTTTGTCATATTTTGCCTTAACTTCTTGGCTTGAACAAGATTTAGACTCTATGTATCTTGATAAGTTCAAATAAGCGCTGGCAAGCTCATCACGCAAGCGATCACTTAGTTTGCCATATATACCATCTGACTTCATCTTATTATCTTCTTCCTTGGTAAAGCCAGCAATAGCCATGATAGTTCTATTAAAATCATAGTTTTTTTCTTGTTGGATTATTTTTTCCATCTGTTTGACACTATAATTACTTGCGATTGCAAATACAGCGAGCCTGTGCCTGCTTGTGATGTCTGTAATTCCAGCAAGTCTAACTGCAATACCATACTTAAGGTAACCTTCATGCTCAAGCTGTTTTGTTTTATCGTCTAGGGTGTGGTAAAGTAACGCACTCTTAACCTCACCAACCTTTAACCAAGGATAATCTTCAACTAGACTGTCAATAGAATAAGAATCATCTATCTGTTGCATGGCTGTATACAAGCGGTAGATACCTTCAGCTTTTTCACCTTCGCGAACAGGTACTTTGGAGTCTTCCTCAAACTGAATCTGTCTGCATTCATCATCTGACAAATTTTCGATAAAAACAACCATCTTCTTGTTCTGTGTCCACCCATTTTTTAAGGCAACAAGTTTTGCCTTGTATCTACAATGTCCTACCACTATTCTATATTTTTTGTCGCGTTTTGTCACGATGATAGGCACAAGTTGACCAACATAAGCATAAGAACGTGCTATAGATTCTATGTATTTTTGGTTATATCTCTTTCTGACATTTTTTGTATCAAGAAAAATCTTATCAACATTAATATCGACTGTTTTTCTTTCTTCTTCAAATAAAGAGCTCTGTTGTAAATCCTTCAGCTTGTATCTCCCCCCCATTATCTGCTGTTTGATCGGAATTTTGATTTTTTCTGTGAGAACCTCTTTAAGCTCTTCCTTAGAGTTTTCTTTTTCAATCTTTTTCCAGAGAGAATCAATCACCCCTTTAGCTCTGAAAAATAACGAATCAATAAGTTCTTCTCTGCCTGTGAATGTAAGATCAATCAAGTCAGGCCTGAAGTATTTAGCCCGAATGTAGCTAACCATAAACCTCTGTTGGTTGTTCACAATCGATAGTAAATCTTTTTTATATTGATCATATGATGTTGTTATCTTTTGTCTGCTTAGGCAAAAGTTTTCTACTTCCCTTTGTTTTTTCTTTTGCAATGCCTTATCATGCTCGTGTAATGTTTTGGTTACAATCTTTGCAAGATCTTTTGCATTCAATTCACGGTGTTGTGCGTTTAGGATACGTTGCAGGTTTTTGTTTGCGATTCTTCCTAACTCTACTGCTTTTGCATAAGACAAATTGCCTGCGTTAACAGCGCTAAGAAGTTCTTGATGGAGTTGATGCAAATATAAAGCTCTTCTAATTGTATCTTTTCCCTTTTTCAGATGTTTAGCAAGCTTAGCCACAGGATACTTCATTCTAATAGCAAGAGGAATCTCCCAGTAAGATTGGTAGGCTTCCAGTTCTTCACACGGAATGCCTGCTTTCTGTGAAAGCTTATAAAACATCATCCTGTTGATCGAGTAAGCCTTATCAACATTGCTTATTGGATCTTGTGTGTTCTCTGTAAGACGGATCATCACCTTTTGTTCGTCTGTAAGATCGTGTAAGATAATTGCGTCCATTTCTTCTATGCCTGCTATCTCACATGCAAGATAGCGACGTTCTCCGCCCAGAAGCTCGTAGTTTCCATCTGTCATTGGTGTAACTAAAACTGGGTCTATCTGGCCAAACCAAGCAATAGACTGAGCTAGCTTTTTGATGGAAGGCAAATTGTGTGTTTTGCGGTAGTTGCCTTGTGGTATAATATTTGTTCTTTTTAACTTTGTGTATTCTTTACAGATTTTGTCACCAAGACATTCATGAATATTTTTATATACCCCATTTTTTCCTTTTTTATCTTTTTCCTTTCTCTTATTTGGATTCTTTTTTCTATTTTTCTTGTTCATTTTTAATCAAATTTTAAATTACAGGTCCTAATGCCCTGATGGAAATAATTCACCTTGTGTTCTCCTGTATTTTTGTTCTGCTTGTTTTGATTCTTTTCTCTTTTTTGCGATCATGCGTTGATTTTTATTCGACCTTTTCGGATAATAACGCTTAAATACATTTATCTTGTGACCTTGCTTTATTATACGTTTTTCAGTAAAATAACATTGATTGCAATACACCGTATTATCTGGAGTGTGATGGCAAATATAGAAGTTTGGATTTGATAGAAGATTGAGATAGTATGGGTGAATCGCTTTGGCCGTATATTGGCCAGATGGATTGCCTAAGCGATTAGGGAGACTAGACCACTGCCCTGTTTTGTATTTGCCCTCTTCAAGACGACTTTCAGGAAGCAACCTTAAGTCAGAATAACTATGACCTGTCACTTCGACTGCACATTCTTTAGTATAAAACCTAAATGGTGTGAACACAACCTTGTAGCCTGACTCAATCAGTTCAATTGCTCTAGAAAAATTTTTATGTTTTGCAACTTCAGGCGGCACAGAGGCATCGCCAACGATTCTAAACGAGACATCTACCCCTGCTTTTTTATACATTTCAGCCATGCTAAAACGAAACTCATTGTCACATCCACGAGCACAAACACCTGGTTCAAGCTCGTCTTTTCCTATGCTATAAGAGAGGTTGGCTTTTGTTGCAACCAACAAACGCGCAATTTCAGAATCAAAATCAAGATGTTTTGTTATAACTAGAGGACGGTAGCCTGTTTGCAGGATACCTTCCAGGGCGTCAATGAAGTTTTCTCTTATAGAGATAGTGCCCGGATCGCTATCTTTGCCTAAGCGAATAACTCCGTGATCCTTAAAATCATCTTCTTTTAACTTTTTCATGTGTTCTTTGAAATCTATTAACCCATTAATTATCAATTCAGGAGATACTTTATATCTGCACATGTCAAAAGGATTGTGTTGTTTTCTTCCTGCATAACAGTACAAGCAACAGTTATTTTGATCAAATGAACCATCTGGTAGAGTGTTACTTGGGCAACTAGAGCTAAAATCTAAGTTAATATCACAAACACAATCTTCAATATATTCAGATTTGCCAATCTTCAATTTAACAGGTTTCAGATTTCTGTATTGCCTTGGTTTCATTGTTTCCCAGATAGGCAGAAGATTTAGGGCTGCATCAGAGAATATTGGTTGTTTTGACAAAGCATAGAGCAAGCGGTTGATTTCGCCATTTTTTATAACCATTCCGTCAAAGTTAAAACCCGAGTGCATTCTCATTGGAACATAAACTCTCTGAAAACTCTTGTCATCTAAGTTGACAGTGTAACATTTTAACCTGGTTAATAATCCAAAAATGTTTTTCCTGTTGGCCTTTGGTTTTTCACCATGGAAAATTATTTTCCAGTCTCTTAAAATGCGTAAATCAATCCAACGGTCATCAACATATTTCAGTATTAATGCTAATAAGTCGTAGCAAGCAAGACTACTAAGGAAAATGTTATAGCTGTATTTGCCATCTAATGCTCGCTTTTCTATTAAGATCTTACCATTGACCTGGTGAACTCTTGTTTCTTCACCTTCAGCCATCCATAAATCTACATTATTATCCATCTTGGATCTTTTGTAAAATAAACTATATCAACTCTAGCCATATGAGTTAGTGTAGGTTTCATTTTTTTAGGATACACTATATCAAATGCTTGGTCAATTTCCTGGGCAACCTTTTTATTTATATCCCCAGCAAGTTCAGGATGATCTTGATCAGGATGATCTTGAAAGTTTTTAGCATAATCCCTTGGAAGAATCTTCAGTTCACTTATGTCACGCTTTTGAATTCGGTCACATCTAAGCTGATTTCTTGTGTGGATCAAATCGTCAATTGAAACTGTTTCCCAAAGAAAAGAGTAGATATCAATTCTACTAATATTAGATCTCTTTCCTTTATATAGGACAAAGCCATTGTAATAATAATCTTCTTTATAGAGTTCGCGAGCTAATCTTGGAAGAGCTTTTCTTGGTTCTGGGTAGGGTAGATATAACAAAACATAGGTATATCTTTTGTCTCTATATAATGAACTTGCTACATCTGGCACTATCTATTTCCCCCATTTTTATATTTGAAGGGATAGAATAAATAGTATTTATATTGATTTTTATTATTGACAGGATATATTGTTTGCTTACTAAAAAGTTACGAAGTCTCTTTGGAGTCACTTTGTATTATTGACTCTTCTTTTCTTTCTTTTTTTTAGCTTTTATCCTTCTTTCCCTTCTTTCAGTCTTAAAAACATTTATAAACAACCTCATCTTTGTTGTTGAAATGGATATACTAGGAGTGATAAAAAACAGAAGATCTGTTAGAAAATTTCTAGATGTGCCTGTGTCATGGGACTTAATTGGATTGATAATGGAAGCTGGCAAGGCAGCACCTTCTGCTGGCAATCTGCAGCCATGGAAATTCATCGCATGCACTGACGAGTCTGTAATTAAACAAGTTGCAACAGCCTGTTTACAGCAGAACTGGATTGCAACTGCTCCTGTTGTGATTGTTGTTGTGTGTGATGCCACAACAACTAAACAACATTATGGTGTGCGGGGTGAAAAACTTTATTCAATCCAAGGATGTGCAGCATGCATTGAAAACATGTTATTGGTTGCTCATTCTTTGGGGTTAGGTGCTTGCTGGGTTGGTGCTTTTGAGGAAATCATGCTAAGGAATGCTCTAGGAATTCCTGAAGAAGTAAGACCACAGGCTGTGATACCTATAGGCTACCCTGATGAGAAGCCACCAGAACCTGTCGAGTTTCCGTTAGAGAATCTTGTTTATCATAACAAGTTTGGTGCTGGATTCAGGGATTTGAATGTTATAACAAAACAGTATGGCGATGTTTGGCGTGATTGGGCTAAGAAAGGTAGAAAGGCCGTCCAAAAAAAGTTTGGCAAAGGTACAAAGAAATTAAAAAAATTATTTAAGAGAAAATAGTTATTGTTCTTTTAATTCAAATATATTACAACATCATAATGTCTTTATTCGCTCTATCATAATGTCTTTATTCGTCTTTAGCTGAACTTTCTTAATGATGCACTTAAAGGAAATAACACTGTAGATAAAATCTTTTTTTCTCTGAAACAAATGTTTTCTTAAATCTCTTAAAAGCAGCATTATTTATCTATCATTTTTTTTTGAAAAGTGAATAAAGTAAAATTACTCCTATAATAACGCCTATTATACTAAAGCCTTGCCATATTGTTAAGCCGAGCCATCGTGTATCATCTCGCCAAAAGTCTGTTATAAAACGAAACAGGCAATAGAGAAATAAGAACGATGCAAACACAATTCCTTGTTTCAGATTTATCCTTTTTTTCAACTGCTGTATATAGACAAGCGCACCAAATATTACAAAATGGTAAAAAGCAGCATATAATTGGTAAGGATGTCTACATAAGCCATCGCCAAAATCAAAGCACCATGCAACTGTTGTGATTGTTCCTACAATCTCAGCATTAGCGAAGTTGGCTATTCTGCCAATGCCAAGTGTAAGTGCTGCTGGAATTACAATTATGTCTGCTAGTTTCCAGAAGTTTAGTTTCTTTTTTCTAACATAGAGCCAACCTGCTAGTACACTCCCGATCAAGCCGCCAAAAAATGACATACCACCATGCCAGATTCTTAGCAACTCAAAAGGGTCTTTTATGAAGATACTAAGATCAGAAAACAAAAAATGAAATATTCTTGCACCAACAAGCATACCTAGAAAGACGATTAAAATTAAAGTTTCGATTTCACCATCTTTTTTCAGACCAAGCTCTTCTTTGTATTTCCGCAGTAGAATATAAATAAGGATTACTGCTAAAGCATAAACTAATCCATAGTACCTAATTTCAATTGGGCCAAGGTTGAATAGGACAGGGTTAATGTTATGTATGAACATAGGGTTCAGAGATAATTGTATATATATAAATGTTAGTGAATATAAATGTTAGTGGAAGATGCACTTGCGATTGTTTATAACTATTTTGCAGCCTATTTTTAGCCTATTTTGTAGTTTATTCTACAAAATGAGGTGCGGTTATGGAACTGCCTAATTAAAGAAAAGAATGCGGGTGACGGGATTTGAGCCCGCGACCTTTCTCCGTAATCAGATTGCTCTGAAACACTCTAGATTTCGCCTGGTTGAGTTTAATCATAGCCATAGGGCTCATCACTCAAATAATATGAGTATCGCTGCGTAGCACTAGCGCTCTAACCAGACTGAGCTACACCCGCATTCTATTTCAGAATACTAAGACATTTTTAAAGGTTTCTACTAGTCATTAATCTTCTATAAAAAAACTTAAATACCTTTGTTTATAAGCTGTAATTATTATGGCGTCCTATCAAGAGAAAATCAGGGAGCTTGAACAACTAATTAGTAAAACAAAGTATAATAAAAGAACGCAGCATGCTATTGGTTTGTACAAAGCCCAACTTGCAAAACTAAAAGAAAAAGAAGCTGCGAGAGGCAAAGCAATAAAAAAAGGTGAAAGTTATGCAGTTAAAAGATCAGGAGACGCAACTGTTATAATAGTTGGTTTTCCTAGTGTTGGAAAATCTACTCTACTGAATGTATTAACAGGAGCAAAATCAGCTGTTGGTTCTTATGCGTTCACAACACTAAAGTGCATACCAGGATTAATGAAATATAAACATGCTGAAATACAGATACTTGATGTTCCTGGGGTTGTGCACGGAGCTGCTTCTGGACGGGGACGTGGCAAAGAAGTTCTTGCTGTCATGAGGAACGCTGATCTAGCTATAATATTACTAGATGTTAATTATCCAGGCCACCTTAAGGTGTTGAAAAATGAGATTAACAATGCTGGCATTAGACTTAATCAAGAGAGGCCTGATGTGAAAATAACTAAGACAGATAGAGGTGGCATCAAAATTGGCAAAACTGTTAAGATCGACCTAAGTAATAGAACTATTATTGATATCCTTAAAGAATTTAAGATAGTCAATGCAGAAATTGTGATACGAAGTGTGATTGGTATTGACCAATTGATTGATGTTATCGAAAAAAATAAGGTATATATGCCTGCAATTATCGTATTAAATAAAATTGACACTGTTGGGCCAAATAAATTACAAAATGTAATTAAGGCAGTGAAGCCTGATATTTGCATCTCTGCTGAGAAGAACATTGGAATAAATGAACTTAAGGAAATGATTTATCAGAAACTTAGGTTGATTCCTATTTATTGTAAACAGGTTGGCAAGAAAGCTGATTTAGATGTTCCGCTTATCTTAAAAAATGGTGCAACACTAAAAACCATGTGTGAAAAACTGCATAAAGACTTTGTAAGCAAGTTTAAGTTTGCTAGGATATGGGGAAAGAGCGCAAAATTTCCTGGGCAGCGAAAATTAAAGCTGAATCATAAGCTAGAAGCAGGGGATATTGTTGAGATCCATTTGGGATAGAACGCACTAAATTTTTTCCACAATACTTTTAAATCTCCTATCTTAAAATATTTTTTTGTTTCTAGCTCATCTGCTAATTTGTAATAGCCGCGTAAGCGAACATAGTTAATAAACTCTTCTTCAGACATATCAGCATAACATAAAAAAGGATCAGGAAACAGAGCAATATTGTCCGAGAAACTCTTATTTAAAACAATATAAAGATAAAGATTTTCACGCCTCTCAATATCAAATATGTCTTCTGGATATCTGTCTATAAATAAATATAGGTTTTTTAGATTTGCAAATCTTGCGTAGAAGTTTTCATTTTTTGACGAGTCTTTTGATAATTTTTCGTAGCATCTTCCAGCATCTTCAAAACGTAAACCATTGTCTCGCAAATATTTCAGTTGTCTGAAAGAAGCCAGAGTATCGATCAGATTAAAATTAGCACCATATGTCAAGTCGATTACTCTAGATTCTTCGTAAACAAAATGAGAAACAATCACTTCAGGGATACAAACATCTTCTAGATAGAGCATTTTCTTAAATTGTGCAAAGGCTAGTATGTCTATGCTTTCGTCAGACTCTTCGTGGGGACGGTTATAAATTTTTTCTTTGATGTTACTCAGTGCAAAAAAATATTTTGTCTCTTTCCATGCTTGTTCATGTATTGCGTCTTTGCTTATTTCTAGATTAAGATGTCTATTATAAATGAACTCAAGATTGTGTTCTCTTTGCTGGACAATTGCATTATAGATTAAGTTTTCTAGTTGAGTGTTTGAAATTGTAAAAATAGATATGTCACATTCGTTATTCTTATGTGTTTTATTTATATATTTACAAACAGGCATTGCTGGCCAGATGTTGTGCCTATTCAGAAAATTAATATATTCTTTGTCATTAAGATTATAAAAATACGCTTTTTCACAATAGTGTTCTAGCTGTTTTTGTATTTGGCTTTGGTTAAGTTCTTCTGTGATGGCAGGCTTAAAACAAAGAGTTGCACCTAGAATAGCAGCAGCTCCTAAAAATATCCCCCCTAACTTTCTTAGCCTCTCTAGCATTTTGAGTGTATTGAGTGTATATACTATTATTTATATAAATTGTTAAACTGATTTACATATATTTATTAGTTTAGATAATGTATTCCAAATGAAGAATGTGGAACAGACAACCAGACAACAGATTTAGATTAAAAGCGATTATATAAAATTAATATAAAATTTATATAAATCTAACTGCATAAGGTTCATACTGGATTTCAGAATGGATTTAGGACAGGGACAATAGATTTATATACTAAATCTATATTATTTCATTGGACTAAAACTAGACTAACAAACTAACAAAACTAAACATCGCTTTTATAATTTAGTCTCAGAGGTTTATTCATGGCAGATGTTAGAAAAGAAAAGCTTGGTGAAGATATTTCTAAAACAGTTGAAAAGGTTTGTTTAGGATTATTAAATGTCAGAGGAAAATCTGTCTTGATCAAACCAAATGTTAATAGCGATGATGTATATCCTGGTACTACTAATCCTGTTATTGTTCGCGCTTTGGTCAACTTGTGTTTCAAAAAAGGTGCTGAAAAGGTTATTGTTGGAGATAAATCTAGTATATTCTGGCCTAATTCGAAGGGAAATATGCGCAAAATAGGTCTGACAAAAGCAATGGAGGGAAGCAAAGCAGAACTAAAGGTGTTTGACAAGTTTGTAAAAGTTGCTGTTGATGGAAAATACCTAAAAAGCTTAAGAGCAGCAAAGGATGTTTTAGATGCGGATTGTGTAATTGGTGTGCCTGTATGTCACACTCATGTATTAGCTGTAATCAGTATGTCCTTAAAGTTATGGATGGGTGCTGTAACCAGAAGAGACAGAGTTGTGTTTCATGCAGGAAAGTTGCAGGAAAAGATTGCAGAGATGAATCTTGTATTTAAACCTATGTTTTGTTTGTTAGACGCTAGTAAAGTGATGATTTCAGGTGGTCCTGACAAAGGTGTTGTTAGAGAAGGTAAAATGTTGTTTGCTTCCAGGAGTAGGGTTGCCTTAGATATAGAAGGCGCAAGATTTATACAGAAACTTGGTGGTCTTAGAAATGTTGATATCGCAAATATAAAACAAATTTCATATGCAAAAGAGTTAGGAATTAAATGATTAAGAAAGAAAAAAGATTATAAATACTTTTTGTAAACAAAAATAAAACAGGGTTGATTTTAATACTAAATAATACTAAACTGGTTTTAATAATGATATTAAAACATTATTGCTAAAAAATACATTAAGAAATACATAAAAAATAGACTTAAATTTAAATTTATTTTAAGAACTATTATAAAAAAAATATAAAATAAAAGGATAAATATAAGACAAGGTAGAAAATATAAATATAAAATAAGATA
>Ga0180301_10003461_pt1 | contig 12302 bp, 25 predicted proteins | sample GuaBasSediGuay16_FD_121797 | JGI IMG/M metagenome (GOLD analysis project Ga0180301, IMG submission 121797) | Subseafloor sediment microbial communities from Guaymas Basin, Gulf of California, Mexico - Guay16, Core 4569-2, 12-15 cm | ecosystem: Environmental > Aquatic > Marine > Hydrothermal...
CCCCTGAGAAGCCCATGGAGCTTCCTCCTCCCTCCAAGGAGGACTTCTCTAGGTTCTGGAACAGGGTAAAGGACTACTGGGGACACATCAGAAAATACAGCAGGGAAGCTGGGGTGGACCCGTACCTCACCCTCGCCGTGATATGGGCCGAGTCCTCCGGTAGAAAAAACGCAAAGAGGAAGGAAGACAGCTTCTACAGCTACGGCCTCATGCAGGTCACATACAGAGCAGCGCTGGATGTCGGGTTCGAGGGGTACCCTGAGGACCTCATGGACCCCGAGACGAACATAAAGTACGGCACGAGGTACCTTGCGGCGAAGATAAGGGAGTTTGGATGGACCGAAAATCCTACGCTGTATGGTGTTGCGGCATACAATGCAGGAGCTGGGAACGTAAGTAGCTGGCTCAGGAAGGGCCTTACGCCAGAAACCTTCCCCGAGCCGACGAGGACCTACCTTAAGAACGTGAACAGGTACTGGCGTGCGGTAATAAAGTATGCTCCGTAGGAGGTTAGAATGGCGGTACTGAACGCAAGACCGGTCTTTAAAACCCCGCCGAGGGGAGCCCCAATAGCGAAAGCCGAAAGGAAGGTCGAGGACCTGGAAAACAGGATAGCCGCCCTTGAGGAGGAAAACAGGAGGCTTATGGAGGAAAACGAGAGGCTGAAGGCGGAAAACGAAAGGCTTTCCGAGATGTACAAAGAACTCTCCGACAGGCTCCTGACGGCGGAGAAGGCAATAGTCGAGATCGCCGAGCGCATAAGGAGGTAACATGCTTAGAACCATCCCCTTCTTCTACGAGGGGATCATGCCCAAGAAGGACAAGACCTTGGTCTCGGAGAGGCTCGACTTCCCGTACGTCATCACTGAAGTCAGGGTGGACTTCGCTCCCGAGACCAGGAAGATGCTACAGATAAAGGTGTTCGTGTGCAGCGACGACGAGGTTCCTAGTTCCGGGGAACCATTTGGATACAACGTGTTCGAGGACTTCTCCCAGGCTCCTTACATAGTCGGGGACGAACCTCTCGATGTGTCGGTGGGCTTCAAGGTGGAGCGCCCCGGAACGTGGATAAAGGTATATGGGAACAACCTCGACACGTTCCCGAAGACTATGGACGTTAAGGTGACGATAGACATGCCCGAGGAGTACCTTCCGAGGTACAGGTAGGAGGAAACATGCCTGTAGAATACCAAAGGCTCGTGACCGTAGTTGGAAACACCCCCATAGGCGGGAGGGTGGTGCTTGTAGAGGGCTTCGAGGATGGGATGACTTGGCTTGCCGCAGGAGACGGCGATACGTGGGTTGTGGATAGGGTAACTTCCCGCTCCTTCGAGGGGGCCTTCTCTATGGAGGTCTCCACGAGGGACCCCTCTCCCCTTCCCATAACAGGGGAAAGCGTGGGCACGGGCGATGGCTCTACAAAGACCTTCACCCTCGCAAACCCTCCCGTAAGGTACCACTCTGAGACCGTATACATAGACGGCTCCGCACAGACAAGGGACACCGACTACACCATAAACTACGACACTGGCGAGATAACCTTCACCTCACCCCCTGCCTCAGGTGCTTCCATAACCGCAGATTACACCCATACCCTTGCACAAGCGGGGGACGTTGCGTATGTAGGGAGGTACGTGCACTTAGGTTCTTCCCGCAAGCTTATCTTCGACACAAGGTTCTCCTTTGAGGCGGAGTACATAGATAGCACCCTTACACAGGTAATAGACACCATAAGGTTTCAGATAGCGTGGGACGATCTGGACAGCGGTGTGCTCTGGGCTGCAATATTCGATTACTTCCCGCCTGAAGGCACCTGGGGCCTGTGGCATTCGGGAGGCTTCCTTTCTCTTCCGGAGCTTCATACGCTTAAAGACATTGCCTGGCATAGAATCCGTGCGGAGATAGATTTCGAAAATCACAAGTATAGCTGGCTCCAGGTAGATGATGTCCCCGTACAACAGGTAGACCTAAGCCAGTACACGTTGTATTCCTTCTCCTCGGGTGGGACTGAATATGCGTGTGTGATCTTCTATGTTTACAGCGAGCTTACGGGATACAGGGGAACGTGTTACTTCGATGACGTGTTACTCTTGGAGGCATAGATGGGCGCATATCAGGGGCTTGGCTATAAGAAGGGTGTAGTATTCATTCCACAACAGTTAACGCTTTTTGCGCAGCATATAGGAGACGACTCCCACACCCTCCCGGATGGTTCCACCACGACCGACTACATCCTTACAAGGTCGTTGCTTCCCTCTGCGAACGAAGGAAGTGTGGACTCTCTCTCAGCCTCAGTCACCGCAACCTCAGAAACACTTGTGATAAACAGGAGATTTTACTGGTGGGAGGACCTCATAGGGGATGCGTATCTGATGGGGGACTTCTTTGCGAAGGCCCGTCTTGCCATAGCTGGCGACGGATCCAACGACATATATCTTACCAAGGTTGCGTTCGACATAGAGGCAATAAACAAATCCGGATACCACGAAGTTATAGCCACAAAGACGATAACCTTCTCTACGCCTCCACATACAAGCTCCACTACAGAATCAAGCGTAGTGGTCGCAGGGCTTGTGAAGGCCGGGAGTATAGTTAGATTTAGGATGTATAATGACTTGAGCTTAAGGATAAGGGCGTGGGGATATGTAGCGGCAGGGAGTGGAACGATGAAGCTGTACTTTGCTCCCGGAAACGACGACACTTACCTTGTGGTAAACTATGCGGAGGGATGATATGCCTCTAATAGATGACTTCACAGGAGAACAGATAGTGGGTAAGCACATAACGGTGAACTACAAAGGGAACACCTGGAGGTTCAAGACGAAGAACAACCTCCGCCTCTGGATGGGACAAAGGCGTATGCTTACAGGCTTCACTCCTACGGCGATGGGTCCTCCGCTTCCCGTACCGGAGGAAATACACAAGAAGACGCTCGAAAAGTTTGGAAGGAACCCGGACGAGGAGAAGGTTCAGGTGGACGCCTTCGGGGTAAAGATGGTATTCAGGAACATGTCGGAGTTTAAGGCTTGGGTCGTAGGCGATGTGGGAGGTTTCGCATGAGGGTTTCTGTAACGCAGGCGGAACTTATCGCAAGGAAGATAGCGGAAGCTACCGGTACTGAAGAAACGGTCTCTGCGGGATACACCGTGGAGGACGGGGAGTATTACCTCGTTCCCGAGGGAAAACAGAGGCTCATAGTAGGGGAGTTGTACTCCAAGGGAGTGGTTTACACGGAAGGCGAAATCTACGTAATTTAGGAGGGAACTATGGGATGGCTTAGCTTCCAAGGTGGTGCAAGCGGCAAGAAGTACACTATAAGGGAGGTCTCCTCAGGCGAGGCCCAGATCTACAACGAAAGCGATGGGGTGGTATTACTCAAAGCCGACTCCACCTCCATCAAAGATGCAGGAGACGTTCAGCTTTCCTCCCACGGCTCCCGTCACCACTACGGCGGTGCGGATGCTATTTCCGACGATGGGTTGCAGTACCGCCAGATAAAGGTTGTCTTCGGGACAGAATCCACGGTAAGCGTTGACGCTGGCTCCACATCTACAATTTCAGAGGGCGTTTACTACGCAAGGTGTGGGGCCAACACCACGGTGGAGTACTCCAACGACGGAGGAACCACGTGGCATACCTTAGTCGCCGCAGGTGGTGTGGGGCTTGTGTTCTCGGATGGGTCGAACGTGAGGTTCAACAACGCAGGTGGGTCGGCGGAAGATAGTTATCTGCTGCCGATAGAATAAGGACAGGAGGCAAGATGGAAGGGATATGGAAGGCGAGGAGGCATAGTGCGCTGGAGTTTGATAGAGTGGATGACTATGTAGAGGTACCTTACTCGTCGTCCTTAAACCCAGACGAATTCACGGTTGAAGGCTGGGCCAGAGTGAAAGGTGGGAAAGGGACTGCTAGAGCGTTGGTTTCATCAAGAGACAGTCCTCCCGCATCTGGATACATACTTTATGCAGCTGAAGCTGACTGCTGGTCCTTTTGGATAGGTAGTGGTTCGTGGGTCTCCGTAGATGGTCCTCAAATTACCCTAGGTAAGTGGTATCACGTAGCAGCAACCTACAAAGATGAAATAGCGATACTATACGTTGACACCTTGTCCTACGGACCTAAGTCAATTACCCTAAGCAAGAATACTCAACGACCCCTGAGAGTTGGGGCTGGATACAATGAAAGTTTCCCTATGTACTTCTTCGACGGCTCCATCGCCTCCGTCCGCATCTACAACCGTGCCCTCTCCGAAGCCGAAATCAAATACCTCTACTACAACCCCGACGATCCCCTCGACACAGACCACCTCGTCCTCTGGCTCCATCCAGGGAGCATAGACACCGACGCTGGGTATTGGTGGGACATATCGGGAAGAGATAATCACGGCCAGATTTTCGGAGCAACCAAGGTCTCCCTCGTAAGCCCGGAGGTAACGGTGCTATGATAGACATCGTTGACGAAATAGACCGTCCAAGGCCAGATATATGGCCTTCTGAAATCAGGGTCAAGAAAAACAAGGCCCTGAGGAAGCTTGTGAAACACCTTCAAAACCCAAAGGCAAGATCCGAGGAGGCGAAGAAGGTTCTTTTGAGACTGAGGAGGCGTCGTGCGGGTGTATCTGGAAGCACAAGAACAGCTACCTAAAGAAGCAACCGAAGAAGCTGACTTCGTGAGGATAGATGTCACGGACAAATCCGAGGCCGAGAGGAAGGAGATACTTTCGGCCCTGAGGGAGCAATTTGCGGGCAAAAGCTATGTAATACAGTACCATTTCTGCCGCCATGACGAAGGCGGTGCGTGTGAAATCAAAGTTGTGGAGGCAAGATGAAGGTCGGACCTCCGAAGCAGGTTGATATTACAACGAAGAGCACAGCGGGTGCTATAAGCATGGTGATATTCGAGAAGCCTGTGTATGAGATCGTGGTGAGGAACAAAAGCACCACGGATACGCTTTATGTCTCCTTTGACATGGGTGAGACGTGGATAGACATCTCGCCTGAGACGGACTTTTCGGTGGATAACTTCGCCGAGAAGGGGAAGCCGGTGGTATTACTAAAGTCGGACGGGGTGAGCCAGCCTGCGGCGGTTGTGTATAGGTTTAAGGAGGGTGAGTGATGAACTTTACCACATCGAGCAAGAGAGTTAAGGTTAGAGGTTCCATCCCACAGACGGAGGACATATTACTGCTGGTAGATTTCCATGAGAAGCCATATTTAGAAGAGATCTGGGGAAGTGGTGGAGCTTTCAGGGCGTATATTAGCCCATTGTGGTATCGTTCGAACGAACCTGTATGTCAGATTGCTACAGACATTGAATCCCCGGCAGATGGGGACTATGCGTACATCGGCACTTGGTTTCCTTTGGCCTCATCCAAGAACTGCCGTGTAGTCTGCCTCTGGCGAAGGGCCACAACGGCGGTCGATTATATCCGGTTTCGTTGCCGTCATTATGATGGATCGTACTTCTACGATGCCTGTGTACGGTACGCTCCCTCGTCTGGTGTATGGGAGTACTACGACGAAAACGGCTCGTGGCAGACAATAGGCTCGCAGAAGCTACGCATACACGCTCGTCACTTGTTAGAGTTCAGCGTTGATTTCAACACAGGCAAGTACAAGAAGCTCGTAAGCGCAGGTGAGGAATTCGACCTTTCGGCGTATAGTATGTACAAGGCGCCAAGTACCAGCGATCTCGCAACAAACTTGGAGATCCATGTGTACTCAGACGGAACAGGTTGCGCCGAAGCCGACATTTTTTGGATCTATATCACGGAGGGCTAAAGATGCGCAATGTAGCTGTCATCCCACTTGTACCTTCTGCCGCAAGGACGTCATCTAATACATCACATAACTTGGGTGTTAATACGCAGAGTTATAAGGAGGCTACAATTTTCCTTGAGGTTACATCCGTAAGTGGTACGTCCCCTACACTTGATGTGACGATAGACACCAAAAACCCCATCACAGGAGAATGGCATACTCTACACACTTTCTCCCAGATGACCAGCACAGGTAAGCAGATGGCTCGGATCTCGGACTGTATCGGTGCTGTAATTGCTCCCACGTGGACCATCGGAGGAACCGATCCAAGCTTTACGTTTTCGATCACCGTTATCCTCAAGGATTAGGAGGTAGATATGCCGAAGTATAGGCTTATACAAGGAACCAGCGAAGAGGATGCCCTCTTCGAAGAAATCGAGGAAAGCGGAAACGTCCGACACGCCACCATTCAAGGCAAGCAGAAGCTTATTCAGATGTACCAGAAAGAAATTCAGCGTCTCAAAGAACAGATAAAGCAGATGAAGGATATTTTGAAGGAAGCTTCCGGTGTTTGAAGCGACATACGGGGAAGAAACGTTGCCGGTAGAAGGCAAGGACCTTGATGCTGTCCTTAAAGCTTTGGAGTAAATAGCTGAATTTGTCCCTCGGTGCTCTGAAGCCCACCCTAGCTCTTGCCTCAAGCGCAATGGATGCTATAGCCCGCAAGGTCCAGAAGATATTCCATCTTATAGAGCTTTCCAAAGGAAAACCGAAGGTAAGAGAACTTGCTATGGCACTGGTAAGGCGTGTTGCCGAGCGCAACTACATGGGGGAGATCGCCTCCATTTTCTACTGGGTCCGGGACAAGATCCGCTACACCCGTGACCCCTGGAAGCTCGACGTGTTCGAGGATGCGGAGTGGACGCTGAAGACTGGTGCAGGGGATTGCGATGGGCATGCGGTCTTGCTTGGAGCGCTGCTTGAGGCAATAGGCTACCCCGTAAGGATGAAGGTGGTCTCCTACGACGGGGTTCGCTATACCCACGTCTACCCGCTTGTGGGAGACAGGCCTGGAAATCCCACGAGGTGGATAGCCTTGGATGCGACCATTCCCTGGGCAAAGCCTGGATACGAGAAGCCGTACGTGAAGGCGAGGGTGTTTAGGGCAAGGTAGGAGGACAAGATGGGCCATGTATACGAGAAACCAAAAACCGGTTTGGCCATAAGCAGTTTTATAAGAGAGACTTTGATGCATAAACTACACTTACCGTATGAACGAGCACAGGAAATTGCTGAGTTTATAGACAACGAGATAACAAAGGCCGATTGGCTTGAGACATTCAACGGAACTACGTATACTGTGAGTTTTAGACCGGAACCTAAATCTGCAACCGATACAGTTGAAAAAGGCATGTAGGAGGTGTGCTATGGCGCATATGTACGAGGACATGAAGGGTAGGTCGTTGGCCATCGAGCTGACCAACGGGAAGTGGTATACGATACTGGATGCCTTACACCTTGAGTTTAACAGGCTGGAATCGATGCGTTGGAAAATGGCATGAAAAAGATAGCAGAAATTTTAGCAAGGAGGTAGAGATGCCAGAAGAGAGAATAACTACTTGGTTAACAGAAGCAGGCTGGCGGGAGTTTCTAAGTGGGGTTATCTATCTTGTTGGGGAGCATAAACGGTATATAAAGCTATTGGAACAGGAGTATAAGGATTCTCCTCTCCTTGATAGTCTTAAGAATATGGCTGATATTCTTCATAGGAGAACTCTGTTGCTCATTGAGGCTATAATTTCGGACTTTCCTCAGGACCTTAAGGCGGAATTTAAAGAAAAATTAAAAGAGGCTTGGAAAGAAGGTAGAGGAGGACAAGGCCATATAGCTTCTACATAGTATAAGCAACGTGAGGAGTTCCCCATGCCTCCCGACAAGGACAAAGACATTGCCGAGCGGGTCGCCGTCCTTGAGTCCAAGATGGACACCATACAAACGGTGCTTGAGAGGATAGAAAAGAAGCTCGATGAAACCCTCGACAACCACGAGCACCGCCTGACGAAGGTAGAGGCCGAATTCAGCCTCTTCAAGAGGGTGGGTTCGGTGTTGTGGGGGATAATCTACGCTGCGATAGCTGGGGCCATAGGGTTGTTCTTGAAAAAGAGCTGACAGGGGGTACAATGGCGCACATAGGAGAGGACTTCGGAAAGGAGCTACGGAAGTGGGAAACGAAGGTGTGGAGTGCGCTCGACAGCGCAGAGGGCTTTGCCGAGGAGTGCGACCTGGACAACATGCTTGAATACCTCATGGTAGCCGAGTGGATACGCACCGCAGAAAGGCCCAGGGCCGAGACCACTGAAGAACTTAGGGAACTTGCACTTGCTGTGGACAGAACCCTCGATATGGTTCACAGGAAGCGTGCGAGGATAGTCAACATTCTTAAGGAAAAGTGCGGGTGCGGTAAGAGAAGATGAAAATAGCCCTCTCCGCAGGCCACGGCAAGAAGGAGGGAGTTGCCGGAATAATCGTCTACGACCCCGGTGCTGTGTACTACGGGATGGCGGAGCACGATGTCTGTCTTGAGATTGTGGAGATGGTCTCTTCTTTATGTAACCACATTCCGAACCTTGAGCTTGTACTCATCCCACCAGACACGCTTCATGAGAAGGTTGCCCATGTGAACGCATCTGGTGCGGACTGCGCCTTTGAGGTCCACTTAAACAGCGCAACGGACACAAGAGTAAGGGGCACGGAGGTTTTGCACTTTCCTGGCTCCTCTAAGGGGTTCAAGATAGCAACTGAGCTTTCCAAGTGGCTTTCGGACTTTATAGGTTCTCCCAACAGAGGGCCTAAACCTCGCTCCGACCCCTATTTTCTCAAGAGAACGAAGTGTCCTGCGGTGATAGTCGAAGCCGAGTTCCTCTCGAACGAGAACGTGGCAAGGGAGCTGAGCGAGGGCTTCCTCAAGCAGAAGATAGCCTATGCGCTGGCGTATTTCCTGTTTCTGTTGAGCAAGGAGGGGCTATAAACGCCCCAGGATCGATTTTTTCGACCCAGGGTATCCTTCTACACTACCCGGAACAAAAACGGGGCTTCTGGGGGCATTTCTGAGCTTTCTTGGAGGTGAAACTTAAGTGCCTACGTTACGGGAGTTACGCAGGAGAATAGAGGCGGGAGAAGAGGTACCGCTGGATGAGCCTGTCGAGGATGTCGTTCTGTATCACGGCTTCAGGTCCAAACTCAGTCCAGAGGAGATTAAGGAAAGAGGAGTATGTACCTTCAAAACCAGCGAGGAAGCGGTAAAAGTCCTTGAGGAAGCTTTGAGCTACTTCGGCAAAAGGTGGACTGAGAAGACCAGGCAGTTCGCATATGAAATATCCAGACCCGAACGTAGGGTGATATGGACCACGATATACGAGGATGCTGCATGCGGCTGGGCAAGAGTAAATCCGGAGATAGTGTATCTGACGCTCTACTGGGCTGGAGTGAAGGAAGATGACATATTCGACTACTTAAGGAGGAGGTTCGGACGACCTTATTACGTTGAGACCAACATCCATCCGACGCTGAGGCGGATTTACGGCCTTCCGACGGATATCTCGTTAGGAAGGACGTGCATCCTCCCTGAGGAGATAGTCGAGGTGTATCCTTGCCCGGAATCCGCACAGGGACACGTAGGAGCATAGCCCCACCCCAAGGCGACCTCCGCCGTCACCCCCAGGGGAGCTTCGGCTCCCCTTGACTTTTTTGTCGGATTCGGCTATATTATGTCCTGGAGGTCCGTGACCTTCGGTAAAACACCGAGCGGTTGGAACCATGAATAGGGCATGAGGGTATATCCCGCATGCCGGGGCCGCTCTGACACGGCCCTTAACCTCGGCGTGACCGAGGAACCTCCCTAGTCGTGGGAGGATGTCAGAACCGGACGCCGGTCCGACCCCAAGCCGCTGCGTGCCTTCTCATCCTCCCTCCTTTCTGTCGAAGGGCCTCAAGGGGGCCGAAAGGCCCCCTGAATTGTGCCATGAAGAGGATAGTCTGCATACTGGTGCTGCTTTTAGGCTGTGGCGGGGAAAAGGTTCTCGACCCTTACCACTTTCCCAGCCTTGTGGGAAGCTGGATGCTGGATACCACTTGGGTCGATGCGGTCACCTTCCCTGTGAAGAAGGGAGAGGAGGTCGAATGGCGTAGGTGCCGCAGGTACAATCGGTATCGTTATATCCTTTCCCTTCGTGAGGATGGGACCTACGATGCGAGGAAGGATAGGTGGTACTGGGGGTACAAAAACGACGGCTTCCCCGGAGATTGGGAGAGCGTCTACTGGGCAGTCTTTAGCGGGAGCTGGGAGACGAGGGGAAATACCTTAAGGCTTGTGGTGGAAAGCTACGAATACAGCGGGCGATGGGGATTGCGGCGTGGATGGGAGTGGAAGCTCTTGTGGTTCTTTAGGAACGGGCGTTTGCATCTTGCGTATAGAGACGAGAAGGGTGTCTTTTCAGATAGCTCTTACGTTCAGGTTTTCAAGAGAGTGGACGATAAAAGCATAAGGAGGCTCCTCAAGCCGGTGCCACCTTCCCCGTAGTTCCCCTGGGGCCGAGAGGCCCCTTAATTTTTTTCTTGACTTTTGGGGGTTCACTGTATATAATAGAGCTAAGGAGGAACCAGAAAGGAGGGAACTATGATAGTTGGCAACTTTCCAGATGACAAGTTCGATGACTTTCCGCCGTTCGACAGAAGGTACCATCCGATTATGCTGATCTACTTAGGGAGAACAAAGGACTACTTCCGCTATGTAGCAGATGTTATGAGAGAGATGGTGCGTAGCGATGTGCTTGATTTGATAGTCAGGGACATACCCTCGGAAGTGCCGCCGTGTCTTCCGGATGAAGTTATTGAGAATGGATGCAGACATAGCGGCGGCAGGCTGTCGAAGGAGGAAATGAGGAGTATAATGGATACACCGAACTTCAAGTGGTGCCACCACGCAAGAGAGTATGGATATTTCGTCGCAAGGTTAATCGCCACAGAGTACATAGACCTGATAAGAAAAGGAATGAGACTTGTTCCTGAGCCTTGGTATCTAAATTTCAAGGCGGATTTAGGAATAGTTGACGAAAACGATAATTGCATAGTTGCAGTTGAAATAGGGGATGTGTCGCCTGTAAAGCTACCTTCCCCTCTTGGAGAAGGAGGCCCAAAGGATTTTTGTTACTTCAGGTTCGTGGCGGATGAATTCTGGAAAACTCATTACGTTGTGATCAGGAAGGGAAGAAATGGAGAACGCTTTGTGAAGGGGTGGAGGACTGAAAAGCTCAGGGAACTTGAGAAAATGGAGGAAGAACTGGCAAAGTATGCAGTGATATGAAGAGGAAAATAAGTGAGGCAGAGAAACGACTGAGAGAAGAATTGATGGGCCTTGGGGATATATCCCCGAGAACTGTGGAGAACTACATCTGGGTGCTGAGGAAGTTTGCCCGGTATGTAGATAAGACACCGACTGTAGCAGACGCAAGGAGGTTCCTCGGCTCGCTTAGAGAACAGGGTGTGAGTAAAGCTTATGTTCACGTTGCGTACTACGCTCTTAGGAGCCTGTTCAAAATCCTCGGGAAGGAGGAAGAGTTCACCAGGAACATATCGCATAAAGTGCCAAGGTCTTCCAGAATCGGAAAGCCGACGCTTACCGTCGATCAGATCGAGAGGATGGTATCATGGGCGAAGAGCAAGAAAGGCAAGAGAGGCCCGAAGATACGCTTCTACCTTGCTCTATCTACTACGTTCGGCCTCAGAAGGACCGAGATGAGCAAGGTACAGAAGGGGGACATTTCCGAGGGGACGATAACGATATGGACGGCTAAGGGGGGTGAGCCAAGGGTGCACCTCATCCCGGATGAGATTGCTCCGTATGTCTATGGATATACTCCACCGAAGGCAATATCGGAGTCTGGTCTAACACGTATGTTCTGGGAAATAGCGAAGGGAGCTAAACTTAAACTTGAACCAAAGTTCGGGTGGCACAGTATCAGAAGAGGGTTGAGCACGGAGTTGGCCAGGGTTGGGGTCAACCCTCTAATTGTCAATAGGTTCATCCGGTGGAAGACTGGGTTTAGCGTATTTTCAACTCAAGACATGTACATACAGCTCAGCGATTCGGAGGTAGACAGGATAGTGTTCGAGAACCATCCGTTCCTACACCTATGGAGGGAGCTATGACTGAGATACGCTATTTAGTGTGTCCAATGTGCGGAATGAGCCGGGTCATGCACAAAACTGGCTCAGTTGCGGTTAGAGAGGGGAAGTATAGAGGACCAAAACCAGACCCAAGGTTCGATATAGTTGACCCTAAAACCGCACCTTTTATTGACATTCGGGTTGCGGAACGAAGGAGTATAAGAAGGGTAGATTTCCTTACCATCCGTGAGGCGGTGGAGGAGTATAGGGAGTATGTAGAGCAAGTAAGGGGACAAGCTGAGCGCATACTCAGGGAGGCTGAGGACGCCTTGAAGGAGGAGGGAAAGGCTGAGGCTGAAGGGGAGAAGGGGACTGAAG
>Ga0180301_10003462_pt1 | contig 12300 bp, 13 predicted proteins | sample GuaBasSediGuay16_FD_121797 | JGI IMG/M metagenome (GOLD analysis project Ga0180301, IMG submission 121797) | Subseafloor sediment microbial communities from Guaymas Basin, Gulf of California, Mexico - Guay16, Core 4569-2, 12-15 cm | ecosystem: Environmental > Aquatic > Marine > Hydrothermal...
GGGCTGTGTCCAAGGTCGTGTCCCAGACAGATCGCCTCGGTAAGCGATTCATTGAGTCTCAGGCTCCTGGCGATAGTGCGTCCGATTTGAGCCACTTCAATACTGTGTGTCAGGCGTGTTCGATAATGGTCGTTGGTGCCGGGAGCAAAAACCTGCGTCTTTCCTTCGAGTCGTCGAAACGCCGCGCTGTGCACGATCCGGTCGCGGTCTCTTTCAAAAGGCGAGCGATACGGGTGCGGCTTTTCGTAAAAACCGCGACCGCGACTCTGCTCGGGACAAACGGCATAAGGGGCAAGTGGATCAGTCATTGTTACAACCTCGGCAAATGCTGTTGGCGGCTGATTCGCTTGAGGTCGGCGTACAACTCGTCAAGTCCCTGGCTGATGACGTCGGTATCGCTGACGACGTGCATATAATTGGTATCCCCGTCCCACCGGGGCACGATGTGAATATGCAGGTGTTCGGGCATGCCGGCGCCGGCGCACCTGCCGAAATTCATGCCAACATTGAAACCGTGCGGTGCGATGGAAGCGGTCAGGACCTTCTGGCATTCTCGGACGAGCTTGGTCAGTTCGAGAAGTTCATCTTCTTCGGCACTTTGGAAATCGGCTATATGCCGCAGCGGCGCAATCAGCAGATGTCCGTTGTTATATGGAAACTTGTTGAAAACCACCATACTCCGCTCGGTGCGCCAGAGCACAAGATTGGCTTCATCCTTGTCGGGATTCTGACGGTAATCGCAGAAAAAACATCCGGGTTTTTCACTGAGCCCTTTGATGTATTTGACCCTCCAGGGCGCCCATAGAATCTTTCTTTCCAACCTGCCTCGCCCCCGATCTAACGCTTGTTGTCAAGAAGTTCGACACTAATCTTCTGGTCGATGGTGATGATCGGCGACGAATCGCCCAGAGGGATCATGAAAGCGGCGGTGATGATCATCTTGTACTGCTGCTGATCGCTCTCGACTGTGCCGGTGTCGATATTGAATACCTGTTTTCCCTGCCCGGCAAGCGACTGGTGCTTGTAATTTCTCAGGAAGCCGAACATGCCCTTCATGGCGAACCGACCGGTATAGGGTTTGGGCCAGTTGGCCGGTTTTTCGTCGCTGAGCGTGTATGTGCTGTTGATGACGGCCTTGCGTCCGTCGGGTGTTTCGGCGACCTCGTCAAAGGTGTAGGTTGTCCGGCGGGTGGGGACGATCGGAATGGGCAGCGGCACAAGCTGGGTGGTTTTCCAGCTTGTTCCCTTCTCAACACCCTTGAGAGGTTTCTCAATAGTCGCCACCGAGTCCCACAGATACCACTGCATAGCGATAAAGTCATAGATCATATCCGGGTTTTTCACTTTTTGTTTGCCGGCTGTGTTTGTGGCGAAGGCTTTGGCGCCCAATTGGCGCACAACCTCAGTAAGGCTGGAGTAATCGGCGATCTTGCCGGTGGGCGACAGTTGGATTGTAAAAGTCCGCCCAACGAGATGCTCGACGGCGTCTTTTGGAGCGGCCCGGGCTGTAAAGCTCTTGCGCGTCACTTTCGCCGATTCACACTTGCCCTCAATCGTCGTTATGCCGAAGGGGTCCACCTCGACAGGGCTGTAGGCGATGACAAGTTCAAGCTTCTCCGACATGGTTTGAGGCTTGTTTTTGCCTTGCATCTTCGGGTTGTCGCTCTTGAGTTCGAGTGTGATGTCGCGCTGTGAGGTAAGTTTATACCTCATCGTTGTGTCGGGCTTGAAATCAACGACCAGGAGTTCTCTCCCGCCGCCGCCGCCGCCGCTGGTGCGGCACCCCGCCGGAACACAAAGCGTAACGGTTACACAAAGCAGTGTAGCAATCCTGCGCAAGGTTTGAACCTTTCTACTGAATGACATGTTAACGATAAAGTCGGCGGCGACTGAGCCGGTCTTACTCGACTATCTCCATGCCGACCGATTGGGTTAAACGCATCGTAAGCACATCCGGACCCTTGCCGCCGGACCCGCCCTTGGGCTCCTCGGTGGCGAGATACGTCGCAACCAGCTTTTCATTGAATTGGAGGACCTTGCCCGCGCCCAATGCCAGCACCATTTTGCCCGTATACGTTTCTGTCGCATCGAACATTTTGGCGAAGGCGCCCATGCCGGCGGACTGCTTTCCGGCGTCCGGGGCCGGCTCTGCACTTTCAACGGCGTTCATCAGAACCGTGGCGACCTGATTGTCCTCGGGGCCCTCGACACTTTCCAGCGTATAGATTTTTTTAAAAGTCTTCGGCGAAGGCAGGCCGGGCGGCGACCCAACGATCCTGACCCATGACTTTCCTGTTTTCAAATTGCTCCCGGCAATATCGGGCAAAGCAGGAATTGAGTGTCGTTTCCTGATTCCGTCGTCGCTGAAAAGAGCCTTGGCTACCCTGGCCTCATAACCGGAGGTGACGGCGCTGCGGGCGTCTTTTGCATCGACGACTTCGACAACTCCGGAGGGGGATATCTTAATCGTGTAACTCTGTCCGAGGACCCCGGCAAAGGGCTTGTCCTTGTCGGCCTTGCGGGTGCTGTCAAAGTCAAACTTCATGGCGTCTTTGGCCTTGACAATATAGGCGACCTCCTTGATGGTCACCGTCGCCAGCGCGCTTCCGTCGCTCTGGACCTTGTCGATTTTCTGCTGGAATGTCACATCCACGGTCGTGCCGGATTGATTCTCCTCGATCTTGGGCGGAGTAAGCGAGGGCTGCTCAAAGCGAACATCCTTTATCATTTGGGTCGAGACCTTGTAGGTCGTCGTGTCCTCTGGTGCGAATTTCAATGCCAGATTGGCCTGTTTGGCGCACCCTGTCAAGCATGCCAATAAATACACGGCTATTACGGTCAGCCATAGAGGGGTTCTGCCGGACATAGTGATCTCCTTTTTAGAAACACGTTTTTATTTATGATCACAATTGAAAATTCCCGTTTTGTTCGCGGCAACTTGCTACCCTTAAGGGTATACTGAACTATTGAGACGGCGACACTGTCGGCGCCGAGATATTCACACTTTAGATTATTATCGAACCAATGCTTATATTGGTTTAGAAAATACACACGCAAAAAACGTCTTAACATTATATTCTTTCGCATGCCTCTTTGCAACCCTGTAATAAGCCAATGCCAACCGGGGCGAAACTATACTGATCACGATTGAAAATTCCCGTTTTCAGCCGTATTTGCAGCATCTTATAGCTCATGCCGGCCGCTTCGGTCCTTTGCTTTACGCATGCAAAGGCCCTTTGTTTTTCGGCAATGGGGCTCAAAATTGCAATTTTGCGTTTAATGGTTGGCCTGGAGGTGCTATAATAACAGGACTTTTGCAAAAGTCTTGCAATAACCATTTTGGCATTGCTGAAGAAGGGGTATATTGCCTTTGCCGGCTTGGGACTGGAAGGAAAACGTTAGTTTTGGAGCGAAAACATGAGAAGTGACACTGTTAAAGAGGGTTTTCAGCGTGCCCCGCATCGGGCGCTGCTGCGGGCATGTGGATTAGCTGATGACGACATAAAGAGGCCGTTTATCGCCGTAGCCAACAGCTTCTGCGAGATTGTGCCGGGCCATGTGCACCTTGACAAGGTCTCCCGCACCGTCAAGGAAGCAGTGCGCCAGGCCGGCGGCGCACCGTTTGAATTCAACACAATCGCCGTCTGCGACGGTATCGCCATGGGCCATACGGGTATGAAATATTCGCTCCAGTCCCGTGAAATCATCGCTGACGCCGTTGAAACGATGGTTCGTGCCCACTGTTTCGACGCCCTTGTCTGCATCCCCAATTGCGACAAGGTCGTACCGGGAATGCTCATGGCGGCGATGCGGCTGAATATCCCGACAATTTTTGTCTCAGGCGGACCGATGAAGGCCGGCTCGACACCTTCAGGGGCGGTGACGGACCTGATCAGCATTTTTGAGGGTGTCGCGGCCTTCAATGCGGGCAAGATAAGCGAAGCCGACCTGAAAGAGCTGGAATGTTCGGGCTGTCCGGCCGAAGGGAGCTGCTCCGGGATGTGCACCGCCAACAGCATGAACTGCCTGTGTGAGGCGATTGGGATGGCCCTGCCGGGAAACGGGACGATTCCGGCGACGGACCCCCGGCGGCAGGACCTTTACAAACTGGCGGGCAAACAGATCGTCGAACTGATCAAAAAGGACATCAAGCCGCTGGATATTGTCAATGAAAAGTCGGTTGATAACGCCTTTACGGTGGATATGGCGATGGGCGGCTCGACGAATACGGTCCTTCATGCCCTGGCCGTCGCTCATGAGGCAGGCGTTAAATACGATCTGGAGCGGATAAACGCGATTTCGGGCAGATGTCCGAACATCTGCAAGGTCTCGCCGTCGAGTTCGTGGCACATGGAAGATGTTGACGCCGCAGGCGGAATCAGCGCGATCATGCATGAGATCGGCAAGATCGACGGTTTGTTGAATACGGACTGCATAACGGTTACGGGCGGAACATTAGGTGAAAATATTGCCGATGCCGCGATCAGGAATACCGACTGCATTCGCACGCTGAAGAATCCCTACAGCACCACCGGCGGATTAGCGATCCTGCGGGGCAATCTCGCCCCGACGGCTGTGTAGTCAAAAGCGCAGGCGTCGCCTCCTCGATGCTGACCCATACCGGCCCGGCCGTGATATTCGAGAGCCAGGAAGATGCATGCGACGGTATCCTTGCCGGCAAAGTCAAGGCAGGCGACGTCGTGGTCATCCGTTATGAAGGGCCCAGGGGCGGACCGGGAATGCAGGAAATGCTCTCGCCCACCAGTTATATCATGGGCGCCGGCTTAGGCGAATCCGTCGCACTGATCACAGACGGCCGTTTCAGCGGCGGCACTCACGGGGCATGCATCGGCCACGTCAGCCCCGAAGCAGCGGCAGGCGGTCCCATCGGTCTCATCAAAGCCGGCGACATCATCGAAATCGACATCCCCAACAACAAGATAAATGTCAAACTCGCCGCCGACGAACTCGCCGCGAGAAAAAAACAGTGGCAGCCAAGGCCGCCAAGCATCACAAAAGGCTGCCTCGCAAAATACGCCTCAATGGCGACATCCGCCGACACCGGCGCCGTCCTGAAGTGGTAGTCTATGGCCGTCAAACCGAGAACAAAATGGTACGCAGGCGGGCTGCACTTTGAATGTCGGCAATGCGGCCGGTGCTGCGCCGGGCCCGGTGAGGGTTATATATGGATTACGAAGCCCGAGATCGAAATGCTTGCCGAGCTCCTGGATATGACGGTTGACGATCTGCGGAAGTCGTATGTCATTCGCATCGGGACGCGGTCAACCATCATCGAGGAGCCGCGCACCAATGACTGTGTGTTTCTGACAAAGACCGGATCGCACAGGGGCTGTGCGATTTATCCGGTTCGGCCCAATCAGTGCAGGACCTGGCCCTTCTGGTCGCATAACCTGACAAGCCCCGACGACTGGAATATGGCCGGCGTCAAGTGCCCCGGCATTAATCGCGGCAGGTTGTACAGCTTTGACGAAATAGAGCGCCTGCGCAGGCAGAGAAAATGGTGGCCCGATGGAGACTGAGCGTCATATAGTTGCCGCTGTTGCCGAAGTGTACGCCTTCATCGACTCGCGCGTGGCGGAAACCGACCCGGCCTGCAAAGTTTGCGGCAAATGCTGCGACTTCGACACTTACGGTCATCGTCTCTTTGTCGCCGCGCCCGAGCTTGTTTACTTCGCCTTCCACATTTCGCCCGACTCTGTCAAGCCGATGCCGGGGGGACTGTGTCCCTGGAACATCAAAGGCCTCTGTTCGGTCCACCCGCACCGTTTCGCCGCCTGCCGAATCTTCTGCTGCACAGGCGATGTCGATGCCCAAAACCGCCTCAGCGAAGCAGCGGTCGCAAAGCTGAAATCCATCTGCGAACAATCCAACATCCCCTGGCAATACATGGATTTGAAAGCGGCTTTGTCCCGCATCTCTCGCAGCGGAGAAGTCTCAACGTAGAGCGGGCTTGCCCCGCCGTTATGCCTTAGAAAGGCGTGCTCTTGCTTGCCAGGGACTGGTAGCCGGTCAGGTGCAGGAACTTCTGCTGATTGATCACGGGCACCGAAAGCGCTTGCGCCCGCGAGCGGATCTTGTCGTATCGCCTGCCTGATTCCAGGGACGCCTCATACTTCTGCTGGACGGTCGGGTCGATTTCGATCTGTTCGGTTGTGGGCATGGGCAGGGAAGAGGGTCTTGTGCCCAGAACAACGAAGTCGGTTTCAATCGTAACTTCGTCGACGATTCGTCCCCCCCAGCGTCGAACGAGTCGAACGATCTTGTCGAGGCCGTCGGAGTCAATCACGCCGTTGCCGTCGATGTCGAAATTGCCCGCTACGATAAAGCGGTTGCTCGTCTTGCTGTCCCAGATGAGGTTGGCGACGATATCGGCCGGGGTGACAGGATTCATGCGGGAAGAATAGTTGATCTTCGCGGCCGAGACATTCTCTTCAATCTTGAAGATTTCGATTTCAGCCTTGCCCTTGCCGTCTTCCGGAATGGGGAGGTTTCTGTCGTATACTGAAAAGGTCAGGCCTCTGTAAACGTGATCCTTGTTGCCGATGTCAAGATATACGACTTTGTTCTTGCTGTCGATACTGACAATCCTTGCGTCAGGTCTGTATGCGGCGACCTCGGCGGCAAAAGGCTTTTTGAGGCTTTCGAGTTTTGCAACGGCTTCGGCGAGGTCCTTTTGGGCGGCGGCAAGTTCTTCCTGTGTGGTGAGCAGTTCCAGGCTCCTCTCCTTGAGCCTGGCGTCCGCCTTTTCGAGTTTGTCCTTATAAAACTGAACCTGCTCGGTGGTGGATTTGTCCATGATTCGGTTCAGTTCGTCGAACTTTGCCTGTACCTCGTCGGCAAGGGCCTGGAAGCGATTTTTTTCGTCGATGAGCTGCATCTCCTTGAAGCGGCTCTCACGGTCGGCGGCATCGAAATCGTCCTGCAGTTTCTGATATCGCTGATCGAGTTGACGGTTGCCGGCGGTGGCTCTGTCGAGCTGGGCTTTCAGTTGCTCTACGAGCCCGATGAGGTTGACGTTCTCTTTGCTGGAGATAAGACCGTCGTTGAACAGGCCTTCCACAGTCTTGTTGATCTTTATGTTGGCTTCATTTATCTTTACCGAAGCCGGGACGTCTGCTCCGGATTCGCCGGTGACGGCGCCGACCATTTCGCCGAGGAACTCTTCCATGGTTTTGATCATGCTCTTGCCCGGCCTGGCCGTGCCGACGATTTTGGACAGGCTGTTCCGCTCGGTCGAGGTGGCGATTTTGTTGAGGACGGCCTCGTTGGTGGCGATCTGGGTTATATAGTCTTCGGCCTTTACGTAGAATATTACTGCACAGGTCGTTGCGATTATAAAAAGCCCAACAAACGTTATTACCGTGTACAGCATGGCGTTGCTTTGCGATTGTTTGCCCGGCGGCATTGCATAACTCCTTAACAAAACAGATAGAGACGTGCCGTATTTACAGACTGCCTTCCCGCCGAAGGGGTAGTCACGATACCATTAGTATGCCATAAAACGGTCGATTGGTCAATAGAAAAACGCCTCCGGGAGGCGTTTTTGACTGTTTGGCCTGGAAAAAAGTCTTATTCTAAGGCTGCCCAATGCGCTTCAGGGCCTGCGGCAGTTGGGTAATTGAGGCGATAATCTGGTCGGGTGCGGCATCGGCGTCGGACGGCGGGGTGTTGTGAATGCGATTGGGACGAATCAACTGTATCGTGTTCATGCCGAGTTGTTTAGGTCCGATAAAATCCTTTTTGGCGTTGTCGGCGACGTAAACGCAGTTTGCGGGTTTTTCGTGGAGTTGTTTCAGGAGATGCTTGAACCCTTTTGTGGAGGGCTTCCAGCATTCCCTGCCCAGTTCTTCGGTGTAGATAATGGCCTGGAAGTACCGCTCAAGCCCCAAAGCACCGGCTTTTAGCCTCTGGGTGGGCAAAAAGCCGTCGGTCAAAAGGGCCAGAACGTATTGGCCGCTCAGCAGTTCGAGAACGTCTTTGCTTTCCGCCGGCAACGTTATTTCGGGCGTATGCTCGCGGTAAACGCCGACGAGGTGCTTGATGGTCTCCGGCGTGTATGCGACGCCAAGCTCATCGAGGGCGGCGTTGAAGACGGATGTGCGGTTGCCGGCGTCAAACTGGGCGCCGAATGCGTCGCGTATCTCTGTTTCGGTGGGCCAGGCCGTCAGATTGGGCACGTTTGCAAGGAATGCGGCGACGGCGGCGAAGCCGCTGCGGCAAAAATCCACCTCGTCATAAAGTGTGTCGTCCATATCAAATATGACTGTTGTAATCATGTTTGTCCACCGACGCCTTGTGAATATTGTTGCGTTTGACGGCTGACTATTGTAAACTCTTCGGGCGGTTTTGCAAAGGGATATTGCCGCAGAATCCGAAAGGGGCTGAATATGGACAAAACACAGATTGATTTGGATGAGTTCGTTTTTGCGCTTGAATGGCACAGCGACGAGATGGCGTCGTACCTTGACGTCGAAACCGGTCGGATCGTTGAGGTTTCCGATTTGCTCGACGACGATGGCCTGCAATCGCGGGACGAGATCGAAGAAAACACTGAGCGATATCGCTATATCGAGCCGATTGATTCGCATGAGAGCTATAGAATGATGGCCCGTTTTGTCGATTCGCTGCCGGAAGGCGAAGCGCAGAGGGCATTGGCCGGATCGCTGCAGCGAAGAAGCCCGTTTCGCAACTTCAAGGATGATCTGTACGATTTTCCCGACGTGCAGAACCAATGGTATAAGTTTCATAACGAACAGTTGGTCCAAATGGCCAAAGAATGGCTGGAGGCCGAAGAAATCGACGCCGAACTGGTTAGTGCGACAGGCCCGAGGAGTGACCCCGGTTGACGAACAGAGGCAAAGACAACTCCAGGGCGCAGCGCAGAGTCCCGAAACGACGTGCCTCCGGGCCGGCGCCTGAGCCCCGGGCGCACAAAGAGCGTCTGCAGAAGACCCTTGCCGCCGCCGGTGTTGCTTCGCGCCGGGCCTGCGAAGAACTTATCCTCGAAGGTGTCGTTCGCGTCAACGGCAAGGTGGTCGATACGCTGCCTGCCTTTGTCGATCCCGATAATGATGTGATCACGGTGAACAGAAGGCGTATCCGCGCCGAGCAGAAGGTGTACTTTCTGCTGAACAAGCCCAGGGGAGTGATCTGCACGAGTTCCGATCCGCAGGGCCGGGCAAGGGCGGTGGACCTGATCCACTGCAAAGAGCGTGTTTTCTGCGTCGGAAGGCTGGATGCCGATACGACCGGAGGAATCATACTGACCAACGATTCGGAGTTGGCCAACCGGCTGACACATCCGCGGTATGAACTGCCCAAGACATACGAGGTCAGAGTCAGGGGCCGGATCGAGGGGGATGCTATCGAAAAGGTGAAGCGAGGCACGTGGCTTGCCGAGGGCAAGACGGGCAGGGCCGCGGTAAAGGTGCTCAAGCGCAGCCGCAGCGAGTCGCTGCTGGAGGTGACGATTCGACAGGGACTAAACCGCCAGGTCAGACGCATCATGGCCAGGGTGGGCTTCAAGGTCAGGGGGTTGAAACGAACGAAAATCGGCAATATCGGTATAAAGGGGCTGGCCCTGGGCGGTTCAAGAAAACTCACAAAAAGCCAGATTGATTATCTCAGGAAAGCGACAGAACGCCGCTAAACGGGGTGATCAAGTGTACGGAGACCGCATAATGAGTTATCTCTAAGGGAAAGAAAAAAGCTCTGCGACTTTTCTTTCCCAAAAACATGTCAAATCGTAATTTTGCAAAAGTCTTCTCAAGACTTGCCGTTTCACATCTTTAACCTTCCAGGCAGGGGGGTTTCATCCGGTTTTCGCCGGGGTGGTCTGTGGCGGCGAGGGGCGCCGAAGAAGATGAAGGTAATCACTAACAATCCGCAGCCGGAGACAAAAAGGACCCTTCGATTGTTCGTCCGGGCGCAGCGATGCACCCATTGCGGAACAAGGCGGGCGCCCTTCTGATTGTTGAGTTCGGCAAACAGCGCCGTCTTTGCCGCCGCCAATTCTTCCTCGGAGGCCTTGGGCAATATAGCACCATCCAAATCCGGTTCATGCCCGAACGTGAACCTCTGGAGCTTGCCCAGGAGGTTGGGGTCCATTTCGATCTGCTGGATCTGTGCGTCGTACTGGGCGATGAGTCTTTTCACTCGCACATTGCCCTCTTCGACCTGCCTGAGTTGAAGGCGGCTCTGATAATAGTTGCTGATCTCGGGATCGATGAGGATTGACAAGGCGACGGCGCCGGCGCCCGCGGTGAAGAATATACAGAACAGCAGGTATCTCAAAATGGCACTTCCCTTCGCCATCAGCCGGCTCCCGGCCCAATTGCTATCGTATCTCAAGATAAAAAAAAATGGCAGAGGCGATTACTTCACACCCCTGCCATCGACAAAACAAGCCCTAATACTTGAAAATCTCTCCGCCGTACAGGGCGGAGTCTCCGAGTTCCTCGTGTATCCGCAGGAGCTGGTTATACTTGCAGATGCGGTCGGTTCTGCACGCCGAGCCCGTCTTGATCTGGCCCACGCCCGTGGCGACGGCAAGGTCGGCAATCGTGGCGTCCTCGGTCTCGCCGCTTCGATGGCTCATGATGGCCGTATAACCGTTGCGGTGGGCAAGGTTGATCGCTTCGAGCGTCTCGGTGAGCGTGCCGATCTGATTGACCTTGATAAGAATCGAGTTGGCGCAACCCAATTCGATGCCCTTGGCTAATCGCTTGGTGTTGGTCACGAACAGGTCGTCGCCGACGATCTGGCATTGGCCGCCCATTCTCTGGGTCATCTTCGCCCAGCCGTCCCAGTCGTCTTCCGCTAAGCCGTCCTCGATGCTCACGATGGGGTACTTCCTCCGCCAGGTCGCCCAGTGTCTGACCATCGCATCGGAGGAGACCTTCTTCTTCGGCGCAGACTTGAAAAACCTGTACGACTTTGTGCTCTTGACCCACATCTCGGTCGATGCCGGATCCAGCGCAATCGCCACCTGTTTGCCCGCCTTGTAACCGGCCTTCTTGATCGCAGCAAGGATCACTTCGATCGCCTCTTCGTTGGACTTGAGCGACGGAGCAAAGCCGCCCTCATCGCCGACTGAGGTGTTGTAGCCCTTGCTCTTCAGGACGCCCTTGAGCGTATGGAATATCTCGGCGCCCATCCGAAGCGCTTCGGGAAAGTTCGTTGCCCCGACGGGCATGACCATGAATTCCTGGAAGTCGACATTGTTGTCGGCATGCTTTCCGCCGTTGATGATATTCATCATGGGCACGGGCAGCATATTTGCGTTACAGCCGCCGATGTACCGATACAGCGGCAGACCGACCGCGGCGGCGGCGGCCCTGGCGACGGCAAGTGAGACGCCGAGAATGGCATTCGCCCCCAATTTGGCCTTGTTGGCCGTGCCGTCCAGATCGATGAGGAACTGATCCAGTTCGACCTGGTCAAGCGCCTCCATGCCGACGACCTCCTGTGCGATTACATTGTTCACGTTCCTGACCGCCTTGAGGACGCCCTTGCCGAGATAGCGTTTCTTGACGCCGTCCCTAAGTTCAACCGCCTCGTAAGCGCCGGTGCTCGCCCCGGAGGGAACCGCAGCCCGCCCGAACGAGCCGTCGTCCAGCATAACGTCCACCTCAACGGTCGGATTGCCCCGCGAGTCCAATATTTCCCTTGCCAAAATATCTACAATCGTTGTAAACATTTCCGTCCTTTCATTTTTCAAGACCTCAATTTACCTGCGCCCGGGACTTTTCCAAAAACATGTCAAATCGCAATTTTGCAAAAGTCCTCTGCGCCGTTACAATCGACGTAAAGACTAACCACGATCACCGCCGGCGTCAAGGAAAGAATGACTATAATACTTTAGCCATGTGTGAGATCCGCTTGTCATTCCCGCGAAAGCGGGAATCCAGAATAAAACAGCCTCCGCCGAAGGCGCCTTTCTGCTTTTTCGGCACAATGAAGCTTTCGACCTCGCCGACGATCAGCTCTGGAATCCGCACATCTTCGGTCAATGCATACAGCGCCCGCCAGATCGACAACGGGATATTCTTCTTGCGCCCGCCGGTGTATGTCCTTGAGCGCCACTGGCGGCGTGAAATCCTGCCAAATGGATCGTCTCCCCCCCCTAACAACTAAAGGACCTGTTGCCCAAATACGAAGCACTAAATACCAAAATCCAAATGTTCAAACGGCTTCTGTCGCGTCAAAATAAGGTTTTAGATTAGATTTTGGTCATTAGTATTTTGAATTTGTTTCGGATTTCGATATTAGGATTTCGGA
>Ga0180301_10003463_pt1 | contig 12300 bp, 13 predicted proteins | sample GuaBasSediGuay16_FD_121797 | JGI IMG/M metagenome (GOLD analysis project Ga0180301, IMG submission 121797) | Subseafloor sediment microbial communities from Guaymas Basin, Gulf of California, Mexico - Guay16, Core 4569-2, 12-15 cm | ecosystem: Environmental > Aquatic > Marine > Hydrothermal...
CGGGGGGTGGGATTTGAACCCACGCAGGCCTACGCCATCGGGGCCTCAGCCCGACCCCTTTGACCTGGCTCGGGCACCCCCGCACCAATAGCCTCATTTAATAAGGACTAATAAGTGTTATTTAATTATGTTGTCAAGCGATAACTATATCCAACCTCTTAAAATTAATGCTTAGGGAGTGTACAGTGAAGCTTAAGGTCTTAGATGTAGTTAAAGAGATTAAAGATGTAACAAGTATTAATCTCGAAGATAAGAGTACGTTTATTGCTAGGTTCATTAGTGGGCAACCTAACGTAATACTAACATATACTGGCTCGTACTCGTCGCCAGCAACATACATGACCTTACTATTAAGATCACTAACTAAAGTTAATGCTAACTTCTTCCCACCTAAGGAATTAACTTATTATGTTGCTCCATATGATGAAGGTCGTGAGGCACACATACTTATATATTCATCGATTGACGGTTTATCAGAACTTAACATACTTATAGATCAGTTAAGACTTACAGGACATGAATTCATTGTAATAACCCCTACTGCTCTACCTAACATATTATCATGCAAGATACCTAAGGAGAGAATTATTGAGCTCGATCTTGAAGGAAGGGATAGGTATTGGCCTTTACTAGCACATATAGTTAGCGGGCTAGCTATAGCTAAATTAATGAATATGAAGGGTGTTAGAGCCAGTAGGGTATGGAATGAGTTAAGTAATGTAGTACCAGTCGTTGACAGTCTGGTATCGTATTATGAAGGCGTTATTGAGGATGTTATCGAATTCTTAAGTCAGCCGCTACTAATAACCTCAACACCCACAATGAAGGCTGTAGCTGAATACTTAGCCTACAGTCGCGATATAAGAGTTAAAAGATTTTTAGTTAATGCTGAAGGTATAAGGAATTTCGTTAGATTCATTAATAGGTTATTGATTATTGAAACAGATGTTGAGGAATATTCAATGAAGGAAATAAAAGGTCTAGCATTAACGGCAGCATCCGAAATAAAGGAGCTAAAATTCAAGACAGACCCCCTAACGGCACCAATATACGGTCTAATAATTGCTAGAATTATAGAGTACCTTTACTCACGTAAGGTGGGCAGGATTGAGTAGTACAGCCTTAATTATTGGTGCATCGAGCAAGATTGGAGAGGTTATCGCTAATTACTTAGCTAATAAAGGCTTTAAGCTAATATTACACTACAACAAGAGTCTTGAGAGAATTAAGAGAATAATTGAAAGCAGTAGTGTAAAGAAGCAATTATTAGCTATAGTGAGAGCTGACCTAGTTAAAGATTCAATAACGGAATTCATTACTAGAGTGATTAGTTATGGTGATATCGATGTAGCAATACTTCTTTCAGCTATATACGACGAGACACCAATAGATAAGTTAAGTGAAGAGAAAATTAGGGAAGTACTTGAACTTAACTTAGTGTCTCATGTAGTACTCACGATACTTTTGGGTAGAGTAATGCGTAAGAGAGGTAAAGGGTTAATAGTGATGTTTAGCGACTTGATATCTTTAAGGACCTCAAACCCCTATTTAGGTCTTAAACCATCAATACCATACATAGTTAGTAAGGCTGGGTTAAACGCACTCGTAAGATTTATAGCGAGAGAATTAACACCTATACGTATTGTTGGTATAGCTCCGGGATGGATAGATTTACCAACATTAAATAAAGAGCTCAAGGAGATGATAAAATCCACGGTACCTGCTGGAAGACCTGCAAGCATTGAGGAGATAATTCAAGTTCTTGAACTTGTAATAAGGAATGAATACATTAATGGTACAGTAATTGAAATTTCAGGAGGTATTTAGTCAGCCGCGGGTTCTCCGATCATGCTCACCCCTTGTAAGCCTCATCATCCATTATGACTTATCATTAAACGCTATTAAATCATTTATCACCTATGATAGTAATGTAGATACAGGTGTAGGATGTCTATGGAATTAATTAGCGGTATAGAGGTGGTCGGTAACTTACCATTAGTATACGTAAGGAGGTATAAGGCTCTCATATTGGCTGATACACACATTGGTTACGAAGAGGATATGGCTGAGAAAGGTATTTTCATACCTAGTTTTCAATTAAGGAACGTCATGGAGGTAATCAATGAGGCTTTAAACTCTGTAAATGTTGAGAAGATAATTATTGCCGGAGACTTAAAACATAGATTTGATTCACTGGGTAGACAGGAGAGAAGAGAGTTGTCAAAATTATTAGCTGAGCTACTAGCTAGAGTTGATGAGTTAATAGTTATTAGGGGTAATCATGACAATTTTCTCCCTTTACTTCAAAAGAAGTTTAATTTCAAAATAGTTAATGAGTATGTACTAGGTAATATACTAATTATTCACGGCCATAAAGAGTTAGAATCTCACGTAGCGAATGTGGGTAGCGAATGGGATATATTAGTCATGGGTCATGAACATCCAAGTATAACATTAAGAGATGAATTAGGTGTTGTAGGGAAGTTTCCCTGCTTTCTTGTGGGGAAATTAAGGAATTTAGACAAAAGCGTCTTAGTGCTACCAGCTGTTGGTGCTTACCAAACAGGTTCTAAAGTTACGTTATCACCTGATACGTATTTATCACCAATAATAAGAAATGATGTTAATATAGAGGAAATCAGGCCTGTAATCGTAGACAGAGAAGTTGGTGTTATGGAATTACCGCCACTTAAATACTTATTTGACTTAATTTAAACTCCCCCTAAAACTAACGTGAACATCTTCTTCACACATTGATATAAAAACAATTTATAAACTATAGGTATCCTTTTTAAAGGGGGTACTGCTTGGAGATTAAGCCAGTAATTAAGATTGAAAACATAGTTGCTACCGTGACTTTAGATCAAACTCTTGACTTAAATGCTATAGCTAGGTCTGTACCTAATGTTGAGTATGATCCTGAAGAATTTCCAGGCTTAATCCTTAGGCTTGAGAATCCTAAACTTACTGCCTTAGTTTTCAATTCTGGTAAGATGGTAGTTACTGGGGCTAAGAGTACTCAAACTTTGATCAAAGGGTTTAAGAAAATAATAAGGTTATTCGTTAGGCATGGAATAATTATTGTTGGAAAGCCTAAGATACAGATTCAAAATATTGTAGCATCAGCTAACTTAGGTGTCGAGGTTGATTTGGAGAAAGCAGCATTTCTACTACCTAATACGATGTATGAGCCAGAGCAATTTCCTGGCTTAATTCATAGAATGGATGACCCGAAGGTTGTACTTCTAGTTTTTAGTAGTGGTAAAATGGTTATAACTGGTGCTAAAAGTGAGGAGGATGTACAAAGAGCTGTTGAGAACATCTATAAGAAGCTAAAGGAGCTTTCATGTATTAGGGAAATTCCTCAACAAGCGTTTTGGTAGCGTAACTTTTTAATTTAAAATTAACTCCATTAGGGTTAACACGCTTCAAAAGTCCTCTAGAATCAGTGTGAACTGTGTTCTTCATCCCTTAAAGTCCTAGGCTGCCCACTTCATCATCAAACTATACTGTCTTAACTAACTTAAAAACTATTTAATTTTAAGACGAGAATGTTCAAAAAGTGTGAGTAGCCCACACTGTATGGGGTCTAGCACGTATTATGAGTTTAAATTAAGTACTTCAACATATGCCTGGATAGTCTTAATCGTGGTGTGTATTACCCTCATTATCGTGAGTTTAATTATTATACTTCCAGTAATTTTGTTTAAGATTAGATTAGATAGTGAAGAGATATATGCTGGTGCTCCATTAGCGCCATCCATTAGAGTGAGGAAAAGCGACATAGTAAGTATGTCATTTGTTAATCTAAGTAGACATCCGGAACTAAGGCCTACACTAAGATTACTAGGTGTGGGCCTTCCTGGACTTAAAATTGGTTGGTTTAAATTAACTAATGGCAGTAAAGCGTTTCTCGCTATTAATACTTGGGATGGTGAAGCATTAGTCGTTAAATTAAGGAGTAATACTCTAGTTATTCTATCACCAAAGAACTTTAATGATTTTAAGTCTAAGCTTCAGCTACTTGGATGGGTTAAGCCATCTAGCTAAACTAATAAAATTCCCACTTTGAAGTTTCTTTGGGTCAAACCTGTGGTTACATTATTTGAGTTAAGGGAAGGGGTAGGGATTGTAGGCTGGGGTGTTTACATACCTATCTGGAGAGTTAGAGCTGTAGAAATAGCTAAGATGTGGGGTTTCTCCGAGGAGTTAACTAGATCTTTATGGATTGAAGAAAAAGCTGTTGCTAGTGAGGATGAGGATACCGTAACTATGGGATGGTATGCCGCTAAGGTTGCTATTGAAAGGGGCGGTATAGACCCTAATCACATAGGAGCAATATTTGTAGGTACTGAATCCAAGCCTTATGCGGTAAAGCCTTCAGCTACAATTATAGCTGATGCATTAATGGATTCCAACATAAAGTCTGCATCAGATATAGAGTTTGCTTGTAGAGCCGGGGGTGAGGGTATTAGAAATTCAATAGCTTTAGTAGCTAGCGGTATGACTAAATATGCTTTAGTTATAGGCTCAGATACGGCTCAAGCAAATCCAGGTGATGTATTAGAATTAACAGCATCATCAGGTGCAGCAGCATATGTGATAGGCCCGGCTCAAGAGTCCGTAGCAGTATTTGAGGGGAGTACTGTTTATGTGACGGACACGCCCGATTTTTGGCGTAGAGACGGCTCTCCATATCCCCAACATGGTGAAATATTTACAGGTGAACCGGCATACTTCCATCACATAGTGTCAGCAGCAAAGCTCCTCTTTAAAGAGTTAGGGCTAAAACCTAGTGACTTCGATTACGCAGTATTTCATCAACCCAACGGCAAATTCCCCTTACAGGTGGGTAGAATGTTAGGGTTCCCTAAAGAGAAGATACTCCCTGGTATAGTTACACCATGGATCGGGAATACATACAATGGTTCATCACTTATAGGACTTGCCAAGGTGCTTGAGGAGGCAAAGCCGGGGTCTAGAATCCTAGTTGTTACATTCGGTAGTGGTGCAGGTAGCGATGCTTTTAGCATAATAGTTAAGGAAGGAATAGAAGAGAGAGTTAAGAGAGGGCCTAAAGTAATAGATTTCTTGAAAAGAAAGAAGTATGTGAGTTATGGTGAATATGCTAAGAACAGAAGGATCATAACAAGGATTAGATAGGGTGATAACGTGAGAAACGTATATATAGTCTCAGCATCGATGATTAAAGTTGATAGATACTTCAATAAAAGCTATAAGGAGTTGGTTCTCGATGCTTTAACTAAAATACTTGATGAAGGTAGCGTTGAACATATAGACTACACAGTCGTCTCAACATTATTAAGTGATTCAATACTGCATCAATTAGATTTATCAACAGTTTTAACGCAGCATTTAGGTCTTAACCCCATACCCAGCCTCAGAGTTGAAACAGGTGAGTCATCAGGTTTGACAGCTATAGAGCTAGGATATTCCTTAATAGCATCAGGAAAGGCTGACTCAGTTCTCGTTGTAGGTGTTGAGAAATTAACTGAATATCCTACCAACATAATTAATGAAAATTATAGTAAAATTCTGGATTACGAAATTGAAACGATAAGAAATATATCACCGCCTGATTATGCTGCACTAATAATGAAAGAGTACATGAAGAGATATAGAATTAAGAGAGAAGAGTTAACTATATGGCCCATTAAAATGCATGATAATGCGTCAAGAAATCCCTATGCACAGCTAAGATTCAGAGTTGATAGGGATAAGGTGCTTAACAGTATAACGATAGCTGAACCAATAAAGTTACTTGATGCGTTCCCCGTAGGTGACGGTTCTGCCATCATTCTATTAGGTTCAGAGAGAACCCTAAGACGTAGTAATTCTGAGTGTATGAAGGTTACATACATTACTTCGTCTACCTCCCAACCCATCTACCTTAGAGATGACATACTAGAGTTTACGGCATTGAGAAAGACATTTAAAACATTGCAAGAGGGATCTAGATTAGACTTAGAGGAGGCTCTTCTTGAAATCCATGATAGCTATAGTATCTATGCTTACTTAATACTTGAGGAGCTAGGTATAGCACCTAGGGGTAAGGCGCCAAATACGGTAGATAAGTTAAATAATGTTAACCTTAGTGGAGGACTTAAAGCACGAGGACATCCCTTTGGTGCCACGGGCATTTATCAAGTAGCTGAGGCTTACAGCATACTTAGCGATAGGGGTTTAGGTGAGTTAAAATATAATGGTAAGTATGGATTGATACATTCCATGTCAGGTCCTGACTATAACTCAAGGTTATGTCTAATTGAGAAGGTGATGTAAGATGAGATATTCCATACCTATATTTTGGAGAAATAAATACTCATACTACAGATTAGAACTAACTAAATGTAAGAAATGCGGTAAAGTAGCGTTCTTTAGAAGAAGTATATGTCCCTACTGTAGGTCAAGAGAAGTTGAGGTAATAACATCTAAAGGTATTGGGAAAGTGGTAACTTACACAGTCAGCTACTTTAGAGGTAGTACTAACCTAGAGAGTTATCCACGTATTATAGCACTAATAGAGCTTAGTGAAGGAGTTAAAGTTATCGGTGAATTAAGTGACGTCAAGTTAGAGGACATTAAAGAGGGTATGGAGGTTGAAGCAGTTCTTAGAAGGTACTCAAGTGATGATCCCTATGGTTTAATATATTACGGAATTAAATTCATACCGCGTGTAAAGAAGTAAATTATTATTATTATTAAGGTGCAACAATTAAAATTTTAACTATTTAAGCATGGTAATAGTAAAAATAGGTATAACTCATATATCTTGGGGTGTCTAGAGCTGGTAAAAGTAGAGAACCTTCTATCCACTAAAGCAAGATTATTTAAGGCTTCAGAAGTGAGGGAATTACTAAAGGTAACTGAAGGTAAAAACATTATAAGTTTTACCGGAGGATTCCCTGATCCTCAAGTATTCCCCAAAAGAGAGTTAGCCGAGATTGCTAGCTATGTTATTGAAGAGCTAGGTGATAGAGCTCTTCAATACGGACCTACAAAAGGTGTTACAGAGTTTAGAGAGACGTTAAAGAGGTTTCTAACGAATAAGGGCGTTAAAATTGAAAGTGACGATGATATCATAATTACTACAGGCTCTCAGCAAGCTTTAGACCTAGTATCTCGACTCCTCATAAATCCCGGAGATACCATTATAGTTGAATTACCTACATACTTAGCAGCTTTAAATGCGTTTAAATCAAGTGAGCCCAACATAATATCTATTCCCATGGATGAAAATGGTATGAGAACTGATATCTTAGAGGAGGAGGTAAGAAAGCTGAGGAGGAATAATGTAAAAGTAAAATTCATATACACAATACCTGTAGCCCACAATCCGACTGGCATAACTATGAGTATAGATCGCAAGAAACATCTACTAGATATAGCATCGGAGAATGATTTACTAATAATTGAAGATGATCCCTACTCATTCTTTGTTTATGATGAAGGAGTTGATGTAACACCTCTCAAGACACTTGACAAGGAGGGTAGAGTAGTCTATCTAAGCACTCTTAGCAAGATACTATCACCCGGACTTAGGTTAGGATGGGTCCTAGGTAACAGCACTCTTGTAGATTACATTGAGAGAGTTAAGCAATCAGCTGACCTACATACATCAACACTTAATCAATTCATAGCTATGGAAGCGATTAAGAGAGGAATAGTCGATAGGACTATAGTTAAAGCGAGGGAAGTGTATAGAGTTAAGAGAGATGTCATGATAGATGCTTTAGAGAAATACATGGTTAAAGGTACTAAGTGGGTAAAGCCTGTTGGTGGACTCTTTATGCTCATATGGTTACCCTCAGAGAGCATAGATACAAAGAAGTTATTACCTGAAGCCATTGAGGAGGGTGTAGCGTACGTCCCAGGTTCAGCGTTCTTTGCTGATGGCTCGGGTCAGAATACTATGAGACTAAACTTTAGCTATCCGAAACCTGAGGAAATAGTTGAGGGTATTAAGATATTAGGTAATTTGATAAAGAGAAAGTTGGGAAGTAGCTAATTTGATAATATTAATGCATTATTCAAGTAAGTTTATTTAAAGACATTTTATAGTATTACTGTATCTTAGTATCATGTGCAAAATAATATACTCTGTCAAAATATCTCGCTAAACTACCAATATCTCTAAGCTCTTTTGTTGCTGCAATAAACTCTTTGAGTATATTCCTAGGTATTCTTTTAATGTAGGGGTAACCATAATTAGGCGATTGAAGGGCGGGTATGAATACCTTAATTAACCTCTTAATGCTCTTCGAAGATATATAGTATGGTGGATGTGTAGGAGGTATTACTATAGTTGCATTATCTTTAAGTAATTTAACCACATCAAGACCTTCACCTAGTGTATAACTAACTAATATTGCAGCATCATATTCACCTTTAACTCTTTCTGGTTTTATTACGTTAACACCTGTTGATGCTATATGCTTCCTAATTCTACCATTACGGCAGACAACTGTAACGTTATACTTACTACTTAAGTTTAATGATAACACTAGGGCATCTAGATTACACCCCATTATAATTATATCGTTACCTTCCAATGTATTAAGTAGGTCGTTTATGTATGAAAACTCGAAGGCTAACATTAAATCCATACTTGGCTGCATCTTTTGAGGTAATTTTACTATACATTCCTTCTTAGTCTTACAATACTCACTAAGGAAACCGTCTACATCTAGACCATGTGTCTTTGATAAACATCTAGGTTTTACTAGACATAACTCCCCTTCCCTTACATGTTCATGATCGATTGCAGGCTCAATAACCCTGATTAACGCCATAGAACCAGCTATAACCTCTTTATGAGGTAAGAAACCTGTACCTATAGCTTTATCCATGATACCGAAGACAGCTATCAGTACTTTACCTAAAACCTCATCACCTTCAACAGGTGGTACGGGTACATCAACTAACTCAAGGCCGTAACGCCATATAAGTGCTTTCATACGCACCCTATATAAGTACTCTTTCTAAAATTAATTACTAGGGATCATGTGATGCCAGGTGACTTAATGCTTGCATCAGGAAAACTAAGCAGTTATAGGATACTTACTGCTTACTTGAATATTTTAGATAAGAAGGAGAGAGATAAGGCATTACCTAAAACAAAGGATTTAGAGTATGTTCGAATGCTTATAGATGAGGGAATTAGAAGACTTGACGAAATAATTAGGGAATTATCTGAAAACTTAAAGGGTAGAATTAATGGCTATTATGCCAAGAAAGCAGTTAAGGATGTATTAGGTCTTGATGTTGATGAAACTGAAGCCAAGGATTACGTAGCTAAAGAGCTAGCTAGCTGGATATTAGAGATCTCTGAAAATTTAAACATTATTAAGTTAAAAGGTTCGTGGGAAAGTAAGTAAGATCGATTTATGAGGTATTGATCTTAAATACTTCCATAAACCTCAGAAAAACTTAGGGTGTGATGATATGCATGTATTTTCTTCATCACATAGAGACATTAGTGAGGAACAGTGCAGGAAGATGATATTATCAGAATCTGGGAACGAATTAAGATCCATTATTTCCTGCATAGAAAGCGTAATAAGTGAGAAAGGAGAGGAGGGCTTAACGAAGTTAATCAAGTATTTACTAGCTAGCAATTCAAGAAACTCGCAATTCATACTAACATTAGTATTAAGTTATCTCTCATCAAAAGATATAAAATTAACTGTGAGGATTATTAGCAATATCGTGAGGGACACTTCATTACCTATAAATAAGTTAATTAGATCGTCGTCAGCGGCATTAGGTTTAGATAGACTTATAATACTAGGTTCAAAGTATGGTATATTATCAAGAAGATTCATTAATGCCATTCTTGATGAATTATCATGTAAAGAGCTAACTATACTCACAAACATGGTGGGTATAATAACTATAGATAAAGAATCATTAATAAAGGTACTAGGTAGGGCTTTAAGTACTACTTATTGTAGGCAAGCAAAACAGGCAGCATTAGAGGTAATAGCAAAAATGTTAAGTAAAGGCAGTCTAGGTACGGGTGATCTTGTTGATATGCTGCAAAAACTTAATTTAAAGTTACTTATAATTAAAGACAAGAAGGGTAAGGTCAAGGAGGTAAGAGTGATTCATAAGAGCATCGAGAAATTCACATCAATAACTGGCTTAGAAGGCATAGTAAGTAGATTAGTTATGGCTTCATCTTAAATTTCAATGCTTAAAGCGCACGTATTAGTTTCTCACCTAACGATCTAACTATATGTTTAAGTCCTAAATCAATATTATCCCAAGGTAGCTCCTCATTAGGTTCCTTAATTCTGAATATGAACTTATCATAGTTTAATTTATCTTGAGCGTACTTTCTAAATCGGGCTAAACTCTCTTTGTTTAACACGACATCAATTACTAATTCACCTATATCTTCATTACCTAGAGCTATTAATGTTTGAGTATAAGCGTAATTCCAGTCATACACGTCTATACGGATCTTAGTAGTATTCACATTTGCCTTTAAATCTTTAATTTTACGTTTAAGATCCTCCTTGGACACTAATGGTATATATTGCGTGGGAGTTTGAGGTTTAGGTATTAACGGATTAATTGTTACCCTTACTTGCTCCCCCCGTGTAAGTCTAGTTAAAGTGATTACCTCATTTAATAGCTTAGCTATACTTTTACCAGCATTAGGGCTTTCACCAGGTATACCAAGCATGAAGTATAATTTCACATTTAGACCTTGACTAATTATGTAAGATATTAACTTTCTTAATAATGATCTCTCAAGTTTCTTTCTAATTAAACAACTTGCATTCTCCTCGGCAGTTTCAGGAGCTATTGTTATCGTTCTTTGACCTCCTAACGCTATAACATCTATTCTTCTTTCATTTAGAGTTGTATATCTTAATGATGGAACTGAGAACTTAATGTTATTCTTAACTAGATGTTCTAGTATGTCATCTGCCTTAGGGTGGTCGAAGAACGATAAACTATAAAATACTACTCTATTTACTCCTATGCACTTAACCCCATCCTCAATTAAGTTAAGAATCAATCCTTCGTTACGGTACCTGGGAGGATACGTTGTGAATGCTTCAAGGCAAAACGCACATAACCATTTACATCCTCTGGATATCTCAATGTAGTACCCATCACCATAAATAGGGCTTCTACTTTTTGATCTAATTAGGCATATGGGCTGCTCTACTCTACTAAAGTCTTTAACAATAGACTTTCTTACCTTAACTTCAGCATAATTATTAAGTAATATCTTAGAGTATATACTCCTAGTTCTTTCATACAACTCGTGAATTAGCTCATCAAACTTATTCTCTTTAAATATCTCCTTGCCGTACTCATTAAATAAATCTTTAATTGTCGCTAAGAATGCTTCACCTTCACCTATGAATGCTGCGTCACACATGGGTAAGTAAGGTAATGGATTAGCTATTACAGGTAAACCCCCGACAATGATTAAGGGCTTCAAACCTCGCTTACGAGTATTTATGTTGTTCCTTACAAGTATTTCAACTAAATTAAAGATATCTAGTTCAAAGCCTATACTTACTAATGCTATGTCAAAATCCTTTAGACTTAATCCTGTTATTGCCCCCCTGTCGGGATTATCTAAAGTAAACCTATCAACAAGAGCATTTAGATTTTCTGTCAAAAAGTAATACGCTACATGCGTGAACAGATTCGTTATTGATGCTTCATAAGTACTAGGGTACACTAAGGCTATCTTTAATGAATACCTCCTAGGCGGTAAATACACATTAACTTCATCAAATAATCCTATGCCCGACACGTTACATGTTTTCACTACGAAGCTTAAAAGAGGTAGTTAAGTGACGTAGCTACTTTGAACGTTCCCTCCTTACTTTCGATACTATGTAATTAGTTAATTCGTTTATCACATCTCTGTGTTTCCTCCTAATATGTTGTTCAACTTGTTCTGCTCTCAACGGTGTATCGCAGAGAAGACATACGTATCTACTACCTATTTTAAGTACAGCAGGATCTATACTTATTACATAAGGGAAGACTATCCTAACTATTGAGGCTGCTATATAATGTGATCTTGCTTTATCAATTATCCTCTGAACATAACCTCTAACCCTAAACTTTGATATCCTATATTTATGACCTATAGTACTAGGTGATAGTCCGTCGATTAGGTACTCCTTTATGGATAATATAGTTATTGTATCTCCTGCTAATCTTTTCGTTACTAAGTACTTAGTTATAGCTACGATAGCATCCTCCAAGGATAATCCCTGGGTAAGTAGGTTCTTCATAGAAAAA
>Ga0180301_10003465_pt1 | contig 12299 bp, 8 predicted proteins | sample GuaBasSediGuay16_FD_121797 | JGI IMG/M metagenome (GOLD analysis project Ga0180301, IMG submission 121797) | Subseafloor sediment microbial communities from Guaymas Basin, Gulf of California, Mexico - Guay16, Core 4569-2, 12-15 cm | ecosystem: Environmental > Aquatic > Marine > Hydrothermal...
GCCTTATATAGAAATCTCCCCCGGGGGCGTGTGGCCTAGCCAGGATATGGCGGCAGCCTCCTAAGCTGTAGATCGGGGGTTCGAATCCCCCCACGCCCGCCACCATTTTCCCATATTCTATCCTTTACTGTGCAGAGCGCTAAGAGGGACAAGATTGCCTTAATGAAGAGCAGGGGTCCCACACCTTCTATTGTCAGCGAGGTGACAATGTCTATATAGAGGGATTGTCAGCGGACTGACAATGCCATTAAATAGTAATTGTCAATTAAGTGACAAGACGGTGAATATATGGATCTGCAAGTGCTGATAGAACAAAACCCGTGGTGGGTGGATCCCAAGAGAATTGATGAGGACCCCCAGATAAAAGAGTTTGACAACTCGCCCGTTAGGTGGGTGCCGAGAATCAAAAGATACTTCCACCTTGATAGGGATGTGATCTACACTTTAAGAGGCCCCAGACAAGTTGGAAAGACCACCCTGCTGAAGATTATTATCAGAGATCTCCTGAAAGAGGTGTCCCCCTTCAGAATCCTCTATTTTACGGTGGATATGCTCTCTGACAATAAAGAGTTGGTAGATCTCATAACGACGTATCAGGAATATCTGGACGGGATGGGGGTGGATGGTAGGAGGTACATACTGCTGGACGAGATATCTTCGGTGGAGCAATGGGTGAAGGCCATTAAGTATCTGGCAGACACTGGAAGGCTGAAGAACTCAACACTGATACTCACTGGGTCCCATTCACTGGATATAAAAGAGGCGTCAGAGAGGCTCCCGGGGAGGAGGGGGGAGGGAGATGGTCCAGTAAATAAGATCATGATGCCCATGAAGTTCTCTGAATATGTTGAGACGCTTAGACCGGACATAAGGAGGGGGGTGGAGCTCCTTCGCCTCAGCAACGAAGAGAAAAATGAGCTGATTCTTAAGCTTCTTGAGGGGGAGGTGGAGGGAAGGCTACTTTCCGCACTGCCCTATATGGGGGAGTTGAGGGGTCTCTTTGAGAGATACCTCTTAACCGGTGGCGTCATCCGCCCCATTGTGGATCTCAGCCGTTCTGAGGCTGCAGGTGAGCCGAGGATACGAAATGAGGTGTACGAAATCTACGTCAGAACGGTTATCGGGGATTTGGCTGAGTGGGGTTTTCGGGAGAGTGTGGGGAAGAGGATACTTAAGGCAGTAATAAGAACCATGGCAACACCAGTAAGCCACCACGCGATAGCGAAGGAGACCGAGATCGGGTCTCACAACACCGTGATGCGGTATCTGGAGGGTTTTGAAAGCTCCTTCCTGCTCAACCTTTTCTACATCTATCAAATGGATAGAGGTATGCCTAACTACCGGAAGGCGAAGAAAATCTATTTTTCGGATCCGTTCATCTTCCACGCCATAAGGGGGTGGGCTTATGGATACAGCGACTATTACTCCTCATCAAGGAAGATGATGATGGATGAGGAGTGGCGGGGAAGGCTGGTGGAGATGGTTGCGGGAGGGCATCTCATACGACTTCTTTACAGGATCAGACCCTCAGACGTCTTCACCCACCACGAGAACATATTCTACTGGAGAGGTAAAAGAGGGGGTGGGAGGGAGAGTGAGGTGGACTTCGTTCTGAAGCATAACAGCACGCTGATACCGGTTGAGGTGAAGTACCGAAAGAACATAAGAAGCGAGGACCTGAGGGGACTGAAGAGATTTGGAGGTGGGATTCTTCTGACACATGAGGGGGATATTAAAGTGTACGGAAAGATAACCGCAATCCCGGTTGAACTCTTCCTATCCCTCATTTAGCCAGATCCTTGCGAACATCTGGGATATCCCCATGCCCGCCCCATCAATCACCCTGTCCGGTGAGACTCCCATTGGCAAAAAGTGTAGGTTATGCGAGGAGAGTAGCATAAAACGCCCTCTTATGCGAGCTGCGTAGCACAACCAACAGGTTTATATATATTCTCTCTCATAGTTGTTCTCATGGAAGTCTCTGTATCCGACATAAAACTATACAACCCCCATCTTGATGGGGAACGATTTGAGGTTCCTGAAAGAAAGAGGGCGCAGTTTGAAGAGGTTAAAAAAGCACTTCGGAGGGGGATGATTGTGGGGATTGTGGGTCTGAGGAGGGTGGGTAAAACCGTAATGATAAAACAGGTACTGAACAGTCTTATTGACGGTGGAGAAGAGGTGTTCTACTTCTCATTTGACGAGGAGAGATATGCCAATGCCGAGACCCTCAATTGGATTATAAACTTCGCCCTGAGGAGGTTTGACAATCCGGTGGTTGCTCTGGACGAGGTGAGCAGGGTGAAGAACTGGGCGGGGGTGGTGAAGAAGTTCTACGATAGCAGGCGGGTAAGGTTCATTGTATCGGGCTCAGCCAGCCTTGAGATCACCAAGGGAAAGGAGAGCCTTGCAGGGAGGTTGTACGACCTGTACATGCCACCTCTTCAGTATCCCGAGTACCTGGAGTTTATTGGTGAGAAAGCGGAGGAGATAGAGCTGTCCCTCACAGACCCTGAATTATCCTTTCTTAGATGGAAGCCCCATTACCATCTGGACGATTTCTTGAAGAGAGGGGGTTTTCCCGAGATTGTCCGGGAGCAGGACGATGTGTTCACACGAAGGTACATTCTGAACAATTGCATTGAGAAGGTCGTTTTTGAGGATCTCCCCCGAACTTTGGGAGTGGAGCACCCAAATGTGCTTTTCCGCCTCTGGGAGCTTGCCGTATCAGACCCGGGCCTGACGTTTGTCCCCTCAAACCTTCAGGGGACTTTCGGTGTTTCAAAGGATACGCTTCTGAAGTATGCATTCTACCTCGAGAAAGCTTTCCTTCTGAAGGTTATAACCAAGGAGGGTTCGCCATACTCCCGGCTGAGGAAGGGAAGAAAGCTCTATCCCTTCACCCCTTCTATGGCCGCCCTCCCTGGAGGCGCTTCTTCAGGGAAACTGGCAGAGGCGGCGGTGTTTGATAGGATCTACAATGGTATGGGTATTGAACCCAGATTTTATAGAGATCCCCGGGGGTGGGAGGTGGATTTTCTGATTGATGGCCTTGCAGTGGAGGTAAAATATCGTGGTGAGATAACCACAGAGGATTTAAGGGGAACTCTGAGTTACATGAAGAAAGCGGGGGCCAAGAACGGGATTGTTGTGACAAAGGACAGGACGGATGTGGTGGAGAAGGGAGGGAGGAAGATCATACTAGTTCCTCTTGAGATGTTCCTTCAGATTAGAAAGATAGTTAGATGAGACACATCATCCCCGGGGGAAAAATAATATAACCACATTGGAGACGGCTACTCAATAATCCTCAGCCCCGCAGTCCTCCACCCACTCCCCGAAGAACTCCTCCAGAAATCTCACCATGAATTCTGTTCTTCTCTCGGCAATCTTTCTTCCTGTCATTGTGTTCATGTAATCTTTGAGAAGAAGAAGTTTCTCGTAGAAGTGAAATATTGTTGACGGATCCCCCTTCATCTCTTCCACCCCCTTTAGCCTATCTTCAAGGGACATCTCTGTGAACCTCTGGGGGTGGTGGGGGTCCTCTTCCCCGGGAATGGATATCACCTCGGGGTTATAGAGGGGCCTTCCCATGCTTCCCCCGTAGGAGAAGGCCCTGGCCACTCCGATTGCCCCCAGGGCGTCCAGCCTGTCAGCATCCTGGACAACCCTCCCTTCCGCACTTGCAGGTCTCAAGCTCCCTCCCCTGTAGGAGACCTCTTCAACGATTCTGAGCACCCTCTCCTGGAGAGCGCCGCTCACCCCCACCCCCTCAAGGAACTCCGCCAGTTTTTCAAGATAATCGTCAGGGTGCTCCTTCCGGTCGTAGAGGTCGTGCACAAGAGCGCTCAAGTGGACAATGAAGGGGTCCGCCCCCTCCTCCTCCGCCAGTTTGAGGGCGAGAGCCACCACCCTCTCCACGTGGTGGAAGTCATGGCTCCCCTCCCGCCCCATCATTTCTCTCTTCACCTCCTCTTCAACCCTTCTCAGCACTTCTTCTTGGTCCATGGAGTTAAATGGTTCTCTCAGAAAATTCTTTTTCCTGCCCTCATTGTTTGCCACTGCAACATATTCAAAGAAACGTTTATATACGGTCTTTTATAATCTCCCCCCGCAGTGGGGCAACAGGGTGAGACAGGGAAACCGGAGAGCGTGGTGCTATGATCTTAGGAAGACTTCAGAGCATACTTAGAGGTGACCTACCGGACTTCCCTGAGGAACCTCCGGGGGACGGTGGAAGAAGGATTGTTCTCACCGCTTCTAGGGCAGAGATGGCCGATTTTGGGATGGACCCTTACATAGCATTTTACAACACCTTCCCACACAAGCTGGTCAGAAGGGCAGTTGAGAAATACTTCCAGTCACGGCCAAACCCTGACGGGACCGAGAGGTTCGCCCTATACGGGCTGAGAAAGGTGGAGGCGCTGCTAAAGGAGAAGTACGGGGATGACGTGGTGGTAGCCCACCCCGACAATCTCCACCGCTTCATAGGGCCCAGGACAGAGCTGGTGGGCATATCCACCATGGACCCCGTGGGGCTGGCATATGTATCAACCACCTATAATTCCATACTAGGCTTCGGCGGAATCTCCATGAATGCCGTTGAGTTCAAGGCCCTTCTCAACCACCCTTCCATTAAAAGATACAGGGAGAACTTCAAGATACTTGTAGGCGGTGCAGGGGTCTGGCAGATAAGGGACTCTGGATGGCAGAAGGAGCTGGGTATAGACTACCTCTTCAGAGGGGAGGCGGAGGAGAGCCTTCTTGAGGTTGTGGAGAAGATCCTTAAGGGAGAGAAGCTCCCCCCCTACATTGTTGGAAAGCCTCCCGACTATAATAAGACGAATATTCCTGTCATCAAAGGAGGGGCTTCCTATGGGATGGTGGAGATAACAAGGGGGTGCGGAAGGGGGTGCCAGTTCTGCACCCCCACCATGAGAAGGAGGATCTCCCTCCCCCTTGAACATATAATGAAGGAGGTGGAGGTGAACGTAAGGGCGGGCTCGGAGATGATATTCATCGCCACAGAGGACGCCTTTCTGTGGAACACCCACCCCAACTTCGTGCCCAACAGGGAGGCCCTCGTGAAGCTTTACTCCACGATAGCATCCCACCCCTCCGTCCGCTACATTCAGATCTCTCACGCCGCCATAGCACCGGTCCTGGCAGACAGAAAGCTCCTTGACGAGCTCACTCCCATCCTTCTTCCCAAAACCCGCTACACCCCCGATTACAAGAGGACATACAAGCGCCCCTTTGTGACCGTGGAGGTGGGCATAGAATCGGGATCCCCTAGGATAATGAAGAGGTACATGAGGGGCAAGGCCCTACCCTTCAGTGTTGAGAAGTGGCCTGAGATTGTGGTGGAGGGGTATTGGAGAGTTCAACGATCACGACTGGTGGCCTCTCTGCACTCTGATGACCGGGCTCCCGGGGGAGAGGGAGGAGGACCTGATCCAAACCCTGAATCTCATAGACGACCTGAAAGGGTCAAAAGTGTATTTAGTGCCTCTCTTTTTCATCCCCCTTGAGGAGGCTATCCTGGGGAAGGAGAGGAGGGCCAACCTTAAGAACATAAGTGAGCTCCAGTGGGAGTTCATATCAAGGTGCTGGAGCCAGAACATAGACTTCTGGGCTCCACAGGTGAGATACTACATAGGGCCGGCAGCCCTTACTGTCTACCTCTCCTACCTCATGTGGGTGCACGGCCCGCAGGCCTTAAGGCCACTTCTTAAGTTTACAGGACTGCCGGAGAGGGTGGTGGGTGGTTACGTAGGAAAGGGCTGTGACCCCTCCTACTGTTTTGCTAAATGAAGTAAGTTATCTTAAGACCTCTAGGCGTATATGCAAGGGTTATGTACAGGCGCCTGCCCCATGACCCTAACAGGGATGGGAATTGGAGGACCTGCATGTTATGCTACCCTATAGTATAAAACGTCGCTTTTATACTAATGCGTTTAGCAGGTTTATGCAGTCATGTTAATGTCCTTGCTTCATGAAGGCCCCCGCTGGAGACATAGATTTACAGCCCCCGGGGATGTTCCTTGAGCTCTCAGCCACCCTCCGGGGGAACCCTAAGATTTACAGGCATTTTTCGTGCGAATCTTATTATAAAGAACGGGGTTGCACATATTAAAACAAGGAGTTGAAAAGATGTCTGAACTACTTGGGCCGGAGAGAAAAAAGGAATTGAAAAGGCTTATCATGGAGCTCCACCAGGGGGCGGGTGTGGAGGAGGTCAAGGGGAGGTTTAAGGAGCTCGTGCGGGGGCTCTCCCCGGAGGACATAGCCCGCCTGGAGGAGGAGCTTATTGAGGAGGGGCTACCCCGGGAGGAGATACAGAGGCTCTGTGATGTGCATATTGAGGTTTTCAAGGATGTACTAAAAGAGAGTGGGGGAGGGGAAGAGTGGCACCCCATATCAATACTGATGAAGGAACACGAGATACAGCTATCAGCGGTGGAGAGCTTAGTTAGGGCTGCGGGGGATGGAAGGAGAGATGCAGCAGTCTCCTATATTGACCATCTCTTAAACGCTGAGAACCACTACTTAAGAGAGGAGAACGTTCTTTTCCCATACCTTGAGAAGCACGGAATAACAGAGCCGCCAGCTATAATGTGGATGGAGCACGATGAGATCAGGGAGCTTAAAAAAGAGCTGAAGTCCTTGAGGGGAATGCTTGAGGGGGATGAGGATGTATTTGAGAAGGTGAAAAAGGTGGGGGAGAAGCTTAAGGATGTGCTCTCAAGCCACTTCTTCAAGGAGAACAACATACTTTTTCCAACGGCAGAGGACGTTATAGAAGAGAGGGGGTGGATTAAGATAAGGGAGGAGTTTGACGATATTGGATACTGCTGCTATACGCCCCCACCACTGAAGAAGGCTTCTGAAGAGATGAGCGCTGTGGAGGAGGGAAGGATCAGACTTCCAACTGGCAGTTTCACCCTTAAGGAGCTACAGGCGGTGCTTAACACCCTCCCCTTTGAGGTGACCTTTGTTGACAAGGACGACAGGGTCAGATACTTCAACGACAGGTCGGATATGGTCTTTTTGAGGACCAAGGCGATTTTGGGAAGAACCGTTCAGAGGTGCCACCCGAAGAAGAGCATTGACGTTGTAAACAGGATACTTGAGGACTTCAGAAGCGGGAAGAGGGATGTGGCAGAGTTCTGGATAGATTTCAGAGGTAGATTCATACACATCAGGTACTTCCCTGTCAGGGGTGAGAAAGGGGAGTATCTGGGAACCCTGGAGGTCACCCAGGACGTGACAGAGATAAGAAAGCTTCAGGGGGAGAGAAGGCTGCTTGATGAGTGAAGGCGCTCTAAATAGCGGGCAGCGCCCCCTCGGTGAAGTACATCAAGGGTCACAATTAGTCTGGTGGAGAGATTATCCAGGTGAATGATTATGTAAAATAATATTTCCTCACCCCCTGGAAAAAATAAAATAGCCGTAGTATGATTAGCTTTTAAAGGGGGAAAGGCCGTGGCTACACTGAACAACTTCTGCGAGAACTCCATGACTAGGGACAAACTGGAGGCTCTTCTTAAAAAGGGGGCGGATCTGATCCGGACAAAGGTTGATTATAAGTACCTTCTCCTCCTGTTGTTTCTCAAGCGGGTGAGTGACAAGTGGAATTATACAAGAGACAAACTCTACCGGGAATTCATTGAAGAGGGTTTTGATCGGAAGACGGCGGCTGAACTGGCAGAGGACCCCGATAACCATGATTTCTACCTTCCCCATGAATGCCGCTGGGAGTATGTTCGGGAGAACGTGAACGAGATTCCGGAGAGGCTATCTAAAGCTTTCAAGAGGTTGGCTGACGAGAATCCACAGCTTAAAGGTGTGATTGACCGCTTTGAGTTCATGGAGTTCACCATAAACAGGGAGAACCTGAACCTGCTGAGTCAGCTGGTGGAGCTCTTCAGCACTTATGACCTCTCACGTGTCTCTCCCGATGTCCTCGGAGATGCCTACGAGTGGGTTATCCGGTACTTTGCACCGCAGAAGGCAAAGGAGGGGGAGGTCTATACCCCAAGAGAGGTCGTGAAGCTTCTCATAGAAATGCTTGATCCGAAACCCGGAGAAGATGTTTACGATCCCGCATGCGGCTCCGGCGGGATGCTCATAACCTCATACAAGCATGTGGAGGAGAGGTACGGGAGGGCAGAGGCGAAGAAGTTATTTCTGTATGGTCAGGAGAACAATCCCACCACGTACGCACTGGCCGAGATGAATATGATTCTTCACGGGATACTGGACACCAAACTTGAGGTGGGGGACACGCTGGAACGCCCCAGGTTCAAGGAGGGGGGATACATCAAGAGGTTTGACGTTGTTGTGGCAAATCCCCCCTGGAATCAGGATGGATACGGTGAGGAGAGGCTCAAAAAGGCGGAGTTCAGCCACGAGAGGTTCCCCTTTGGATATCCGCCCAATAATTCAGCAGATTGGGCCTGGATTCAGCACATGCTGGCCAGCTGTAAGGAGACCGGGAAGGTGGGAATAGTCATAGACAACGGCGCACTCTTCAGGGGTGGAAGAGAGAAAAAGATACGCAAAAGAGTGCTTGAGAAAGACCTTCTGGAATGTGTTATCCTGCTCCCGGAGAAGCTCTTCTACAACACCGGCGCCCCGGGGGCTATCATGATTTTCAGCAAAAATAAAGAGGAGAGAAGGAGGGGGAAGGTGCTCTTTATCAACGCCTCTGGAGAATATGATAAACATCCGGAGGTGAGAAAACTTAACATACTGGCTGATGAGAACATTGAGAGGATTGCCTCTACCTATAGAGATTTCAGGGAGGAGAAGGGATTCAGCAGAATAGTTGACCTGAAAGAAATCAAGGACAATGACTACAACCTCAACGTTACTTTGTATGTCTTCCCGGAGGAGGAGATTGAAGAGATTGATGTGGAGATGGAATGGAGAGAACTGAAAGAGATTGAGAAGGAGATTGATGAGATAGAGAAGAGGATAGAAGCGTATCTGGAGGTGATACAATGACTGGAAGAAAAAGAGGGAAGCACGCATTGAGAGGACAACTTCCCTGTCATCAGTTGAGTAAGGTATATATACCCAAAGGTATATTATCCCCTGCAGATAAAATTGTGTTGGTAAGGGGAGCATGCCTCCCTCCGGAGGCCTTGGTAAGCTCCCCAATATCTTCTTTTCAGTTGTTTTCCATGAGGGGTGAGTCTTTATGAGCCAGAGAGTTATGATCTTTTATGACCTTGAGAATTTTAAGATGAGTCTTGGCCATATAAATAGAAAAATGAAACAGTACAGAAAATATGATTACGGAAAGGTGCAATATCTTGTTATAGAACTTCTAAGAAAGTTTCTTCACATAAAGGAGCTTACACCATCCAGCCTTATCAGAGCTTACGCATATACAGGTGAATATACTAAAGAGATAGTTCATAGAATTGAACAGGAAATTAAAGAAATGGAATGCAATGGGGAACCTCCTCAAAATATAGAAGAGCGCAGAAAGTTGTATAGCAAAACAAAGGAAAGATTTGAAGCCCAGAAAAGATTCATAAAATCTATTGCAAACTATCATTTCTTTGAGCTTCGCACATACCCTCTTAAATATAGAAACGGCCAGATATTTCAAAAAGGGGTAGATGTCCAACTTGCTGTGGATCTTGTAACCCATGCTTTTAGGGACAACTTCGACATTGCGGTTATATGCAGCGGTGATATAGATCTTCTTGAATCTCTCAAAATTGTGAAGAGCCTAGGGAAGAGAGTAGTCGTGATGAGCCATCCCAAACAAACTGCAAGGGCTATAAGAAAAGAGGCGGATTTCTATATTGATATAGGCAAACTCAATGAGGAGGACCTGAATAAAATAATTTTTGTGGAAAAGGAGGAATCACAACATGAGTAACCAGAAACTTGCAAATTCGGTGAAGAGCATTCAACATCCTAACCGTAGGTCTTTTTATACAACATCAAAAACCAGAAGTGAGAGGAGGATATAGTATGAAAATAAAAAGTATCCATCTGGAAAATATTCTTTCTTTTGATAAACTTGACCTTGAACTGGGGGATATAAATGTAATTATGGGACCAAACAATTCTGGAAAAACAAATGTTGTTCGTGTTTTAAATTTTGTTAAAGACTTAGACTACTATGTGAAAAATAGAGTGTTTGAACAGTTTGTCAAAGCAGAGAACAGAGAGGAACCTTTCCTAATTACTTTGGATATTGAACTTTCTGATGAGGAAAAAAACAAATTAGAGAGGTACATAAGCGTTTATTATGAGATAGAAATGAGAGGGGCAATGAGTGAAATAGAAAAAGGATTGGATAAGATTCTCCCTGAGAAAATTCAACTCCCAGTTACTCGTGAAACTATTAAAAAGGCTTCACAATTTGTTGAAATGATATTTAATTTAATGAGTGATTATGTTCAGAATAAGATAAAGGAAATACTCGATCCCGAGAGTATATCTATTGTTTGTTTCTATTCTGGTTTTTCAGGTGAACAACCTATAACATATCTGAAACTAAAAAATGGTTATGCTATTCATAAATATGGACACCTCACGATATTTGAAAAGATTCTTGTGAAATCTACATCATATTTTGAGCTTGGAAGAAGTGTTTTAACACACAACATCCTCCGCGAAGTACTTATTTCATATCTTCAGAGTTCAAATCCGGGCGAAATAATATCCTTTAAGTACAAAGATAAAATTAAAGAAATGATTGTTCAAATATTCGAGAAAATTCCGGAAAGAGGATTGTTGTTGACATTAGAGCCGGGAAAAATAAACAATGAAAAAAAGAAAAAAGAAATTCTTCGTCAGATTTACTATATTTTTGATAAAACATCTAGCTATAATGTCTCTTATTGGAATTTGCCAAGACTGATAAAAGAGTGGTATGATAAATCGGTTATACTCACAAATAACATACGTATGAACAGTCAGACAAATAGATTATTAGAGTGTACACGCTACTTTGAAGGATCAGGAAACGCTATGTATTACCTTCCATATATGCTTTTAAAATTGAAAAACTCTCTTGATAGGGATGATAGAAGAAGATACCATGATATAGAGAATTTGTTCGAAAAACTGACTGGGTATAGATTTAATGTATGGTTTAGCCCAGACTCCTATATTATCGAGTCCAAAAATGAGAAATCAACACAAGCGAGCACCGAAATTCTTATTAAAGAACAGAAAGAAGTAAAGAAAGAGCAGATATTTCCTGATGGATGGATCGGAATAAACATATTTAAGAAGAATGATGTTGAAATACCAATAGAGCTTAGTGGTGCGGGACTGAATGAACTTTTATACATTCTTTACCTTATTGTTGGTGCAAGAAATAAAACAATCTTCTTAGATGAGCCAGCATCCAATCTTCATCCTCTCTTACAACGTAAACTTATGGAATTAATAGTTGATTATAGATATAAAAATCAGAGTCAATTTGTAGTAATCACGCATTCACCATATCTTCTACCATCATTCTGCGAAAAGGAGGAGAATAACCAGAATACTTCTAAGATAAAATACGTACACTTTAGACTTGCTAATGGAAATACAAAAGCCGTTGTTATGGAATTTACAGAGAACGTTCGGAAGTATTGCAGACAATTAGATGAGCGGAAGGTCATCTTCTTTTCAGACGCTATTCTTGTCCTGGAAGGGTTATCAGATGAATATATATTCAGAAAGCTTCTGGAGATACATTGGGAAAGATTGCTTATTAAGAAAAATATTGAGGTTATAAGCTTTAATGGGGGGGATACAGCGAAGGAAGTCTATGACATTCTGAGAGCAGAATGGGAGCTTAATGCATTTCTGATTCTAGATCATGATAAAGAGAGAAAACATTCGGAACTCACTAGTAAGAATAATGTCTTTTTTCTTCCCTCAGATATAGAGGGGACTATACTCTTTGGTGAAATTTTAGCTCTACTCAAAAAGCTCTGCAAGAACTATTCTGTAAAGTATGAACCTCACTTTATATTTAAGAAGTTTGGAGGGTGGCTTAAGAATGAAAGTAAATTTGAGAACAAGAAGAATAAATTGGAGAAAATCATGAAAACACTGGAGGAGGGCGATATTCAAAAAATAACTGAGATGATTCTAAAAACCTCTGATAATCTAATGGAGAAATTAACCGAAGAGGATCGGGCAAGGATATGTGAGTGTGCACGAATAACGTCTAACAAATTAAATACCTACATAGACGCGAAAATATTTGTTGATAATAAACTAAATCATGCAGTTAGAATTGTTGAATATGACCACTTCTTTGAAACTATGCC
>Ga0180301_10003467_pt1 | contig 12297 bp, 12 predicted proteins | sample GuaBasSediGuay16_FD_121797 | JGI IMG/M metagenome (GOLD analysis project Ga0180301, IMG submission 121797) | Subseafloor sediment microbial communities from Guaymas Basin, Gulf of California, Mexico - Guay16, Core 4569-2, 12-15 cm | ecosystem: Environmental > Aquatic > Marine > Hydrothermal...
CATCCATGCTGTTAAGCCGGGTGAAAAGCGGATTCTTTCTTCCGAGGAGAGCGGACGTATATGAGATCTCCAGCAGATTAATAGCAAGGGAGACGGTGGAGTTCAAGGATACCTTAGAGGCTGGTGAAACTAAGATACACCACTATGATTAGAGCGACGGCTCTTTTGCTTAGAGCAGACATCAAAATTCGGATACTCTTAAATCATTATTTGTCATGTAGAGATTCTTGGTGATTCAATATAGCAGACCATAAGTCGATTAGGGGAATACCAAAGGTCACTTTAGATCGCTTCCGCGCGTTAATGGGAGTCGGAATTGATTACTTCCAAATACCGTGGTATGACGAGTATAGAAGAGTGAAGGTTGAGTTTAGGGGATCAAAGAAATCCGGCAGATGGAGAGAGCACATGCCGAAGATTCTGGAGATTATACTCTCCAGAGAGGAGAGGAATCCAGTAGTCATGTTTGAGAGGGTTATGCTTGAAGCCGAAGAGTTCTGGCATCCAGCCCCAAATCCGAAGGCTGAGATTCTACGGAGGATGCCGGTGAGCGGGCCATGGCATCATGCGATAGTCCCAGCAATTCTGTTGGCTTGCCTAAAGAATGCTGGTTATCCATTCACGGAGAGGCATGTTTCAGAGGCCTTTCGGAGGGGAGGGATGATACCTGAAGGTTCATGCGGCTTTATGGGCGTCTGCGGCTCGGCCATGGGCCTAGGAGTCGCCCTTAGCATCATTTTGGGAGCGACTCCATATCACGGTGAAGAGAGAAGCATAGTTTTGAAGTATACTGGAAGGGCATTAATGAGGCTTGCTAGGGAAGGAGGGCCTCGATGCTCTAAGCTCTCATCATACGTGACGATCCTTTATGCAGTCAATGTCTTCAGGAGGCTCTTCAACTTTAAGCTTCCAGTTCCAAGTCGCAGGGAGCTCAGAGGGAGATGCCCATTCTGGGTTAGAAATCCAACTTGCCACATGGAGAAATGCATGTTTAATCCATTATCGCTCAGAAAGACACGCAGGTGAGCTCAGATTCACATTTAGGAGCCGAGCTCCCTATAGGCCTCCTTAAGATACGATGTATCTATGACCCTCCTAAAGTCTGGAGTCTCCTCTATCTTACCTATATCCCTAAGGAATTTAGCCATAGACTCTAAGCTCTCAACAGTCCTTGGATCCATCGTCACATTATAATAATGATACTTCATAGCCTTCATGACGGCCTCAACAGGTATCCCAGTTATATTCGCGAGTATGCCAGCTGCTTCCGCGGGATGTTCATGTATGAATCTTGATGCTCTTATGAGCGCTCTAAGAACTTTAACGACAACTTCTGGATGTCTCTCGGCGAATTCCGACCTAACCACCAGGAGTATGGGGTATGTATTGTTTAATCCTCCAAGCGTGGCAACCTCATAGCCATACTTTTTATATTCGGCTATGGAGGGGGTAGGTTCGCTGGCGACTATAGCGTCAACGGCTCCGGATGCAAGAGCCGTAAGCTGAGATGATGGATCCAAATCTATAAGGTAGGGATCAAGGTCTAATCCGTATTTCTCGGCTAGGAGCATTAAGCCTCCATGAGTGGATGTCCCCTTCTTAACCGCTATCTTCTTGCCTACAAGATCCTTAATGGAGCGTATTCCACTCCCATATCTGGCTATTATTCTATGCCTATTCTCCCCTCCGCCGTGAGTCGCAATTATCTTTAGAGGTTGCTTGGAAGCTGCTATCAGTATGGCCGTTGTATCGCCCATAGTTCCGAAATCAGCCTTTCCGTAGACGAGGGCCTCAACACATGCTGGACCGCTATGGAACATCATAGTCCTAATGCCCTTTAAGCCCTCATCCTCGAAGTATCCAAGCTTCACGGCGACTATAGATGCGAGATCGGCGACTCTATCCTGATAGGCAAAAACGAACTCTACGCTGGATGCCTTAGGCATGATGTATCTCTGATATAAGAAGTATCCGGTCGCAGTGAGGATTAGGACTATGATGGTTGCTATGAGAATCCTTGTTTTTGAATACATCTCCGTTTCAGCCCGATTAGGGTTCAAAAGGCAAATTTTATATGCGTTTTCCCAAATCTTTACCGATTCATTCCAGATTCTTAGTTGACGATGAAAATGCACGCTTTCACTATTCGGCTAGAACATGGCTTTGAGCGAGCTCCTTAAGGAGGTTTCTTTTTAGAGCGATCATAGCATTGCTGAGGAGATCTCTTGGCCTAGGCTCATCGACCTGGATCTCACTCTTAACCCTTGCAGGCCTCGCCGTTAAGACTATTATTCTATCAGCCAAGTATAGGGCTTCATCTATGTTATGTGTGACGTAAATAATGGTCTTTCCTGATCTCTCCCATACCCTAAGGATCTCGCGTAGGAGACCAGCTCTGCTTATGGCGTCTATGGAGCTTAGGGGCTCATCCATGAGGAGGATCTTTGGGTCGATCGCAAGTGCCCTTGCAAGTTCAGCCTTACGTTTCATGCCTCCGCTGAGTTCATGAGGTCTAAAGGCGCTGAACTTCTCGAGGCCGACAAGTGAGAGGTGCCTCTGAGCCTCTCTTCTGGATTCCTCATCGGATAAGCCCTTAAGCCTCAATCCGAACATTATGTTATCGAGGATCGTCATCCAAGGGAAGAGCGTCTCCTCCTGAAAGACCATAACCCTGTCTGGTCCAGGCCCCTCGATTTCTCTACCTTCAAGGAGTATCCTTCCACTCGTGGGCTTCTCAAAGCCAGCGATCATATTGAGCAGTGTGGATTTTCCGCAGCCTATCGGGCCGAGTATGCATAGGAGCTCGCCCTTCGAAACTTGAAGGCTCAGATCTTTAATTGCAACTATGGATTTCTTCTCTGATGAACGAAAGATCTTCGTGACATTTTGAACTTCCAGAAACATTCTAGCCAGCCCTCGTTAAGCCGATCCTCCTCATCACCCGCTGCTCAATATGCCTAAATATAACCCTCTGAACGAAGAGTCCAAAGGCTGAGATGAGGAGCATACAGACGAATGCTGAGGGAAAATCGAGTGACCATCTGGACTCTATGATCGAGTAGCCCAAGCCGGAGGCGGCTCCCGAAACCATTTCAGCCGCAACCATGACTCTCCATCCGTTCCCCAAGCCTATCCTGAGGCCGCTTATGATTGGTAGAGTTGCGGCTGGAAGGAAAACCTTGAAGAATATTGTGAATTTATCCGCTCCGAACATCTTGGCGGCATTAACGTATTTTCTACCTATACTCTTAGCTCCGCTCGCCGTCGTTATTACTACTGCATGAAAGACCACCATGAATATCATGAAGATCGCCGGGGCATTTCCAAGGCCGAAGAATATTAGAGCGACGGCTATCCACGCTGGGCCTGGAATCGTCTGTATGACGTAGATTATGGGCATAAAGAGATCCCATAGAACCTCTGAGTATCCCAAGAGGATGCCTAATGGTATGCCAAGTGAAACTGCCAGGCTGAAGCCTAAAATCCACCTGGAGATGCTATCGGCTAGATGCCTATATATGGATATTCCATATAGCGGCTCGCCTGAAAGGAGTCTTAGAAGCCTCATAGCCGTTTCATAAACCGTTGGAAACGGAACATTTTTTATGGCTACTACGAGATGGGCGATTAACTCCCATGCTATGAGAAGCATGATTATAGATGCGATGAGTCTAGCCCTCTTTAATAGCATGCTACTCTCTAAACCCATCATAATTCCACACTGCAATTATAACTCTGCATGACCGAGCTTAAGAGCACAGAGGGAATCTTCTGATGATTCCACATCCAAATAAAGAACCTCCGAGAGGCGGAAGCCAACACTCATAATTAGGGGGCTGAATAAGCGCTTTTATACCTTTTCCCAAATCATACCCAAAACACGGGAACTACAATTTCTTTACTTCGAAGTATCCGGGCGCCGTATTCTTCCAAACCAGATCTAGATTTACATGCTGAGTATCCGCCCTGAAAGCCCGTCTCAGATCAATTTCTTATAGAGCCATCTGGAAAGAGTTTATTATTGGGGAGCGAGTGGTTAATGATCAGCGTTGACCGGAGCGAATCTAATATGGTAAAAGGTTTTTTAGCTGCTCCATCAGTCGTTCGGGTTAGTGAAAAATTCTCTTTAGGAGTGAAGGTTTTAGGGGATGTTTACAATTGTCCTCCAGCCTGTTACTATCCAAAACCAGAAGATCCAATAGCAGAAAGGACGATTTAACCATTCGCCAAGGGGCATAATCTTCAAGGATCATGTGCTGCCAGACTGGAGGGGAACCATAATTATCGAGAGAGACGAGGGCTATGATGGACCTATCGAGTATTCATTCGCCAATGAAAGAGGCGTATTTGAGAGAGATCAAGAGTCATAGCGAAGATCAATGGCCTCACCTTCGATCAGCCCGGCTTTCACTTCCTAACGATCAGGGATCCCTCCAGTGGAGTCTCGGGCGTGAGCAATCCGATACTTGTATGCGGGAAAGAGCCAGCGGAGAGACTCTTTTGGGGTGATCTACACTGCCACACCATCTTCAGTGATGGAATACGCTGTCCAGAGGATTATATTCATTCGCAAAGAACGAATCCTTCCTCGATATATTCGCATTATCCGGTCATGCTGAGAGCCAAACTGATCGGCAGCGGGACTACTTCGTAGAGGCAACCAATGATTACTATCAGCCATCATTTGTCACTTTCATCGGGTTTGAGTGGACTAATCACGGGCTGGGCCACCGTAACATCTTTTATCCCAGAGATTATGGGCCTATACTCCGCCCTGATGATCCCGCTTATGATCGGTTTGAGAAGATATGGGAGGCTGCAGAGGAACATAAAGTATTAGTGATCCCTCATCATTCCGCCAATGTAGTTATGGGCGTAGATTGGCATCTAGGCCATGACCCAAAGGTTGAACGTTTAGTTGAGATATACTCGATCTGGGGCAATAGTGAAAGATCAGCCCGGCAGGGGAATCCAATACCGATCAGAGTCCTAAGGGCCGAGAGGGAAGGCCGACATGTTATTGATGGCTTAGCCATAGGCTATCAGATGGGCTTTATCGGAGGGGGGAGACATCTATGATGGCAGACCTGGAGATGAACTTCACTCCCTGCAGAAGAGGCCTGAGGAGTATTGTCTGCTTTGGCGTCAAGGTCTCATGGGAGCCTGGGCTATAAGACATATTTGAGGCTCTTTATGATCGTAGGGTCTTCGCCGCATCTAATGTGAGGGTCTTCCTCAGATTCAGCGTATGCGATGCTCCTATGGGCTCAGCAATTCAGCATGCAGGACCAAGGATCATTAGGTGTCAAGCTGCAAGCGAGGTTCCATTCGCTTCTCTGGAAATAATCCGTAATGGCAGGGTAATTAGGAGATTAGAACCTAAAAAGTGCATACTCGACTTGTCCTTCGCAGATGAAGGCTCAGGAGACAGCGACTACTATTATGTTCGGCTTACTAGAGTGGACGGTGAGATTACATGGTCTAGCCCAGTATGGGTGAAAACATGAACTTGATGAATGCATATCATCAAATTCATCATTGGCTCCTGATCATTGCATTCTAATATTCCACGTGGATCGGAGTTCCTCCCTTCCTTAGCGATTCATAGCCCGCACAGATGACTGCCAGGCTCTTCCTCTCCTCCTCGCCGGAGGTTATTGGCTCTTTATCCTCTCTCACGCACCTTATAAAGTGCTTGATCTCTTCGAGGAAAGTATCTCTTCTCTCAACTCTTGATCTTACACACGAATTTTTCCCGGTTGATTCTCCATATATCTCAATCTCATCTTGATATACCATTATTGTTCCCTCGCTTCCATTTATAATGGAGGGACAGCCGATCGGGAAGGTACTCCTAAACGTCCTCGTTGAGTAACTCTCAGTTAATACTCCAATTGCACCATTAAAGAACCTCAGAATGCCCACTGAGGTCTCATCTCCCTCAATCTCATGTAGAACTTTCCTCGTCTGGAATAGGGAGACCGTTTCAATCTCGCCTATGAGCATCCTCATAGCGTCAACATCGTGGATCCCCCCTGACATCCATATTCCGCCAGCAGCCCTTCTCCTATCAAGCATCCACGGCCGAGCCTTAATATAACCGTGTAATTCATGATCTCTGAACATACGCACCAAGAAGATCTCTCCAAGGATCCCATCTTCAATCAGCTCTTTCAGTCGGAGGTTTATCGGGTTAAACCTCACATTCTCCGCGATCATGAGCTTAACATTAGATCTTTTGGCGGCACGAATCATGGCATCTGCCTCCTTAACAGATCCGGCCATTGGCTTCTCGCAGAGAATATGTTTCCCCATCTCAGCGGCTTCTATGGAGACTTTTGCGTGAAGATATATCGGAAGACAGATGCTTATGACTTCAACTTTAGGATTCGATAATATCTCCACGTAGTCTTTATGCCAAGATGAAAAGCCATATTCTAACGCTAGGGATCTTGCCTTCTCCGGATCAATATCGGCTACGGCTATTAGATCCACATGATCTCGGAGCAGCGCGTAGGCTCTCGCATGCTGCTGACCAGCCCATCCGCAACCGATCAATCCAACTCCGATCCTTTCCATTTTTATGATCCTTCCCGACGCTAAAAACCTGATATACACTAAAGGCTCTCCAATTTTCCAATTAGCCTTTCCACCTCTGCAATCCAAACGAGAATATAAAAAGGTTGCGAGGGAGACCTCTATGTGCAATTATCAATTGTAAAGCGTTAGCATCCAAGAGGATTTATAATCGAGAGGTATTCATCTAGGATCTTCTCGGCCTTCTCAGGCGATGGCGTGGTTGGATCCATACCCATAGCCTCCAATATCAATCCCTTATCCTTCTCTATTATGCCCTGCACTAGAACCTTGGATTTCTCTAGGTGTAGATTTAGGATTGCTAGGACTGGCTGAGTTAATTGGCCTACCCTCTTCCCCCTCAATCCATTCTTATCGACTATGCATGGAACCTCCACTATTCTTCCATCTCTTATGCCCTGAATGTATGATCTATTCGGTATATTAGCCGCTCTCAACTCCCTTCCAGTATCATTGACTATGGATGATATGATCTCTAGGTGGAAGAGCTCAGATGATCCAATGTCTCTTTAGGCCCCTAACAATTGCAGTTATATCTCTTCGCTCATCTCTTCTTCGGCTGATATACTCCTCGGATAGCATTCCCTCCTCATAATCAATGACGCGACTACACCTTCTTAGAACACTGCCTATCTTCGGATCGTTCATCCAATCAGGCAGGTAATGGAAGAATTCAGAGCTGTGCCTGTCTGTTACTGAGATCATCATTCCATGAGTCTTAATGAGCTGCCTACCGACGATGTAGGGTGATTCTCAATGACGCTCCATCTGCGCCCCTCAATAACAGCCTCGTTAAGTTGCTCTACTATGCTCTGGCCCTTATAGGTTATTTAAGTAACCCATGTTAGATGATTTATTCCAGCCACTGTGGACCTTAAAGACTCATACTTGAGGTCAAGCATTACAGATGTGAACTTAATGGATAGCCATGACATAACCCAACGATATCTATCTTAGAAGCCATGTGAACCGCCGTGCAGATTGCCGCTACGGGATTCGTATGATTTAGGATCATGGTGTTTGGGGAGACATCCTCATGCGTCCATGCAAGATCTAATATTGCCGGGATCTCCGTTATAGCCTTGAGTATCCCGCTTGGACCCGTAGAATCCCCAACTATCGATACGGCACCATATCTGAAGGGAATCTCTATTTGAGCCTTAGTTGCCCTTAATCCTCCAACCCTTACCGCGACTATGACGAAATCCGAGTTTTCTAATGCCTCAACCTTACCGGTGTTCATTGAAAACTTCAAGTCTAGATCGCCCGTTTGATCGCTCCTTAATGGCCGCGTATATAGTCTTAAGCCGCTCCTCATCAATATCATATAGAATCAGCTCGCTGCCCCATAGGTCTCCAACCTATAAAAAGTCCCTGAATAACCTCAAGGTTAAGAGGCTTCCAGCCCCAATTATGACTATTCTAGGCTTAGACGGATCCGTCGTCTAAACCCAAATAGGCAGTAAGCATAAGTAGATAAAAAGATGCACACTATGGAGCGAAGAGCATCAAGTATGACTTCATTAATTAGATATGCAATTAATCGATTGTCTTCGGCATATCTGGGTTTCCAGGGCCGAAATGCTTTAGTATGACGAGATTCTCCCTTGAACTCTCATTGACTATCTTCACTCCCGCCTTCGCCGCTTCCTCTGTCACGAACATTTCATCGTTTGTCAGCTCGCCATACCTGATCATGCTTGGCGCTTCAGCCTTGAATTTACCTATTCTCCCATATCCCTGTATGACTATAAGGCCATATGCCGCTCTATCTCTTATCGTCACTTCCACGCCTGGGAGAACCGTGAGCTCCTTCGCGCTGAAATCCTCAGATGCATAGACGATCCATTTCTCCATGTAGCCCTCCTCCATCATATCTTCCGGCTGCCTTACATATTTGGGCTCGATGTAATGATGCTTCTTAAAGTATGGATCAGTATTCGCTTCCCAGTCTATCATGTCCACAATATAATCCAAGTCATTCCATTTATCCTTCGGAACATTCTTAACAAGGAGGCTCCATGGAATCGGTCTGCCCTCAAGCATTGACTGATACATTGCGAATACATCTGAGGCTTTCTGCACCTCATATGTTACAAGCGTGCCAGGGGCATGCAGGATCCCGGCTGGAATGAGCCATCCAGTTCCTGGCTTAAGCCTGTAAGCCTTAGAGTGATATAATATTCCATTATCGCCCTTATTCCAGTTCCTTAAGCACTCCTTAATGTCCTCTCTCGTCGTCTCAGGGTTTAGGCCGAGGAAGCTAAGGGGGAATTTTCCCTCGTTAACGTTGAGTTGCGGAGGGAAATAGTAGGCTTCCGGCTTAGGCTCCTGTCCAACGGCGTGGGCGTGCTCCTCCATTTGATGGAGATGAAGCGGTATTGGAACTGAGTTATCGAAGAACTTCGTTAGGACTGTCCATCCTCCATACTTCCTCATAGCATGCTTGCCAATTATCTCCTCGCCTACGGCATCAATTGCATCTTTTAGGAGAATCCTCTCCACCTTGGAGTCTTCTTTGATCACGATGTAGCTTAATCCCTCATCCTCTGGAGCTCCGGGATTATCCGCCCTAGTCGTGGAGGCAAGCCACCTCTCATCTATCCCGCCTCTCTCAAGGCCGAGCGCATATAGATCCCTCGGATCCAGCCTTAATCTTCCCCCTGGAGACAGGAAGTCCCTAGGAACCCATGTTGGAGCTAACTTTAGAATCCCATTTCCCTCATCAATCGCCTTCATAACTTTACTTTCCAGATTCAATCTCATCTCCAATCCCCTATTAAGATACGAGCCGAATAAAAGCCTATTTCTAAGAGACAATAATTATTTATCAGCATGAGGCTCATCTTTGCTCTTCACTTCTCGGTGATATAGTTGCTCGGGAAGGATGATATTAGAAGGAGAGTATGGGGGCTTCTTGAGAGCAAAGGAGTGGCGAGATTTCCAAGGCCAGTCTATGGTAGGATACCGAACTTCATCGGGGCCGAGATGGCGGCTAAGAGAATAGCTGAGCAAAAAGAATTCAAAAATGCCCGCGTGATCAAGGTTAATCCGGACTCGCCTCAGATGCCAATTAGGCGTCTCATATTAGAGTTGGGCAAAACGCTAATCATGCCTACTCCAAAATTGAGAAGCGGCTTCTTACTGCTAGATCCGAAGCGGATCCAGAGGAGAAACCTAGCCGAGGCATCCTCGATAAGAGGAGCATTCAAGCATGGAAGGTTATGTCCACTAAGGGATCTTCCCAGCATAGACCTCGTGATAGTCGGTTCTGTAGCCGTGTCAAGGGATGGCATACGGATAGGTAAGGGCGGGGGATACAGCGAGATAGAGTATGGAATTCTTAGGGAGCTTAACCTCGTAGATGAGGAGACTCCTGTCTTCACTTCAATCCATGACCTACAATTAATCGATGAGGCTCCAAGAGAAGAACATGACTTGACAGTAGATCTGATCTCGACTCCAAGGAGGATCATAAGGATAAAGAGGAAGTATCCCCAGCCTAAGGGAATATTTTGGAGTGAACTCTCACATAGGCACATGCATGAGATGCCAATCCTACTCGAATTAAAAAGGATCCTGCATGGAAGAAGTTAGGTTTGAGGCAAAGCGTTAAGTATCTGGAGGTTCCCGTTAATCTTCTGGTGTGAAGAATTTGGAGATCGGAAGGGGGATCCACCTGATAAAGTGTCCGTGGTCAACGTATTTCGTCAGCTCATGCATTCTCCTTGGAGAATCAATAATCCTTGTCGATGTTGGCACTCAAGACTCCCCAAAGGAGGCTATCTATCCATATATCAGAGGCATAGGCAGAGACCCATCTGAGATCTCGCACATAATACTTACTCATGCACACTTCGATCATTGTGGAGGAGCCTCCATAATCAAGAAGGACACGGGCTGTAAGGTTCTTGTTCACAAGTTTGGAAGGCCATACTTGGAGGATGCTGGCCTTATAGATAGGGAGCTCCATGAGAGATTTCCATCCATATTCCCTGCCCGCAAGGCCAGATTCGAATCCATCAGCGTCGATGGAACATTCGAGGATGGCGACATACTTGATATAGAGGGGCGGAGGATACGAATACTCCACACGCCCGGCCACTCAGCCTGCTCCTCCTGCATAATCGACGAGGAGATTGGAATTTACATATCTGGAGATTCAATTCAGGGCAGGGGGGATAGAAGGCCTCTGCTCTTCCACAGCGCAGAAACATATATCAGAGCTCTTCGCCGCCTCTTAAATGAGCCCATAAAGGCCATAGTGACTGGACATCCCTTCCCGCCATTTAAAGAGGCCATTCTCAGAGGGGAAAAAGCAAGGAAGCACATAGAGGAGAGCCTAAAAGGCATAGAGGAGCTGCAGTCAAGAGTCGTAATGGCTCTTAAGAACTCTGAGAGGCCTCTAAGCATAGGGCAGATACGTAAGATTGTTGGGATGTCTCAGCCAGTCACGATTGGATGTATCCTTGAGGATCTCGAACGGAAGGGAATAGCGGAGAAGACGAGGGCTGAGGAGGCTTATCTCTGGTCAATTAAGAAGCGGAGCTAACTACATTTTTGGCTGATGTCTCGACCAGATCCTCATATATGGCCAGCGTCTTATTGGCGATTGAGTCCCAAGTATGCTTCTCAGCAAGTCTTCTCCCATTCTCCCCCATCCTCCGAGCAAAATCCCTATCCTCCAATATTATCTTCACGGCCTTCACTATTTGATCGGGCCTTCCATAATCGATGAGTATGCCGTTCACTCCATCCCTTATAAAGTATGGAACTCCACCCTGCTTTGTGGCTATTACGGGGATGCCTAATGCCTGAGCCTCCATTAGGACTAATCCCTGAGCCTCAAAGGAGCTTGGGAGAATAAGGGCTTCCGAAGATGCTAATGCAGCATATTTATATTTCTCTGGGAGGGGGCCAGTGAATATTACGCTTCTCTCGACGCCTAACCTATAGGTCAGATTCATCAGCCTACCCTTCATTCCACAATCTGGACCAGCTATGACGATCTTTAAATCGGGAAAGTCTTTGAGCAGTAGGGGAGCGGAATATATTAAATGTTCGATGCCCTTCTTCTCTGCTAGCCTTCCCAGATAGAGGATCATCCTTGACTCCACATCATATTTTTCCCTGAAATCCCTCTGGTTGAAATTCCCATTGAATATGCGCCTTGACACTCCCCCGGGAATAATGTGAATCTTCTCATCTGAAACTCCGGATTTATGAAGCCATGGGAGCTCTATCTCTGATATCGCGATTATATGATCAAACAGCCTTACAGTTCTGCATGGAACCGTTTTTAGGTATAGATTTCGCAGCGGAGGCTCCCTGTGGACGCTTGATATATATGGGACTCCATGAGTTGTAGCTATGCTCGGAATGCCATTTGCTTTAGAGATGATGGGGCACATATCACTCATCGAGAATCCGATCTTATGGCAGTGAACTATGTCCGGTTTAGCCTTAAGTAGCGTATCTGAAAATTTAAGCCAGAACTCAACTCCCCTCGTGAATGGAAAAACCTTAAATCTGAAGATATTTATGCCATCCATCTCCTCTTGCCAGGGAAAAACATCATATTTGCCATTCATCGTCTTATTTGAAGTGAAGACATAAACTTCATGGCCCTTATTGACGAATTCACGGGATAATTCGAGGACGTAAGTCTCTATTCCGCCTATTACGGGATGGAAGTATGGG
>Ga0180301_10003468_pt1 | contig 12295 bp, 8 predicted proteins | sample GuaBasSediGuay16_FD_121797 | JGI IMG/M metagenome (GOLD analysis project Ga0180301, IMG submission 121797) | Subseafloor sediment microbial communities from Guaymas Basin, Gulf of California, Mexico - Guay16, Core 4569-2, 12-15 cm | ecosystem: Environmental > Aquatic > Marine > Hydrothermal...
GCGAAAGAAGGACTACTTTCCCTTAATGAAGTTGCTGATGCTGCGAAAAATTATGTATCAGCTAATGTAGAACAGATATCTAAAGGACTCTCTAATTTAGGGAAAGACATGGTTGATAGTTTTGAGGAACTAAAAAATCTTGCGTCTGACTTGTACCATCAATTCTTAGTACCTACCCTTGAAAAAATCATGGAATGGCTCAAATATATGGCGGAAGTGATATTTGAAGGCGCGGCTACTATCCTAAAACGAGTGAGTGATACAGTTTTCAATACAAGCGTATGGATTTATAAAAGAATCTTTAAAATTGCACTCGGATTGGAAGATTTTGGGGATTTAGCAAAAGAAGTTTTCATTGAAATTATTAAATTAATAGACTCAAGTGTTATGGAATTAAAAGAGGATGTACAAGAAAAAATTCTTAAAATGGAACCATACGCCACCATATTCGCTGTCTTAGAAGGGTTTCAGACAATTGTCGATTTTTTAACTAATATTGTCAATCCAGAAAAATTATTACAAAATTTAGTGGATTCTTATATTCGACCTTGGGTCGTAGATTATTTTAAAGGATTACTCCCCTTAGAAAAGATTCCTATTCCAGAAATTGAAGATTTGATTTTAAATGTCGCATGTGACAATATCTTTAACGTAGGGCGATTATTCGGGCATCCGACAGCGGGACTCGAAAAGTCATTAGAACGCATTGTAAATTTCTTAGTTAAAAGGGCACTGGAGAGTGCAGTTGCAATTCAGGACGCTCCTGAATCGGAAGCCCCAAATTGGGCATGGGATATTCTTGTAACATTTCTGACTTTAGAAGGTATAGTGATAGGTTGTCTAGCTTTTCGTAAAGAATTTGAAGTTGTGTTACCAAAGAAATTCAGCCAAGTTGGAACCGCTATTACCATTGTTGGGCTCGCTTTAGGAGTTCTAAATCTTCTAAGTATCGCAGGAAATTTTATTTCTGCCGATTTTCTTGGTGATGATGTCGCAAAACTTTTGAACTCAATTAAAAAAGGTAAAGATTTTGCCCTAGCAAATTCTACTTCAACAGTTTTAACAATTGCTGGAATAATTAACCAATTAATGGGTGGTTCTGCGTCATGGCCAGAATATATAGTCCCTGCTTTAGGATTGTATGTGAATTTACTAAGCCTTGTAGCGGCGATCGGGTCTGGTAGTATAAAAAGTGATCCGATATTTATCGCCCTAATTGAGATATATGAGGAAATGCAAGCCGAAGAGGAACCTGATCTTGTAGGAGGGGCAAGACAGAATTTATTCTCTGGAAATGCGAAAGCACAAGAACTCTATTCAGGTTATACAAATCCAACGCAAGTTACAACTGTGCCTATTATTCTTGTAGATCAACCATGGTATGGTCCTGATGTTCTTAATTATTGTTTTGTGGATCGGGACTATGGACGCGAAAGAGCGCCAGATTTCATAGATGAATTGGGTAATATTACTAATTTCTGGATATCTGTGAAGGTGAGGAACACTAGTCTCGTTGAGGCACGAATTCATGTAACTTTCTTCTATAGTATTGAAGATGGTCCTCTACAACAAATCTGTGAGGTCACTTATGATAAAGAAAAAGGTGATGTGCTTAATCCAAAAGAAGTTCGCGAATATTTTTACCAAAATTGGAGTTTTTCAAGGTCTGAAGTGGCTGATGTTTGTCGAGGAAAATATAAAATCATTGCCACCGTTTCGATAGATGGTAATTATGACCAAGAGAAAAGTCATCTGCAAAATTCTGTGCAGATACGGATCCCTCCTCATTTCCAAATAGCCCCTATTGATATCTCAGCCAGCGTACCAATACGTTCCAAAATTTACAATGATAAAGAATATCCTCTAATAAGGGAGGGGGAAATGCTTATACTCTCGACAAAAATTACCAATACAGGGGGAAAATTTGACCATCATAAGACACTAACGGTACGATGGTATATTGACACGGAGGAAGGGAAATCCATGATTATTGCTCAACAAAAATATGGGGCACCAGAAGGTATTTCACTAGAATATAGGGCTGAAATTCCGATTGATCTCCATGTCGAAACGACTAATCTAGGACTGAGCTCTTTAGGGCTTTCAAATATGATTCGATGGTTTAAAGTAACTATTTCAAAAGCTGATTTTGCAGATTGCCTCGCAGAGAATATGCCTATCTTTACCGATAAACAAGAAGTAAAATTCGGGATTGCAATTGATGCTTGGCCACCCGAGCTCCAAATTCTGGACGTGAATGCCAGTAATTCAACCCCTATAGAAGGCGAACTCATAACCTGCCGTTGTCGCCTAAAAAATCCAGGAAAAGCCCCTATTTCAGTATTAGGACATTTAAAAATGGAAGAACTTGCTGAAGATGGAGAAACTATTTTAAAGACTCATCATCCGAAAATAGAATTTATCCAGCCAACCTTCATTACGAACCCTTTTGACGGAGGAAACTCAAATGAAGGACAAAAATGCACATTTATGAGTTTCGATTTTATTCCTACATCCGATATGTGGGTTGATTCTATAAAAATTAGACAAAAACCAGGAACTACTGAACCAGTAAGGTGTTCCAAAATTAGAATATTATACTTAGGTTGGCCAATTACTAGTACCGAAACGATATGGGATTCTAAAAGAGGTATACATTATTTCAATTATCCTGTTTTCCTTGAAGAAGGAAAGGAATACACTTTTCAATTTGAGGTAATAAATGGAGTTCCAATGACTGGAGAAAGAGATTATCGGATAGCTGACAATACTATAATAAAAAATGCCGTAATTACAGTGGATAACAACAAATTTGTATATAAGCATCCCAAAATTAAGTTGTTTTGTTTAAACACTTTGCCACCTGAATCTGAAGGGCTTATTGAAATGGTATGGAATACCTCTGAGAGAATGGAAACAAAATATCTCCGATGGAACTTTAGCTCTGCAGCACAACACATCGATATCAGTCAAACAATACCAATCAACATAAAAGCGCCGGAAATTAAAGGATTTAAATTAGAATGTGAGAATCCTATCAAAACAATGGGGCGTATTAGAGTTGCTGAATATCGAATAAAAGCCAATTGGGAAAACCAAGATGTTTCAATGAATATTCAAAACATTACCGTTAATTTTTCCACAACCCCCCCCGAAGATCATACTAAATGGTTCAAAATATATATACGGGATACCCCTGATACATTCCCCATACCTGCAAAAGATTTCTTAATTGATTTAAAACAATCAAATCCCAAAGAATTCATTGTAGGAATTGCTGCATCAAAGAATGTTCCCGTGGGCTCTACTTTAAATTTCACACTCAAAGCAACTGCAACAATCGATGCAATATTTAATTCTAGACCTTTACACCAAACGATTGAAAAAACTCTTCAACTACAATTCTTTGTAAGTTCAGATTTCTCGGAAATTTTTGATTTAGAATGTAGAGAACAGCGGCGGGAAGTGCAACGCGAAAAACAAACAGACTATCCTATAACGCTATATAACTATACAAGAAGAAATCTTGATATTGCTATTTCGACCTCAGGAAATGCACAAGTCGAGACCAACAAATGGGATTATTATTTTACGCTTAATAAGGCAAAAAATTTAACGTTAGAATTAGGAATAGATCCAAAAAACTTAAATTTAAGAGTGAGTTCGGAAATTCCAAATGAAATAACTAACATTATTACGGCAAAATTTAATTGGAATCCCTTTTTAGAAGATAATCCAGATTTTATACTGGAAAAGAGCCTACATATCATTACAATTTTTCAACCTGAACCATTTCCAGTTATAATGAATTTTCGAACTTCTCAAAATGCGGCAGACCCTGGTATAACCTTTACTCTGACGGCTATCCTTTCCGTTCTTTTAACTGCCACAAACCCCTCATATAACATAACTTTAGAGATCGAAGGTGATTTAATTTTCATAAATCAGCCGCAAAAAACTTTACAATTGAGAAAAAATGAACCACAAACAATCACTTGGGATGTTAAAATACCAGAAAATGCACCTATTGGATCAACAATTCCGGTAAAATTAAGTGTAAAATTAGACGAACGGACAATATCTTCGGTCCTCAATATAAAAGTAACAAATTATCGCAAGGATTATGAATTTTCATTCAAAGTTGATTGGCGAGTTCTTTCCGTAATCCAAGGTAGAAAAGGAATTGTAACTGCAACAATAAAGAATATAGGTAGAAAACCAGATATCATCAAATTAGATATAAAGCAAATGCTGCCCGTAGGATGGTACGCAAGACCATCCCATAAAAGCTTATCTGTGAAACCAGACCAACAAAAGTCTCTAAAAATATATATTTTTGCTCCTTCTAATGCCAATTTAGGTGAAACCGGTAAAATTATTATTAAAGCTTTTAGTAAGAACAATCCTGGCCTTGTCCAAACAAAAAACGTTACCGTTAAAGCAGCGCGTCCTGCGCCCAAATGGAGCTTACAAGTGAGCCTTGATAAAAATAAAAAATTAGTCAGCCCTGGAGGGTCTTCAACATTCACAATTAAGGTAATAAACAATGGTAATCGCCCTTTAGGTCAAGTTCTTCTCTCAGTAAGACATAAATACCAACCTATTCAATTTGAAATAAAAATTCTCCCAAATTCTCTGGACCTTAGAAGACCAGGCGCTATAAGCAACGCAGCAATAACAATCAAACCCAAATTAACTGGTCCAGGAACCTATAAATTTGATATTATTGCACGTTGGCAGGAAAAAATCATGTATGCTGAAGATAAAAAATCAATACAAATCGAATATTCCACTGCAGTTTTCTTAAAAAGTAAATATGGCCTCATATCGATAATTGCAATAGCAGGACTTATAACTACCCTCATCTTTCTCTTTACTTTCGGTATTTAAGTTCAATTGCCATTGTCTTGTGCAGTGATACTTGTGAAACTTTCAATTAAACCTTTTATTAATTCTTACATGTTGCCTTGTACGTGTAATAAGGAGGTCTGGGATATCTTACTCCAAAAATTTAATACCCGGTTGCGAGAGGAGGGTAAAAAAGAAGATTCACACCAATTAAATGATATTCTAACAATTAGATCTGATGGAATTGCATTACTTGAGGGACCCATTATAAAAGAGTTTAAATTTTCTAAAGATGGAGTTAAAGCACTAGAGTTAAGAAAAGCTTTAAGCGAAAAGAATTATAGTAAAGAAGAAATAATACAAAAAATTGCTACAACTTTTAAGATTTCATCTTTTCAAGTTGATACGTTCTTCAGACGTGTTGAAAAATGGATCGGAAGTGCCGAATATCGATTTATAAAAAGCAAACCTCCTATAGATGAACATTTATTCAATATACCTCTATTAATTCAATGGGAAATTACTGCAGAATGCAATTTAAAATGCATTCACTGCTACGCTAATACCGACGGGGCGCCAGCCTCAGATGAATTGACAACTGAAGAAATTATTTCTTTTATAAATGAGTACGCAGTGAATGGCGGGCGAGGTATCCATTTTCTCGGTGGTGAACCATTTATTCGCCCCGACATACTTCATATTCTCAAAAAATGCTCAGAACTAGGATTATTTTCTCACGTATCCACTAATGGAACTTTAATTACACAAGAACTTGCCAATAAACTTGCCTCATTGAAAAGGACCACTATTGATGTTAGTTTGGATGGGGTTTGTCCAAAATCCCATGATTCATTCCGCGGAGTGAAAGGCACATTTGATCGTGTATTACACTCATTAGATCTATTGAGAGAGGCAGGAGTCACTATAAATGTCACCACCGTCTTAGGAAAGCATAATTTCACAGAATTAGAGAAATTAGTTGAAACTGCAGTGGATTTTGGAGCTAAAAGAATCCAATTTCTTACATTTTCACCAGTCGGACGGGGCTCTGAAGCCCAAAAGAAGTATGGCTTTAATGAAAAACAGCTTAAAATTGTGAGAAAAAAAATTTTCGATACAATCTTTGAGTATTGGGATATTATTTATATCGATGCCCCGATGATAGGATGCAATCCACTCGCACTACGCACATATGAAGTTCTGAATTTTCCAGGATTCGAATTATATTATGATCTTTTAGTTGGATGCAATGCAGGTATTTCAAAAGCTACAATCGATTTTACTGGTAACGTATTTCCTTGCCCACAAGTTCGAAAATCTTTTGGCAATATCCGGAATGAAAACTTTCTTACAATTTGGAATAATTTACATTCTTTTTGTCTTAAAAATAAGGTCTGTTCGACAAAAAATTGTCCACTCGAACGCTATTGTGGTGGAAAATGCCGAATTAATTCTTAATTTGCGATGTATTTCTTTAATAAAGAAAAAATTAATGAACTTAAAAGAGATTTTTTGCATAACCTATAAAAAATTAAAAACTGATAACCATGACGATTTTCGTAATAGGGCATCTGGCAATTGATGAAGTAATTATAGATGGAAAAGAGCGCCCTTATTCACTTGGTGGCACTGCTGCTTTTTCCTCAATCGTTTGTTCGCGCCTTGCAGCTCCAGAAAACGTCTCTGTAATCTCCAAAATTGGTCCAGATTTTCCGGAAACTTTTTTATCGATTTTGACAAAATTTAACGTGGATATTCAATATATTAAGCGTGTTAAAAGACATTCAACTCGTTACGTATTGGAGTATTGGAATGATGAAAGAAAATTGACCCTCAAATCGGTCTGCGCGCCCATCACCATCGAAGATTTTCCGAAAGGAATTACAAACGCGAATTTAATATATTTTGGTCCAATTGCTAATGAAATCCCTTTAGAAACTATAATTAACACAAAAGAAATATCAAATTCACTTCTGGCTTTAGATATACAAGGATTGATTCGTTTTAGAGACTCCGATGGAACGTTATACTTCAGAAGTAGTGAAAAAATTGATGAAATCTTATCTTATATTGATATCGTCAAATTAGATCTCGCTGAAGCACAAATTGTGACGGGCGCTTCAAAATTACGCGATATTACAACCTATTTATCTCAATTAGGATTGAAACTATTTATCATTACAAAGAGTCGGGGTGGTTCTATTCTATATTATGATGGAAAAATCGTGAAAATACCAGCTATCTTGTTAAAACAAATTTATAACACCACGGGTGCAGGCGATTGTTTCTTCAGTAGTTTTTTAGTTGAGTACCTACGAACTAATGATCCATTTGTAGCAATTCAATTTGCGACCAAGGCAGTCTCTTATCTGATTGGCTCCCCTGAAGGTGTTGAAAGCTTTCTTGCTAAAGGAAATATCTATCAAATAATAGATAATTTTATAGAACAGAATAAATTGCGCTAAAATTTTAACTCATTAGCAACGTGTGCGGCTTCTGATGTGATTTTGGTTACAGCATTCCGTAAATCGTTGATAAGCTCTTGAAAATTTGGGATTGCCGCACGATCAAAATCTTGAATAACTTTAGCAATAAGATTTTGTGCTTCAATAAGGTTCTTGCTCTGAGAAAAACTAGCTGCTTGAGATATCTCATTATTTAATTGATTAAGAACCCAAGAAATGATGGTTCTTCCATCTGGATCTTCTTTTTTCTGTGTAAAATAATCTTGAAATCGAAGAAGAAGGTGCATTATGTTCAGTGTGGATGACTTAACACCATCTGCTTGACAGAAACGAATAAAAAGTTTCTTTTCTGATTCGTCCATTCTATTCACAAACAATCCAAATTTGAAATTAGAATTATTAACTCCGATTTTTTCGTTCTGCCTTTGCTCTAACTTTAACTACACGTCGGTGAACTGCGCAGGATACACAATAGTATTTAATTACTTTTTGGCGAGGAATTTGAGCCCCTTGCGCCCTTAGCTCTTTTACCATTTGATAATCAACTAAAGAAACATTTTTTGTTACACGTTTCGCTTTATCACGGGGGACATGCTTCCCACATGAACTACACTGGACAAATCCAGGATTGCCACTCTTACCTTTGCGTCTTCCACCACTTTTGCGTTTTTTAGGCATTTTTACAAGACCACCTTTGCATTTACCTTTATCATCTCTTTCGGATTTTTCACCTATTTCTAGATATCATGGTTTCTAAATCCTTTGAGATATAAAAAAATTAAGATTTAAAAAATCCTTTGGTCTATCAAAAAAAATTCTTTATCTCGTTCTCGTTCTTATTAAATAAAATCTAAAAGTTAAAATAGGTATTAAAGAATAAATCTTAAACAAGCCATCTATATCTAAATTTAATTTAAATAGGTTCGGGAAAATGTCTGTTACAAACGTGTGGGATGCATTAACCGAATTCAAAAATGTTGTAAAAAGAACGAAATCCATTCAGAATGAACTAGAAAAGTGGGGGGATCATGTAATTCAATTTATTGTGAAAGGCGGAGAAGATTGTAACATCATGGTACGCAATGGACAAATAATATTGGAGAAAGGAAAGAAAGATAATCCTGATCTCACCTTTACTGCATTGGATGGGCATCTCGTAAAATTAATTACGGGACAAGAAGATTATACATCCCTGGATATCTTAGGAAACATCACCTTTCAGGGAAATGAAGCTGATAAACATAAATTCATCGGAATACTCGGTCTATTTGTTGATGCTATCCTTGGTGAAACTGAAGGATTTGACGAATTCGAATGATATATCATTGAGGGGGCCTTTATCGCTCAACTTCATTTCCTTATAAAATCTACAAATGGCGTAACCACTAACAAATTTTTAATAAAAGATCTTCCTGGGACATCAGGTCGCCTAGATATCATTTTTCGATGCCTTTTAGCATCATTTTCTTTTGGATATCGAAATATTAATTTCCATACTGTGTTAAATGGACCACCAAATCCCCCAATATCGCTAACATTTAATGGTTCCAAACTGAAAAATTTCCCCTCTGACGAGATTAGATTAGCGCGCCTCTTTCAAACTTTTTTAGATCCACAAAGGGCAACTCATATAGAAGGCATATCACTTGAATCTAAATCTTTCCTTGAAGTTGCTCACGAACTCGCCCAACATGGATGGGTTTTTCTTTTAGGAGAAAATTTCCCACCTTTTGAGACCTATTTAAAAGGATTAAATCATAAAAAATCGGAAATCAAATCACTTTCCTTTATTTTATCTGATAATATTGATTTAGAAAAACAAGAAGAAGAAAGGTTAATTAAAGAATTAGATGCAAAACCCATTAGTCTCGGCACAAAAAGCTATTTAGCAAGCCATTGCATCATTTTCTTGCTCATAGAATTAAATAGACTTCATTTCTTCAACAATCTTGAAGGATAAAAGTTTAAAAGGGTTGAGGTTATTATGTGTCCATAATTAGCTTTCTATCGTATATGGAGATTTGAGAAGTGCCTCAAAAGCAAGAACCCGACACAATTCAAGAACTTAATGAAATCTTGCTCGATAAAGATCATTTGAAGGAACATAATATAACTAAAGCCATGAATCGGCTGGCAGTCAAACTAACAAAGGCTAATCTTTGGATGTATATCCTTCGATTATTAGAAGATGAACCCCTCTATGGCTATGAGATCAAACAAAAGATTCAGACAAAGTTTGGCTTCCAACCTGCAATTGTATCAGGATATGTTATTCTATATAAAATGAAGCGGGATGGTCTCGTCCAAGTTGAATGGAAAACTAGCAATGAGGAAGGTAAACCCAACCGTAAATACTATAGTATAACTGAAATTGGGAAACTTGCGATGAATCGGGCGAAAAAATACTTGGAAACGCTAATATCAACTGTTTTTGATAAAGCTGAGAGTAAATTCTAATATATCTAAATAAAATTTAAAAATGATTTAAAAAGGCGTGGACAAGTTTCTAAATAAAATCTTCTTTTAGAAGGAAAGATTAGGGATAATATTTCTTAAATTTATTAAGTAATGGCTTTTTCCGTACTAGTTGTCAGTTCTGCTGGGCGACTGATTAGTTCATTTGAATGGGTGTCGTTTTCATTAAGAGCATTTTCATGGTCTTTTTCTTTATTTTTTTGATCAATTTCTGGGAGTACTTTTCGGGCATAGAGAATACGTTGAATCACAGTCACATGGGTCATAATTGCTAGGATAATCATTCCAATACCGGTATAATTATAGAGAGGATTAGTAGTATAAGCTAGCCAAGGCGTTCCTTGTAAGATGAGAACAATCATAATCAAAATCATTCGTTCTCCCCTTTCAGCTAAACCGACTGCCATTTTTTCGGCGCCTGCAGCTTCAGCTCTTGCTCGTGTATAGCTTACAAGAAATGATCCAACGAGTGCAATAAGTCCAATCCATGGAACGCATAGTACTGAATTAGGAAATCCAACTAAAATGATACTCCCAATAATAATTGCATCAGAATATCGATCTAACACAGAATCAAGGAAGCCACCGAAGGCTGTAATTTGATGAGAGTTACGGGCAATGGCTCCATCAAGAGCATCAAAGTAACCTGCCAATAGAAATAAACCTGCAGTAACTATGAGAATATAATTCCAGTAAGGGTAGATAAATATTAAACCTGCGGCTATTATAGAAACCAAAAAGCCTAATAATGTGGCAATATTTGGTGTTATTCCTAATTTTATTGCAAAATTTGCGGCAGGTTTCATAATTCTTTCTGAAATACTTCTTAACCTGCTTAGTACCAATTTTCACACCAAAAAAAATTGACTTAAACTTAATCTTTTTAATTAATTATGTCAAGTTAGAGGTATTATAAATATGTTTTTATAAATCAGAAATAACAACATATATCTGTTAATTCCTTAATATTTTTTACCTAAATTTAACCTTAAATCTGTTTATTTTTATGTAAAATTTTGAAGACATAAAATTAAAAATTCAAAACTAAGTTTTTATGTAATTTAAAAAAAACATAAATGAAAAGTAAAAAAACCTAAAAATTGCAATTTTTATGTTAATTTTTAGGATTGTTAAGTCAAATTTTTAACTTAAAAAATTGTATATTATCTTTACTCAAACTTTAATAAAATTAAGTTAGGGCATCTTGAATGCGCTGAATAACCCAGTTTTTATCCATAATGAGAAGTAGTGGTGCAAGCTTTGGTCCACTTTTCTTTCCTAATAGAATTTTGTATAAAATTTGAAACATTTTTCGACTACTTTTTAAGATTTCCTTTCCAATGGAATAAATTTCCTGTTCTAAACTTTTTTCTTCCCATTCATTATTTTCAAATCTATCAATAAATATTTCTAGTGCCTTCCGCTCCTCGATTGTTATTTGATTCTTAATTTCTGAATTAATTTCTTCAGTTATTTCAAATTTAATTTTGTCTGGTGCATACATTTGTAAGTATTTCTTAGTTCTTTCCAAAGAGCGTTCTATTTGTTGTTTTTCCCAGTCAGTTATTTCATTTACTTCATATATTTTTTTAGCAATTTCGATTGCCTTTTGTATAAGATTTTCTTTTCCAATAACCTTTTCCAAGGGAACGAGTTGTAATTTAGTCGAAGTAGGAAGGGCTTTTGGTATCTTTGAAGGCAATTTTTCCACAACTTGGCATAATTCATATAATCTTCGATACATTTCAATTTTATTTGGCTCAATTTTTAATTTATTCATCACATTTTGAGTATCAAAATCATAAAATAATTTAGAATAGTCGATAAGATCATCATTTAATTTCGGGATATCTAAATCTACATCAATTAATTTGTATTTTTTTCCGTGTTTCTGGGATGCCATAATGTTAGATTGGGATTTCGGTTTTCGCAAGAAGAAAAGTTTGAGGGATTCGGGGGACGAAAAGGAAGGCCAATCCCAAGTTGCGATAGTATTTCCTAATGAGGCCGACATTTTTTGATTACCCACTAATACATATTCATAAGGTTGAAGCGGATTGGGACTTTTAGTGGGACAAGGCTCTGGCCAATCAAAAATTTCCTCCGCAATATTACCAGCCACCCAAAAAGAACCTGCACCAATCCGTGGGGTACCCGTAACATGCGGACAATTCACTCCATGTTCTTTCCCAAAAGGCTCAAAAAGAATCTTCCAAAGTGCCCATTGACTTGCCCATTCTACGCGCCAAAGCAATTTCCCATGCCCCTTTCGAATATCACTAACCCCTTCATAATGACATCCTGCAATCTTCCGATGTTTAAAAGAATAATCCTCACAAGAATATTTGACTTCATTTCCTTCCATCCCCTTCATTCTAGTCGTAATGATCTTCCCGCAATTTTCACAGATGGGTTTCCATGGGATCCAATTCTCAGGAAGGGGCGTATCCCTGTAAAGATTAATAATTTTCCTGAGTTGATCAATTTTTTCTAACGCCGCTTTCACA
>Ga0180301_10003470_pt1 | contig 12289 bp, 12 predicted proteins | sample GuaBasSediGuay16_FD_121797 | JGI IMG/M metagenome (GOLD analysis project Ga0180301, IMG submission 121797) | Subseafloor sediment microbial communities from Guaymas Basin, Gulf of California, Mexico - Guay16, Core 4569-2, 12-15 cm | ecosystem: Environmental > Aquatic > Marine > Hydrothermal...
GAGCACAAATATCCCGCCTTCTTTCTTCTGTAGGTATAACTTAGCTATTTTATTCACTAAATTATTATTCGATTTGAAATAAAGAAGATGGCTTTTGCATCTTCTCAGGCAGTCTGAAGATCCGAAATTGGAGATCGGAATGTTAGGGTTAAGATTTCTTATCAAGTGCTGGTTTATCTCACATTCCATCCTTTTCTCTGTGATCATTGCCAAAACAGCTTTAATCTCAGCTTTTTCGCTGCACAATAAATAGTCTATATGCCACCTCTTCTTCTTACTTTTCCTCAAATGCCTAGAGATCCGTCCAGCGAGATTAGAGGATCCCTTTCCCAAAGCTGATCCTGTATACGCATAGTAGCCCTTCTCAATCTTCTTCTCGCCTAGCCCTCCAATCTTCAATGAGAAGGTTGATTGAACAGAGATTATCAGCGTATAAGTTCCCCTCGCCTCTTTCAATTTTGAGATCTCGGAGATCCCGAGGATCTTTATCCCGAGCTTCGTCAGTTCCTCCTTTTCAACCAAAAGGCCCCATCTCAATCTCAAATTCACACAACATTTTTTAAAAGCTATCCTCCCCTCTTAGTCTTGAAAGAAATACGAGAAAATCAAGAGATCTTGGAATGGTTAACTGTAAATCGATTGTTAACGTGGAAGCGATGATGAACGGGATGGTTAAAATAAAACTTCTAGGGGTTTTCAGAAAAGCCTATGGAAGCAGTGAAGTAAGTCTGAAGATCGAAGATAATGCTCAGTTAAGAGAGATCATTCAGAAATTAGCAGCCTCATCTGAGAATTTCCGACGCGTCTTAATCGATCCGGAACTTGAAAGCCCCCTACCTAACGCAGTTATACTCATTAACGGCAAAGATATAAGCGTCCTTAACGGATTAGAAACCCCCATAACGCATGGCGACGAGATAGTATTAATACCCGTGATCCACGGAGGATAAAAAAGGGCTGATCTAGTAAACGAGACGATGAAGAATTAACATTTTTTTCTGGTTCATAATTTTTATTAGCTCCAGTGACTTCAGCTAGAGAGGGAACTGAAATTTGCGGCTATCCATGAAGCGCAACATCTGCGAAGCATTAATTTTAACGATTCTAGTAGCCGTAAGTATTCCTGCCGTCGCAAATGTTACAGCTGAAAATCTCGATTTCCATACGGAATCCGTTGTTCTTACGCTATATCAAGATGGACTAGTACATGTCACTCAAGTTGTACGTGTCAATGAGACGATTCCTGAGATAAATCTGCCGCTTCTCTCTGCTTCAGTCAGTAACGTTTTGGTTATTGACGAGAATAAAAGCGTTCTAGATTATGAGATGAATGGATCAAACATCACGATTTTCACTTTAGGAGCTACGAAAGCCACATTAGAGTACGACACGGCATCGTTAACAAGCATGGAAGCTGGAGTCTGGACTTTATTCCTTGAAAGCCCTTATAACGTGACCGTTAGGCTTCCTGAAGATGCAGAAGTGATCTTCATAAACGAAGTGCCATTATCCATAAACACAGAAGGCAATAGAATAACACTTTACCTATTTCCAAGCCTTTGGGAAATCAGCTATGTTCTTCCTATAGGTCCATTGGTGGATTTCAAAGTTACCAATCTACAGATAACTCCGAATGAAGTTAAACCGGGAGAAGAGGTAACAATCTCAGTTTTAGTTACGAATACTGGAAGAGAAACCGGTTCTTATGATGTTGTTCTCAAAATTAACGGTTCAATAGAGGATGCAAAGGCCGTCATGCTCAGCGGGGGAGAATCGACTGAGGTTAAGTTTAGAATCTCAGGCGAGAAGGCGGGGATATATAACGTTGAGGTTGCGGATCTAAAAGGCGAATTTAAAGTTAAAGAAGCAGCTCCCCCCACGGTTCCTTTTATAGAGTACATCGTTATTATTCTAGTCATCTCAGCAGTCGTCATTGTCCTTCTGTTTATCTGGCATAGAAGAAAACCCAACATCGAAAAGATAATCAAAGATCATCCCTATCTGAGACAAGAAGAAAGAGACGTATTGATCTTTTTAGCTGAAAACGATGGGAAGGCCTTTGAATCTGAGATAAGGAAGAGATTCCCCGAGATACCCAGAACATCCCTTTGGAGACTCATTAGAAGACTGGAGAAAGAGGGAATAGTCAAGATTCGTAAAGTTGGACCTGGAAACATTGTGGAGCTAAACAAATAATAACCGAGATCAACCAAAATCTTTCGTATACCTTAACTTTTAAGGACGATTTTAGCCATACACGAGGTTAAGAAGATAAAAAGGGATTCGAAAAGAAAAATCCAAAAGATTTATGGTGGCGCGGCAACAGGTCTGAAAGGCCTGTAAACTTTATATGTGTCCTGATTATTTTTAGGACAAAAAACGGTTCTCTCCATAAGAAAGGTATGAGGAATGATGGATATCCCAACGGTTCTTTTGATCGCCGTTGCATTGGCGATGGACTCATTCTCCGTATCTGTAACCAGTGGATTGTTCCTGAAATCGCCGAAAATAAGAGATGCCCTTAAGATCGGAATATTCTTCGGATTCTTTCAGGCTTTTATGCCTCTCATCGGATGGTTAGGGGCGCTAACTTTAATCGGATTTATCTCTGAGTTTGATCATTGGGCAGCTTTCTTTTTGCTTCTCCTTATTGGATGTAAGATGATACGTGAATCCATCACGAGAAAAGACGGTGATTCAAGAACCAATATGCTTAGCTGGGCTGTTTTGCTGACGTTTTCGGTTGCAACAAGCATAGATGCATTAGCGGTTGGGCTCAGCCTTGCATTCCTTAGATTTCCCATATTATCTTCTGCAATTGTGATAGGCGTCGTTACATTCCTGCTTTCCTTCTTCGGTATTTACTTAGGAAACCGTATTGGCAAGTTTTTCGAAAGAAAAGTTGAGATGATCGGCGGAGTGATCCTAATCCTAATTGGAGCTAGGATTCTTCTAGAGCATCTTTTCTAAACGCATCGAAACGACGTGTTTACCGTTCAAGCATAAAAGTCTTCTTCGGAACAGGAAACTCCTTAACTTCATGGATCAACATCTCCATTCTCTCTCCGACTCCGAGAATGTAGGATTCCTCCAGTCTATCTATTGCTCTCTTCAGCTTGATGTCCCTCTCAGCGTAGATGGTGAAAAGCGGATCGTTCTCTCTCACAGCATCGCCGATCTTCTTATGAAGGCGCACTCCCGCCCCTTTGTCCTTCGGCGCTCCAGCAAGCCTAGCAATCTCCACAAGGGACGAATTGTTTATCCAGAGGAGATAGCCGCTCTTTCCAGATCGAACAGTGAAGGTTTCTTCGCCTATATGTATATCTTCAGGTTTAATCTTCGGATTTCCCCCTTGGGCTTCAATGATCTCCCGTAGCTTCTCCTCAGCCTTTCCAGACTTCAAAATCTCCAGTGCAAGTGCTTTCCCATTCTTCTTTCCGCTCATTTCTAATAGTATGCCAGCGATGTCCGTCGCCTTATCTACAAGGTCAGGTACAGATCTTTCGCCCATGAGCACGCTTAGGGCTTCATGAGCCTCCAAGGACGGTCCAATCGCATATCCAATCGGCTGTTCACCGTAGGTTATGGCGCATTGAACTTCAATATCCAACCTGTGACCGAGCTCCATGAAGTCCTTCGCTAGGAGCTCCGCATCTCCTATCGTTTTAACTTTTGTGCCCCTTCCAGTTGGGATGTCCAGAACCAGCAGATTCGCGTTAACCGCCTTCTTTTTGCTCATGATTGAGGGGAGAAGAAGCGGATCAATCGAAAGGGGATGCTCGATCCTTACAAACATGTCATCAGCGGGTGCAAGGTTGAGGGAGCCTCCCCATACCATGCAGCCATTCGTCTTCTCAACTACTCTCTTCATCTCGTCGAGGCTTAGGCTCACGGGCATGAGGACTTCTATTCTGTCCGCTGAGCCGGCAGCTGAGGTTATCGCCCGTGAGGATGACTTGGGTATTGTTAATCCTGCTGCCGCAACTAGCGGGACGACGAGAATTGTTGTCTTGTCTCCTGGTACTCCGCCGATGGCATGTTTATCTACGATTGGGTATCTATCGATTTTAAGGGTGTTTCCCGTTTCAACCATTGCGCGTGAAAGGCTTGTCGCCTCATCTAAGTCCAGCCCGAAAATATGAAGCGCGGTGACAAATGAGGCTATCTCTATCTCGCTGAGGTTTCCTCTCACCATGTCTCTGACGATCTCAAGGATCTCTCTATACGTCAGTTTTCTTTGCCTCAGCTTGTTTCTGATGAAGTAGACGGAACTAGGTAAAGGAGCGATCTCAACTTCAACTTCTTCTTCTCCTTCTAAACCCAGGGCAGTTCTAACTTCTTCGTATAGTCCTATTGTTCCCCTCTCGATGAGCTTAGTGGCAGTGTTCACTATCGCGATTGATTCCTTGTTATCCTTCACTATTCTGACTCTCTCAAGGCTTGAGACGCTGAGATCCTCTGCATCTTCCTTGTTGAGAACGACAACTGATTTTCCTCCTGCCTCTAAACCGAGAATCTTTGCTTTGAGTTTCATAAGATCAGAATCCCCTTGAATCTTTGTTTATCATGCTGTACTACGTGCAAGTATATCTCGTCAGATTTAAAATTTCATGATAGAAGATATTTATGGATAATTTAGAAAGGAAACTTACTCAATGAGCTGAAGCAGATTATACGATTTTAAAGGAACGGAAAAGTAAAAACTGTTAACATAAATAGTACGGCATTTATTGTTTTTTCCTGTCTCTTAAATATTCTCGGTGAGAGGCTGATGCGTAGATTTAGAGATCGAGACTATCTGAAGACGATGGAGGGATTTTTCTTTTGCGTACTTGGTTCAGTACACCCCGAGGATCGGGCGATAGCCTATTTAAAGTATGTTCCTGACCCGTCGGGGAAGTGGGGTAGAGGAAGAGAACGGCTGAGGCGGGCTTTACCTAATTATACTATGCATGACCTCTTGGAGACATTCAAATTTTTAGAGAATCACCATCCTGAATATCTTTATTATTCATCTGTCATGGGCATCAAGATGTCTGCTGTCCCGCTGAACAAAGTCTCAGCTCACTATAAACCGGAAGAGAAGTTATCTCAGCTTATACGGATGGAGAAGCTGGATGATCTGCAAAGGAAGGTTGTCGATTTGGCTAATTTGATCTCTGATGAGAGCGGAGTTCCAGTAAGGTTCTTCGGCGTCACAGGTTCCATTCTTATAGATATCCATCAGAGTTTTTCAGACATAGATCTGATAATCTATGGGAAAAAGAACAGCGTATCAGTAAAGGAGACGCTTAAACAGCTTTATGAGAATCAAGATTTCCCGATTCGAAGATTCAACAAAGAGGAATCTCGAGAGTGGTGTCTGAGTAAAGCTAGGATGTACCCGTTGACTTATGAGGAGGCTGCCTGGATCTTACGGCGAAGATGGAATCGCGGAGTTTATGAGGGAACATTATTCTCTATGCATCCAGTGAAGCTAGAGGAAGAAAACGATGAGAATTATGGGGACCGAATCTTTAAACCAGAAGGAATGATCAAAATCGAAGCTACGGTCTCAGATTCTTCTGAAGCAGATTTTCTGCCTTCAGTCTACAAGGTTGAGGATGTTAAGGTAATTGAGGGACCAGAAGTCAAGGACATATCTGAAGTGGCATCGTATGAGGGGCTTTACGGCGGCTTAGCGGAGAAAGGTGAAAGAATATTATCATATGGGAAACTGGAGGGGGTTACTGATCGGAGAAGCGGAGAGCAATATCACCGCGTCTTAATCGGCTCAAAAGAGGCGGAAGGAAGGGACTACATAAAGCCATTAACAGATTAAGCCGGTTTACTTATCATAAAATCCGAAGGCTTCGCGCCTAAGATCAATCTGAAAAATTCTGTCCCATCTTTCTCCACGACCTTTTCGACCTTTCCCTGCGCAGTGACTATTTCTCCCTTTTTGGCTTGTTCGCAGAATCTGCCTCTGAAGGATGTAATTTCTTTTAAGGAGGACACTTTTGTTCCTTCAAGAACTTTGACGTCTTCGATCGGATATCTGCACGGTGTGAATATGGCTTCTGAGTCATCCACAATTCTTGCCTTTATCTTTGCGTATCCCGAAGGGATGTAGATTCGATCTCCATAATTCTCGTCAACCTCATCCCAGTCGAGCAGAAACCTCATGAAGAAGTCTCTTCCCTTAAATTTTCCCTGCATAACCTTTCTCCGTTCCATCCGGATGAATTCTTCAAAGGGCATAGATGTATCCTTCGAACGGAACTTGTAAAGTTTCTCGAGATCTTTAAGATCATATTTTAAGATCGATCCGTTTCCTTTCTTCATCAGCCGTTTTAGAGCCTCATGCACAGAGACGCAGTTTTCTCTTCCGTAAACAATCACGTCGATGTCCGAGTTTTCCATGTGAAGACCTACAAGGATCGATCCGGAGATCCCTATCTTTTCAAGCTTAACGTTAGATGCGCCTTGAAGAATCTGGACGAATTCGGTTGCCTCCGCCTCAACACGGTCCAAGCTTGATTTCTTAAGAAGTTCTGAAATCTTCTTTGAGGGCTCATAGATCCTTGAAACACGTTTCTTTGGAACTCCCTGCAGGTACATGCCGAAGACCGGATCATAGTAAAGATACTGTGGATATCTCTTTCTGAGCACTTTTTCTCTTTCATCAAGCGAGTAAACCTTAACATAGGTTTTTTCTCCCCTCCGTCTCTCTCCGTCAGAATCCACGACGTAACGGAGATATGCCACTATCCTGTCTGGAGGATGAACGAGACCCTTAACGTCGAAGATTAAACCTTCAACAGTCTCGATGAAATCTCCCTCTCGGGCTTTAATCTCCAACATTTCTGATCACTAAAATTTCAAGCCTAATAGGAATGCAATCATCAATGCAGCTGCGGTCAGATCAGCTGTGGTTCCAGGATTGTAATCCTTCCCTAAGCTCTGAAGTTTCCGATCGAATTCCCATAAGAGGGCGGCGCCTTCCTGAGTGGTTAACCCGCCGAGTTTGAGGCATCTTTCAGCCATCTCAGATATCCACGCGGTCTCTTCTATGCCTATTTTAACCGCTTTTTTCACGTCGCTGACTCTTTTTAGTCCAATCTTCCTTGCGATGAATGTGTCCGGAACCTTTGAGAGGATCCTTAAAAACGTGTGAACCGTAGCGGTGTTTATGTCGCAGGTGCGTTTAAAGGTCTCAACGAGCTCCGTGTATCCAATCTTAAATGAGACTTCCATGCCTGTTACCAATTCTCTCGCAACAGTATCATAGGACGAAGAGTCCTCCATAACATCGAAGAGGGAGATTCCCTTCTCCAAAAGTTTCCTCCTTGCCTGCTTATCATATAAATCGGGGGTTCCCCCGCTTTCTACTCTGCCTAACCCACGGGGAGAGCTGACAAGAGTTATAGCCTCATAGACTTCAGCGGCATCCATAGGCGTTGTTGACCGCATAATCTCATCAACATTCCTCCTCAAAGCATTCAGCAAGATCCCGCCATCTTCAACATGGGTCTTCGATGCAGCTGCAGCCAAAGGGACAAAAAGAAGGCAGATTCCTAGATGAGTGTTGCCTCCCTTATGAGACTTAGAAACAGCCTGAACGGCTTTCTTAACAAGCTTCCCGACGCCTATCTTTGAGATGCTCAGTCTGCCCTGGGCAACCATGTAGCCTTTCAGGGCGGCTTCTCCGATTGATGAGCCTAATGCTATTGAGCCAGCTAGGAAATGCTCGTAACGGGCGTCAGAATGATCTATTGTTCTGTGAACGTTCCCAGGTTTCGGCCATCCGCTGGCTTCTAAAACGGCGGCGAGCTGAGCGGACGTCCTTACATGTTCAATTAGAGCTTTAAGTTTCAACAGTCTCTTCCTCATGATTTTTTCGGTAGACCGCGTGTAGACGTCGTCTTTTTCGTCAATAATGCTTCTTCTGATCTTTCAAGTATTTTTGTCGCTATTTCTCTAAGTCTGTTGTTCTCGGTGCTGTGATAAACGATGTCTCTGAATATGTCTATCATTTTTTTGAGGCTTTCGGCTTTTTCCCTATCAGCGTCTTTAAAGTAAAGAAGCCTAGTGTAGCATATTAAAGCCTCAATTATGGCTGGGCCCGCTCGATGATATGCGCTTACGGCTCTTTCAGCTACGTTAATGAGTAGAGGCTTCAAAAATGCTTTGACGTATTCTCCGTGTCCCGTCACATTAATGATGGAGCATTCAACATATGCGTCGCAATCGCGTATTCGAGGTGATGAAACACGTTCAGCTGGGCAGTATGGAATCTTTTCTTTCTCAAAAATTGCATTGTAGAAGAGTATCGGGTCACTGGTAATATTTAAGACGCAATCCTCTGCTCCGTTAACAATCATATCATGGATTCTTTGACCCTTGTAGACTCTTAAATAGATCTTTCCCCCCTCATTTAGGAGGACGCCCATCGGAGCTGCATTAATCATCTCTTCAAGCCTAACAGTTAAGATAACCTCGCTGTAGGTTGATCTTGAAAAACCCAGCTTTTCTAAATTCATATAAATCACCATTATGCCAATTAAGTCTTCCGCAGTCTCCAGAAGCGCTAATGAGTAGGTTTAAATCTCAACTTATAAAAATGTAGGAAGCCGATGCATTAATTGAGGCACGTAAAGCATCTTCGCCTTGAACAGTTCAGGCAAAGATAAGGACAAAACGGCTTTTTGACCAAAAATATTTAGTTTCTTCATCTCCTCATTCATATCGTGGAGCTGCCCATTATTGATTCCGCTTAAGCTGTGGTTGGAGAAGTATGCGGAAATAGCCAAGTTCATGGGCTATGAGATTGCACGTGACAGAAAAGCAACGAGGATGTTTGCAGATATTCTTAAAGCCAAACGTATAGAGCCTCCGTTAAGGGAGCTCCGAGAATTATTATCTGGAACTCCAGCGATGATTTTTGGAGCTGGCCCAAGCTTAGATGACAACTTGGACAGTTTGCTGCGGGTCTATCCTAATTTCACTGAAAAGTTCACGGTTATAACGGCTGATGGGGCTACGCAGGCTCTTGTTGAGAGAGGAAGGATTCCACGGGTTATAGTTACTGATCTGGATGGAGACATGAAGTCAATATTGCGCTCGGCGGAAAGAGGCTCCATTCTTGTGATTCATGCTCATGGAGATAACATGGAAAGGATAGCCCTCTGTATGAAAGAGATAATCTCGGCGACAAAACTCATCGTTGGAACGACGCAGGTTGAGCCTGTACCGCCTCTCCAAAATTTTGGGGGATTCACAGATGGTGACAGAGCGGTTTTCATGGCGTCTAATTATGGAGCATCTCCCATAATCCTCGTAGGCATGGACTTCGGCAACGTTGTAGGTAGGAGATCTAAGCCTTGGCTGAAAGGCGATCTGTCTGCTTGGGAGGATAAATCGAAGAAGCTTGAAATCGCCTATCGGCTTGTCTCTTGGCTTGCGGTAAGCTTCAATTCTGAGATTTACACCGTATCAGAGAATGTTCCTCCGGGAACCAGAAAGATATGTTTAGAGGATATCTGTCACATGGTTGAGGTGTAATATTTGAAGAGGATTCTCTGGTGCATCACGGGTGCTGGGGGTCAATTACGCAGCGTATTCCAAGCGGTTATGAACCTTAGAAGCGTATATCCCGAGATAGAATTGGGAATAGCCCTCTCAAGAGCCGGCGAAGAAGTCGCTAGGATCTACGGCATACTCGATAAGCTTAGGAAGGTTGCTTCTGGCGGTAGATACGGCGGAGTATACAGAGAAGTTTCGTGGAGCGGAATCACAGAAGACGGTGTTCCCCTCGGCGGGAGGGTTAGCTTACGCCGCTATGATGTGGTGATGGTGGCTCCTGCGACGTCTAATACTGTGGCAAAGATTACACATGGAATAGCTGATACGCTGCCGACGACAGCGGCCAGCCAAGCGCTTAAGTCTGGTACTCCGCTTGTGATTCTTCCAACGGATCATGCGGAGGAGTCGGTTACTACTCTGCCTTGTCGTGTTGATGAGCAGAGATGCACGCATTGTCTTCTCTGTGTAGATGCATGTCCCTATGAGGCGATACATGTCTTTTCAAGGCGCGAAGTAAGAATCGATTATAATGAATGTCGAGGCTGCGGGGCGTGTGAAGCCGCATGTCCATCAAAAGCTATTCGATGCTGGGAGAAAGCAAAGGTCACTCCGAGCTCCATAGACCTGGAAAACTTGGCCAAACTGAGAAGGATTAAGGGAATATACATTGTGACAAACTGTGAAGAATTGATTAAGAAATTAAAGAGCCTTTTAAACATCTAAAGCTTAGGATTTTTCACGCTTTTCACGTAGGTTCTAAGCAGACTTTCCTTGGCGTCCTTCAGTCTGGGATGGAAAACCCAGTTCAGCACTATGCCTCGAGCATCAGTTATACGCATGTGCTTAATTAAATTGCTGAACTCTCCGCCGGCTATTCCCTCCCCGATCATAGCGTAGCCTTGAGCAGCTTCCTTAGAGATTCTGGCGCCCGGAAGCATCCCGAGGATTCTTACAGGAGCTATTCCGCTCAGTCTTTCCTGAACGAGTTTTCTGAATTTCGGATGTCTAGAATTTCTGCCTGAGAGGAGGATCTCTCTGGGGTTCTCGATGGATGATGTTAGGCTTCTAACGGATTTCTCGATGCTTTCAAGCATAGACTCGACGGCTAATACGTATGGTTCTTCGCCTTGCTCGTAACGGCTAAGCGTATCGTCCATGCTTAGTGTGCCGCAGATGTCGGCTACGCCGCCGTGAAAAACGTCGCTTCTGATCCATTCGCGTCCCATCACGGCTATCTCCCCATCTATAGGGCCCATTGTGAGGAATCCTGTTTGAACAAGGGTGCCGCCGAGGCTATCGATGATTCTGCCCTGGCTAACTGCTATGGCCGCGTTGTATCCGAATCCCAACTCAACAAGTATGAAGCTTACTTCTCCATATTCTATGTCGCATCTTGTTGATTGGTCAAAAACCCCCAGCACCGCTATGGCCATCTTATCGGCTGTTCCCATGTCTAGCTTGTTAACCTTCCTATGCGGCGGTATAGTAGGCAGCAATATGCATGAAGGTATATAGCATACTGGAAGCTTCCTGTGCCAAAGCTCAACTACAACCTTTGTGATTGCTTCATATACGCGTATTCCTAACTCGCCGAGTTCTACCCCGCCTTTCAGATCTTCCTCTCTTGTGAGAAGAAGGACTTCTAATGCGAATCTGTAGGGGTCAACGATGTCTTGATTAAAGGTGACGGGTACGCCGTATCCTGAGGGTCCCGCTATGATGTCGACTTCGCCGACTGCTTCAATAGCTTCGGTTAGAGCCTCAGGTCTCTCAGCGACGGTCGGTGTATCTATGCTGTTCTCCCATACGACGTGTTTTCCCTCGATGACGGTGAGGTCAAAACTTCGGGTGCCCGGGTCTATTCCTAAAGATCTCATCTCAAATTCCGCCTTTATTTATTCTATTCATCTTATTATCTAGTCTCCTTCTTTTTATGGGCAGGTTCCTTAAGAACGTTGGTTGCCTCAGAATCTTTCTTTAAATAGTTTATATAGGGCGGGTTTTCTCTCTTTGCGTTTCAGAAATTTTTCTTTATAAATGAAATGATATCTTCGGAAGGATTCGTATTACTTTCGTTCTGAGATTATTCCTGTTCTTTCCTTTGAAAAACGGTATATATAGGGTCGTACATTTCTGCACGTTCATGTACATTTCTGTACACGCTCTTTATGTCAAGAAAATCATTATCTGCTCGCTACACTTTTAAGGGGCTTCTGCGGCATAAAAACTTCAGAAGGCGACGTGATGATGAAAGTAGGCGTTGAAGGTTTCAATTTTGATTCTACCCATTACACGAAGGGCTCCTCGGAAAAGTGTTTGAATCTTCACGGTCATACGTTTCGATTAGACGTAGAGGTCGAGGGGGAAATCGATCCAGAAACAGGCATGATTATAGATTTCACGTTGATGAAGAATGCCGTTAAGGAGATTCTGGCAGACTACGATCACAAGGTTATTGTTCCTAAACGGGACATCGATAACGTAATTCTCTCCGGCCCCTTCCATAAATGCATCAAGACTATTGATTATCCAGAAGCAACGACTGAGTATATAGCTCTTGATATAGCTAAGAGGCTCTACGAAAAGTTCAAGAAAAAGGTGAAAGTCAAGCTCTACGAGGGAACTCGAAACTACGTCATCGTGGAACATCCAAGCACATAAGAACCGCATCACTGAGATTCAACGATTCTGCATGAAAACCCCCTATTACGAGGCTGAACAATGA
>Ga0180301_10003472_pt1 | contig 12288 bp, 9 predicted proteins | sample GuaBasSediGuay16_FD_121797 | JGI IMG/M metagenome (GOLD analysis project Ga0180301, IMG submission 121797) | Subseafloor sediment microbial communities from Guaymas Basin, Gulf of California, Mexico - Guay16, Core 4569-2, 12-15 cm | ecosystem: Environmental > Aquatic > Marine > Hydrothermal...
ATAAACCTTTAGCTTAGGAATCTAATGTTAACAATTTTAATTGCTATAGCAATAAATTTTGTTATATTTTTTCCAACTGCCCTTGTAGCTTGACAGAATGTTTTCAAAAGAAAGTGTCAAGTTGCGGCTGTAACTTGACAAAATCTTTTCAAAATAAAATGTCAAGTTAAAGAGGGATAAGGTTTACACCTGTGGTTTTCTGGTGGTGCGGGGTAAATCTTACATTGATCCCAGCAATTTTGTTGCATTGGGAAGGTTGAATTTTTATTATTCGGGAGTATAATTTAAATTATGAATATTGGGATTATTGGTCCGGGAGCGATAGGACTTCTTTTCTATTTTTTCCTTTCTCGCAAGGTTAAAGACCTCATCCTCTTAGATAAAGACAAAAGAAGAGCTCTTCTTTTAAGAAACAAAGGTTTAACTGTAGTTAAAAATTCTAAGTCTTATAAAATAAATGTAAATATAACCGCCCAACCTCAAGAATTAGAAGATAGAGAATTGTTTTTAATTTGCGTGAAGTCTTATGATACTTTAGAGGTAGCTAAGACAATAAAGTCAATTTCTCGTAAGAATAAAGATTATTTTGTATTATCCTTACAAAATGGCTTAGGTAATTTAGAGGTGCTTTCAGAAATTTTAGGTGAAGAGAAAGTTTTAGGAGGAGTTACTAATATGGGTTCTACCCTGCTTAGCCCAGGAGTAATAAAGTTTGCTGGAGAAGGAAAGACTATTATTGGAAGCTTGAAGAAAAAGACTGTGCCTGTTCTTAGGGAAATAAGAAGTGTATTTAATTCTTGTGATATCCCTACTTCTATAACTTCCGATTTAGAAGGTGCAATCTGGTCAAAGCTTTTAATAAATATAGCTATAAACCCTTTAACTTCAATATTAAGAGTAAAAAACGGAGAACTTCTTAATAATCCCCATTCTTCTCTGCTTATGCAGATGGTTTTAAATGAAGCTCACCGAATAACTAAAAGAAAGAGGATAAAACTTTTGTATAATGACCCTCAGACTAAGTTGGAAGCAGTCTGCCGGGCTACTTCGGAAAATATCTCTTCTATGCTTCAGGATATTTTAAGAGGGAAGAAGACCGAGATAGATTATTTAAATGGCGCTATCTATAAATTGGGAGAGAGTCTTAAAATCCCTACTCCTTTAAACTTTATCTTTTTTAAGTTAGTAAAAAGTTTAGAAGAAACTTCTCTTAAAAGAGTAGATTCTTTTCAAGATGAAAAGCTATGATTTATGAGGATAGAGTTTCTTCAGAGCTGGAAAAAAAGGCTAAAAGACTTCAGGGTAAAACATTTAATTTAGAAGATGTAGATGCTTCCATCCTCCAGACATTTCCTTACCAGTACCTTCAGAGACCAATTACCATAGAGCATACTACTTCTGAGTTTACCTGTCTTTGTCCTTTTTCAGGGCTTCCTGACTTTGCCAAGCTTACTATCAGATATACTCCTTTTAAAAAATGTATTGAACTTAAGTCTCTTAAATATTACTTATATTCTTTTCGTCAGGTAAAAGCTTTCAACGAGCATGTAATCAATAAGATTTTGGAAGATTTAGTAAAAGTAGTAAAACCTCGTCAGATGGAAATTATAGGAGAGTTTACTATCCGAGGTGGTATAACTAATAAGGTTTCTGCTTCTTATAAAAGAAAGGTTAAATCCCAATTCTTTCCCTAATTTGGAACAAAACTGATTCAAACACTTTTGTTTCAGGTATGGAGAATCAGGATATAGCTAAGGTATTTAGAGAAATAGCTATTATCTTAGAGTTAAAAGGAGATAATCCTTTCCGAATCAGAGCTTATCAGAAAGCAGCTCAAAATATTGAGAGCCTTCCCTTTTCCCTTAAAGATCCCTTAAGAGAGGGCCGGTTAGAAGAAATTCCTGGTATAGGAAAAGATTTAGCTGAGAAAATTAAGGAGATTATAACCACAGGGAAATTACGCCAGCACCAAACTCTTAAAAAGAGTGTGCCTTCAGGGTTAATAGAGATGCTTAGTATTCCTGGTTTAGGGCCTAAGACTGTGAAGGTAATTTACGAAAAACTTAAGATATCTGACATTAAGAGTTTAGAAAAGGCAGCTTTAGCGGGAAGATTAAAGGGTTTGCCCGGGATAAAAGAGAAGACCGAGGAGAATATATTAAAGGGGATAGCTTTAATAAAGGGAGGAAGAGAAAGGATGCCTCTTTATCAGGCTTTAAAGGTAGCTGAAAGCTTTGTTGAACCCCTTAAGAAGTTGAAAGAAGTAGAAAAGATTGAACCAGCAGGTTCTCTAAGAAGGAGGAAAGAAACTATAAAAGACATAGATATTTTGGTAGTTTCATCTAAACCTTCTAAGGTTATGGATAATTTTGTGAACCTGCCTAATGTAAAAGAGGTTTTAGCAAAAGGAGAGACTAAGTCTTCGGTAATTTCTCGCCAGAATATTCAAGTAGATTTAAGAGTGGTAGAAAATGCCAGTTTTGGTTCAGCTTTAATGTACTTTACTGGTTCAAAAAATTTTAATATTTCTTTAAGAACCTATGCTTTAAAGAAAAATTATAAGATAAATGAGTATGGAGTTTTTAAAATAGAAAAGAATAGAGAGAAAAGAGTTGCTGGAGAGACTGAAGAAGAGATATTTAAATTATTTGGTATGGATTATATCTTACCTACTTTGAGAGAAGATAGAGGAGAAATAGAATTAGCTTTAAAAGGAAGGCTTCCTAAAGTGGTGGAGTTGAAAGACATAAAAGGAGATTTACATGTCCATTCAAAATACAGTGATGGTGCAGCTAGTTTAACTGAACTCAGCTGTCAAGCTCAGGAAAAAGGTTATAAATACTTAGGAGTTTGTGACCATTCTCAAAGTCTTAAGGTAGCTAAGGGGTTAGATATAAAAACTCTTTTTAAGAAAATAGAGGAAGTAAGAAGGTTAAATAAAAAATTTAAAGATTTTTATCTTCTAACTGGAGCTGAAGTGGATATTCTCTCTGACGGAAGTTTAGACTATCCTGACGAAGTCTTAAAGGAGTTAGACTTAGTAATAGCTGCAATCCATACCGGATTCAAACAATCTAAAAGCCAACTTACCCGGAGAATACTTTCTGCCATAAAGAATAGGTATGTCCACATTATTGCTCATCCTACCGGCCGACTTTTTGGGGTGAGAGATTCTTACCAGATTGATTTAGATGAGATTCTTTCTGCCTGTTCAGATTATAATGTGGCTTTAGAGATAAATGCCTATCCTCAGAGGTTAGATTTAAATGATATAAATTGTAAAAAAGCCAAAGAAAAGAAGGTAAAATTAGCTATAGGCACAGACGCCCATATTATTGAGCAGCTTTCAGCTGTAGAGTTGGGAGTCTGGATTGCTCAAAGAGGTTGGTTAGAAAAAGAAGACCTTCTTAATAGTTTAGACCTTCAGAGATTACTTAAATGGCTGAGAAGTAAAAAATGAGAAGAAGACTTTTAATTAAGCTCACCATATTCTTTAGCTTTTTTTTAGTTGCAGGCTGTATTCACAAGGAAAGACTTTACAAGAAAACTTTTATTTCCCTGGGTACTTTTATTGAAGTTTCTTCTCCCTATAAAAAAGCTTTACCTTTGGTATTTTCCACTTTTAAAAGATTAGAAAGAATTTTTAATATTTACAGCGAGAATTCTCAAATTTCTCAGGTTAACCAGCAGGCAGGAGTAAAGCCAGTTAAAGTAGATAGAGAGTTAATTGAGGCAGTTAAGTTAGCTAAAGATTTGTACAAGATAACCGAAGGAGCTTTTGATCCTTCAATAGGAAGGGCTATTTTATTCTGGAAGGAGAAGATAAAGAACAAAGATCAGCGAGAGGTTTCTGAAAGTAAAACCGATTATCTTAAAACTTTCAGGGGGATTGAACATATTAAAATAGACGAAGCTAAGCAAACTATCTTTATAGATAAGAAAGGCCTTATCTTAGACTTAGGAGGAATGGCTAAAGGTTATATAGTAGATAAGGCAGTTCAGGTTTTAAAGAAGAACAATATAGACTCTGCTCTTATAAATGCCGGCGGAGATATATATTGCTTAGGAAAAAGATTTGGTAAATCCTGGTGTATAGGTGTAAGAAACCCTAAGACTTTATCCAGTATAATTGAGACTTTAAATATAGAAGATGCGGCTATAGCTACTTCCGGAGATTATGAACAATTTTTTCAATATAAAGGAGAGAAGTTTTCTCATATAATTGACCCTAAGACTTTATTTCCTGTGGAGGGGAAAGTTAGGAGTGTGACGGTAATTGCTCCTAATGCTACTACTGCTGATGGTTTGGCTACGGCCTTTTTTGTGATGGGTGAAGATGGGGTTTTGAAGTTTTTAGAGAGAAATCCTTCTAACATTAAGATTTTTCTGATAGAAGAAGGGGAAGGAGGGCTTCATATTCATTGCTTTGGTCCTCTTTAAAGGGATTTACCTCTTCTTCCTGGGTCAAGATGTTAAATTTTTACAGCCTGAAAGGGTTAAAATTCATACCTGCCCTTTTTGATACTCTCTCTGATTAAGGAAGCAGTCTATTTGTTTATTAAGCCTGTTAAAAATTATTTCATTGATAATTTAATAAAAATTAGAAATTGAAAATTGAAAATCCCCCCTCTCCTTAAAATCAGGTGCTTAAAATACAGGATTTGTATTTAGAGGTTATGCCGGTTTTGGGGAGGCAAACATAAAATTAATATAATATTTGACATAACTTATTATATGTATTATACTTTAATCGTGGCTAAACGAAATAAAAATTTAATTAGTGCTAAAGAAATAGCCAAAAAGTTCAATATTTCCTACCAGCAGGTCAATTATTATACTAATCTGGGATTTTTCCTTATATATTACAATGAAGGAAACCGAAGACTTTATGATTACCGCCAGGTAGAGAGAGCCTTAAAGGAGATTCAGAAACTAAGACGTAGAGGGTATCCTTTGCGTCTTATTCGTGATGAGTTGTTGAGGAGACAGAATGCCTTTAAAAGATGATTTAAGATTTAAAGACCCTCTTTTTATTGATGCTCTTACAGGAATATATAACCGTTATTTTTTATATCAGGTTGTTCCTGAGGTTATCCAGAAGGCAGAAGATTCCCATACCCATATAGGAATTTTGATGTTGGATATAGATAATTTTAAGGATATTAATGATACTTATGGCCATTTAACAGGGGATAGAGTATTAAAAGAAGTAGCTAAGATTTTAGGAGATTGTATCCGGGGAGAGGATTTCGCTATTCGTTATGCAGGAGATGAGTTTATTGTCGTCTTTTGTTCTTCTGCTTCTGAAACATCTTCTTTTGAAACGGGAGGAAGAAGGATTGTAGAGAAGGTTAGTAAAACAGCCATAGAAGTAGAGAAGACTTCTATATCTCTTACGGTCAGTGGAGGGTTAGCGATTTATCCTTATGATGGTAAAAATTTGGATGTATTGATTGAGTCCGCAGATAAAGCTCTTTATCTTTCTAAAGAAAAAGGTAAAAACCAGCTCTCTTTGTCAGAAGAAGTAACGGAACAAATTATTACTCAGCAGGAAGCTTTAAGATTGTTCCCCTGCAAAAAATTTATTGACCGCCTCTCGCAAATAGAGCATCTTAAAAGGGCTTTAAAAGAAAGTTTAACCTCCAAGGTTTCCTTTGTTGTAATAAGAGGAAGAAAAGGCATGGGGAAAACTCGTCTTTTAGAAGAGTTTAAAGAGATAGCAAATGCTCAACAGATTTTTTCTTTAGAAATCCCCGCTTCTTCTAAATATGCTTCTCTTTCCTACCATGCCTTTTGCCAAGCCTTAGAAATATTTTTGAAAGAAAACGAGACTTTACTTCAAGCAATAGTCTCTTCACTGGATACCAGCGAAATAATAGACTTGGCGACATTAGTGCCAGTATTTAAAAGTTTTGCTCCCAATGTTAAAGATAAAACTACCAAGGAGAAAAAAGGATTGTCTCTTTTTAAAGCTTTAAGAAGAATATGTATTGAATTTTCTTCTTCCCAGGGGCTTTTATTGTGTTTTGATGATATTCAGCATTTGGATAGAGCCACTTTTGAGCTGTTGGATTACTTTTTTAATTATGAATTCACAAGACCAATAATGGTTTGTGCAACTTTAGATGAAGAGGAACTGAAAGATAGTTCTTTCTGTAAAGAGTTCTTGTCACGCCCTAAGGACAACGTTAATTTTTCTCTTCTGGAGCTATCTCCTTTTTCTGTAAAAGAAACAGAGGAATTAATTAAGGCTATATTTCCCCAGATGAATCTTCCTCCAGAATTTTCTCCTTATATTTGTGAGATTACAGGAGGCAATCCTTTATTTATTGAAGAATTACTTAAATATTTATTAGAAAGTAGAGTTATTGTGTATAGAAAGAATAAGTGGCAACTTCTTAGATTTGACAAGAAGGATATTCCCTCTTTTCTTGAGGATGTATTAGAGCAACGTCTTAAAAAACTTGACCCTGAGACAAAAGAAATTTTAGCTAAGTTAGCAGTAATGGGAGATGATTTTGAGGTTAAGGTTTTACGGGAGGCAATAAAAAAAGACGAGGGTTTTTTATTCGAACTTCTTGACCGCGCAAGGAAAAAGGGTTTTATCCAGCCTAAAGAAAAAAGTAGCCAGTTTAGTTTCTCCCCTTCTTATTTACAGAAGATTCTCTATGACCAGATAGGACAGGAAGAGAAGGCGAATCTTCATCAGGATATAGCTTCTGCTATAGAAAAGATATATAAGGATAAACCTCCCAAAGTTTTACCTGATTTAGCTTACCATTATGAGCACAGCGGAGATATCCGTAAGTTCAATGAATATAGAAATAAAATATTAAAAGAATCTCAAAAACTATTTGACCCTCACCAGTTAGAAAATTATCTGGAAGCTTTAAGTAAAGAAGTTCCTTCTACTTCTATTCCTTTTGAGATACAGATAAGAAAGATAGATAGTCAGATTCATGAAGAAGAATTAGTAAAGATAGTAGATTTAACAAAATATATACTTGCTGCTGTAAGAAGTATTACACTTTATCCTTCTGGTAATAAAATAAGAGAAAATTCTGTTGAAAAAGTCTATACATTTTTAGAGAGTCTTCTTAAGAATTTACCAAGTTTAACCCTTGCTGAGGTAGAGAAACTTTTTTTAGTCAATAATAAAAGAATACCTTTTGAGAAAGAAAAAGATTCTGTAATCAGAGAATTTATTATTTTTATGATTGATAGGGATATTAAGGCAATTCAGTTTTTACCCTTGGTAAATAAAGAAGAAATAGATTTGTTCTTAAGTATTTTAGCTGAGAATCCTGAGAGCTTAAGAGGGGGATTGGTTGCTCAGTTAATGCACGAAAAAAATATTAAGTATATAAAAATAGATGCAGCTTCTTACGCTCGTATTTCCTATCAGAGGATATTTCGCCCTGTTGCTGACCGTATCAATAAGATTACTCTGTTGAACTTTCTTTCTGGTAAAACTACATCTTCGCCTCAGATATTAGATAGTCTTCTTAAAGCTGCTCTTCAACAGCCACAAAATTTAGCCCTTAATTTAACAGAGATAGCTAAGGCTTCTCTTTTAAAAGAAAAGAAAGATATTAGTGCTGAAGATATAGCTGAGTTTGTCTCTAAAAATATTCATAAAATAGCGAATGAATTTTTCACTGAAGGTAAGCCAGATGCCCCCAGTGCCTTACATCATCTTATTTCATCATTTGATGAAAATGTAAAATCTTATCTTTTTTCCCGTCAGCCTCCTTATATTAAAGAAATAGTAAAAGAACTTTCTGATGAAGAGGTTATGGAGATGGTTCTTTCTGCTGTTCGCTTACCTCAACAGGATAGACTTCTTTATATGCGTCAGATATTTAATAAACTTGATGTGCCTTTGGAAAGAAAAGAGAAAATTGCCTCTCAGTTAAAGAAAAGATTAGAAAAATTAGGTTTTACTTCCAGTGAGATTTCTTTTGTTACAGAAAGAAAATATGAAACTTTATCTCTTACAGAAAGAGTATCTACTCTTCTTCAATTGACTCCTTCTGCTTATTCTTCTGTAGGCATAGAAAATATTCGTGATTTGCTTAAAGAATTGATTGAAGATTTAGATAAGGACAACCTTAATAAACTTTTAAGGCACTTTTTGTCTCTTTTGGATTCTAAGGATACCGAGGATAAGAAGGTAATTTTAGAACTGTTATCTTTTTTATTTTCTATATTTCCTGTAGAGCTGTCAGAATTTGATGAAATTATTTTTGAGGTAATTTCCGGATTGATAGATAAATTTACCAGAGCAGATTTAGCAGTTTACCCTGTGTTTATTGAAGTATTGAGGTTGGCTATGGAGTGGAGCTATAAAGGAGTTTTTTCCTCTCAACCATTAGAGCGATGGGTTATACGCAACCGTTTTACTCAAGTGGATACTATTTTAAATTCTCTCTATAAGATAATGGAAAGTGAGCAAGATTCTCAAGAAGCTAAAGAGAAAAAAAGGGTTATCAAAGAATTCATCTTTGGGATATTGTTGAATTCTTCGTTAATTCCTGCATTTGCCCGTGAGTTAAAAGATCCTCTTATAGATTATAATAAGATGATTACTTACCACATTGTAAAGTTTGGCCGGCAAGGTTTAAGGAAGCTATTAAGAGAGGTCTTAGAAAGTAAGGATTTTTCCTGGGAGGGTTTTTTTTATCGGAAGAAAGTTGCTTCTCTTCTAAAGAATATGAAAGATGTAGCAAGAGAAGAGCTCAAAGAATACCTTACTTTAGAAAAGGACTTTCAGAAATTAAAACAGATAAGAGAGATAATCAGTTTTATGGGGGAAAGAGATTTACTGGAAGCTTAAAGTTTAAAAAAATCTTAAAAAGATGGCTGCACGAAAATTAAAAGTAAAATTAGGAGAAATTCTCATTCAGATAGGTTCTTTAAATTTAGAGCAGTTAAAGGAGGTTCTCACTCTTCAGCAAATGTCTCCTTCTAAGTTAATAGGAGAGATTCTTATAGAGAAAGGTTACCTTCAAAAAGAAGATATAGATACTGCCTTAGTAATTCAACAGGGTTATCCTTACTTAAACATCAGTCACTATAAAATTGAGCCGAAAATATTAAGGAAGTTTCCTCTGGATTTGATGGTAAAGTTTAAATTTGTTCCTTTAGATTTGGTAGGAGATGTTTTGACTATTGCAGTGAGCTCTTTTAGCTATAAGTCAGTTATTCTTAAGAAACTTAAGCATTATAAAGTAAGGATATTTATCTCTACCTATAAAGAAATAAGAGAGGTGCTGGAAAATTATTATGGATAGAAGAGGAGGAAAGGAAAGTTCTGTTGTTGATATCGTGCATAAGCTCTTATTAGAAGGGATTAATCAGAGAGCAAGCGATATTTTTATTGAACCCCAGGAAGGCGAGCTTCAGATAAGATTTCGTATTGATGGGCTTTTACATAAGTTTATTTCCCTTCCCTTTGAAATGCATTCTAAGATAGTTAGCCGGATTAAGATAATGGGAAGTTTAGATATTGCTGAACATCGTCTCCCCCAGGATGGAAGTTTTAAACTTAAGTTTAGCAATAAGGAGGTAGATTTTCGTATCTCTACAATGCCTTCCTATTTGGGAGAAAAGGTAGTGTTAAGGATTTTGGATAGAGAAAGGTTTATTTTAGATATTGATAAACTGGGTATAGATTCTCGTTCGGTAAAACTTCTTAAAGAGGCTTTAGCCCATCCCCATGGAATGGTGCTTATCTGTGGACCAAGCGGTTGTGGGAAGACCACTACTTTATATGCCTGTATAAAATATGTGGATTCTGTAGAAAAAAATATCGTAACTGTAGAGGACCCCATTGAGTATCAACTTTATGGAATAAATCAGGTTCAGGTAAAAGAGGCTTATGGTTTAAATTTTGCTTCTGTGTTAAGGTCAGTATTAAGACAGGATCCTGATGTAATTATAGTGGGAGAAATAAGGGATTCTGAAACTGCTGAGATTGCTATTAGAGCAGCTTTAACCGGTCATTTAGTGTTAAGCAGTTTACATACTACCACTTCCACAGGAAGCCTCATCCGATTAATAAATATGGGTATTGATTCTTATCTCATTGGGTCTTCTTTGCTTTTCGTTGGTTCTCAGGCTTTAATAAGATTACTCTGCAGTGAATGTAAAGAGCCATATGATTTACCTTTTGCCCTTTTATCTCAGATAGAACAGGCAGGTTACCCGAAGGAGTCTATTCCTAATAAAATATACAGGTCAAAAGGTTGTTCTAAATGTAATAAGAGTGGGTACTTTGGTAGAATTGCCATAATGGAGTCTTTGTTTTTAACTCCTAAAATTAGAGAGATGCTGGAAGCAAATATTTCGGAGAGGGAAATCAGAGCTGAAGCAAGGAAAGAAGGCATGCGCACTTTAAGGGGAAATGCTTTTGATTTACTTATTAAGGGAGTTACCTCTATGGAGGAGATTGCCCGGGTTACAGGTAGAGAAGAGGCAGGTTAATATGAAAGAAGTAACTTTAAGTGAAGAATTACAGCAGATGCTGAGGCTTTCTGAGAAGCTAAATATCCCTTTTTTAAGACTATCCTGTTATGATATCCCCAAGGAGGCAACTGAGCTTTTATCTTCAACTTCTCTCTCTGTCCAGATTGCCCTTCAGTATAAGGTTATTCCTGTGGCGAAGTTTGGACCTGTGGTTACTGTGGCAATGGCTGATCCTTTGAATGTTTTAATTCTTGATGAGCTAAAAAATTTACTGGGGATGGAGGTAACTCCTGTTGTAGCAATGCCTTCAGAGATTATTGGGGCGATTAATCTCTATTCTACCTCAGAGTTAAAATTAGAAAAAATAAAAGTGAAAGAGGAAAAAGTCACTTTTCAGCCTCTTGTTATTAAAGAAGAAAAGATTGATGTTTATGAGCTTAAAGAAATTAGCGCTAAGGAAAAGGTTGTTCAGACAGTGAACAATATTTCAATAGAAGCAATAAAATTTAAGGCGAGTGATATTCATCTTGAGCCTTACAAAGAACACCTGCGTCTGCGTTACCGCATTGATGGGGTTTTACGTTTCATTAAGACTTTTCCTAAAGATATGCAAGATGCTCTTATTGCCCGTCTTAAGATTATGTCTAAGTTAGATATTACAGAAAGAAGACTATCTCAGGATGGGCGTTTTAGTATAAGTTTTGAGGAAAGAAGTATTGACTTCCGTGTATCTGTGCTTCCTACTTATTACGGAGAGAAGGTAGTTTTAAGAATTTTAGATAAAGAAGCCATGAAGATGGATTTGGCGAGTTTAGGATTTTCTTTTCAGCCTTTTGAAATTTATAATGAAGCAATACTTTCTCCCTTTGGACTTCTTTTAATTACCGGCCCAACAGGAAGCGGAAAATCAACTACTCTTTACTCAATGTTAAGTAAGTTAAATACCTTAGATAAGAATATTACTACTATTGAGGATCCTATAGAGTATCATTTAAAAGGAGTCACCCAGATTCAGATTAAGCCAGAGATAGGCTTAAGTTTTGCTCAGTGTCTGCGTGCGGTATTAAGGCAATCCCCTGATATTATTATGGTAGGAGAAATCCGCGATATTGAGACCGCAGATATTGCTATGAAATCTGCCTTAACCGGACATTTAGTTCTTTCTACTTTACATACCAACGATGCTCTATCTGCTATTCCCCGGCTTTTAGATATGGGGATTGAGCCTTTTCTGGTTGCAGGAGGCTTAAGAATGGTTTCTGCCCAGAGGTTATGCCGTAAGCTCTGTTCAAGGTGTAAGGAGAAATATTTAATTAGCAGGGAGGAGTTAAGGAAATTTTCTGTAAATATTACCGAGGATAAAGTAGAAGTTTTTAGAGCCAAGGGTTGTGATGAATGCAATCATATAGGATACAAAGGAAGAACAGCAATTGCTGAAGCATTTTTAATTGATAATGAGATTTCTGAAATGATTATTAATAGAAAGCCTCTTGCAGAAATCCACGGCTACGCTAAGTCAAAAGGAATGGTAAGCTTAAGAGAGGATGGTTTTAGAAAGGCTTTTTTAGGAGAGACTTCCTTAGAGGAAGTTTTAAGGGTAACTGCAGAGACATAGGAAGTGTAAAGTGAAAAACGAAAAGGAGAAATTGATAGAAATATGCTTCGCGAAATAAATAGAAATATGTCCGCTGAGGCGGACGAAATATGCAGAAGGGGGAATTTTCAATTTTCAATTTCTAATTTTTATTAAATTATCAATGATTTAATTTTTAATTAGAAATTAGAAATTGGAAATTAGAAATTGAAGGAAAGATATGTCTA
>Ga0180301_10003473_pt1 | contig 12287 bp, 10 predicted proteins | sample GuaBasSediGuay16_FD_121797 | JGI IMG/M metagenome (GOLD analysis project Ga0180301, IMG submission 121797) | Subseafloor sediment microbial communities from Guaymas Basin, Gulf of California, Mexico - Guay16, Core 4569-2, 12-15 cm | ecosystem: Environmental > Aquatic > Marine > Hydrothermal...
AAATATTTTTTTACCATACCATTTATTAAAATAATGACATTAAAAAAGAATTATTTCAATTATTTACCCTTTTTTTCTTTAAGTTTTCTCAATTCTTTGTCAAAAGTATCGGCGAAGGCCTTAACCTCTTTTCTCCCATACCTGGAAGGTTTTCCCTCTTGAATCCCGGAGATTCTTAACTCTTCCATGAAGTTTCTCTCCCAGAGTCTTTCCCTGATGTTGTTGCTTGTAAAGACGTCTCCACGGTCGTTTATAACTACCACTCCCTGCTTGACAAGTTCCGAGGCAAGTGGAATATCTCTCGTTATAACCAGATCATCTGTAGTGGCTTTACTAATTATATATCTATCTGCACTACTCTCTTCCTTCCCTGCAACCACCATGGAAACTCTCTGTCCCTCGGAAAGAGGTATTTTCCTGTTGGCTACAAAAATTGCCTCGATCGATTCCCTCACGGAAGCTTTTACAATAATTTCACGAACTCTGCTCGGGCATGAATCGGCATCCACAAGTATTTTCAAACCCCCTGCTCCTCGTTTATTAAAAATGCGGAACTACAGCGCGGTAAACCGTTATTTCTCCACATATTTCGTAATTACAGGCGGAAGCGTAAATAAAAACAGATTCCCCCCTGTTAAGAGGAAGTTCTTCTCCCGATAAGGGACATTTTATACTACCCCTGCCTTCAGTACTTATTATAATCTCTGGTGTCCCCTGCTTCCGCCTTCTAAATATTTTGCCTCCTTTAAGTGATATTCTGGAAAGCCTGAACTCCTCTGCCGGAGAATGATATACTTCTTCACCATCTTCTGCCCGTACCGGTTTTATAATTTCTGTCGGATGATCGGAAAAATCCAGAATATTTAAAAGCTCTTCCACATCAACATGTTTATTGGTCAGAGCTCCTCGAAGAACATTATCTGAGTTTGCCATAAGTTCAATTCCTACACCCTTAAGGTAGGCATGAAGCACACCAGCTCTCTGGAAGAGAGCTTCTCCGGGATTGAGACAGATCAGATTAAGCAAAAGAGGACTGAGTATGCCCACATCTCCCGGATGTTCCCGGTTAAGTTGTAGTATCCATTCAAAATGATCTCCGGAAAGTCCTTTGGCTTTTGATATTGCCTCCTTTACGGTGTCTTCTTTCCTCTCTTTATCCAGTGTGAGAAGGGTTCTGAACAAGTCTCTTAACCCCTGTGAGGTGAGATTATTTTTAAAGGCTTCTACCTCCTTTTGGATAGAGCCAAGGTTTAGCTCTGAGAAAAGCTCTGCGATCTCTCCTTTTCTTCTAAATCCATTCATCGCCCAGAAGGGAGTAAGGGCGGAGATTATCTCGGGCTTATGATTTTTATCCTTATAATTCCTGTTGAAAGCATCGGGAGGAATCCCCTCTTTCTCTTCCCTGATAAACCCTTCCTCCGCCTGTTTTTTGTCTGGATGTGCCTGTATGGACAGTGATTTATCTGCAGCCAGAACCTTAAACAAAAAGGGGAGATTTTGGCCGAACCTCTCTGATGTTGATTTTCCCAAAATGGCTTCCGGGTCGGCTGATATCTCCTCGTCCAGAGGTATTCTCCTGCCGTTTTTGATTAGAAGAGATGGAGCCTGTGGATGAGCTCCCATCCACAACTCGGCCTGCGGCTTTCCGTAAGGATTGGCTCTGCCCAACAACTCGGGAATGGCGTCAGGTGACCCCCAATCATAATCCTTTATCCGGTTCTCTAATTTATATATTTGCACTGTAATATTTTATACTAAAATAAAAACCTAAGGTCAATGGGAGTATTGCAAACTTTATTTGGATCTTGACACCACTATACCCACAAGCATAGAGTGAACATGAATTGCATGGATTTAAACAAACTGCTTGAACTTCCTCACAGACGATTCAATCCTCTTACCGGAGAGTGGATACTGGTATCACCACATAGAACAGCACGTCCCTGGCAGGGAGAGAGGGAAGAGAGGGAGAAGGCAGGGAAGCCTTCCTACGATCCAAACTGCTATCTATGTCCTGGAAACCGGCGAGCGGGCGGCCTTACAAATCCGAATTATCAAACTACATATAGTTTTATAAACGATTTTCCTGCACTTATACCGGATATTCACTTCGATGAATCGACGGATCTCAAGTTTGAAAGGGGAAGAAATCTTTTGCTGGCAAAGCCGGAAAGAGGTATTTGCAAGGTCATCTGTTTTTCACCCCGTCATGATCTTACTCTCGCTACAATGAGAGAAGAGGAGATACTTCCTGTGGTAGAGCTCTGGATAAAAGAGTATGAGGAGTTGGGTTCCAGGCCATTTATTAATTATGTGCAGATTTTTGAAAACAGGGGTGTGATTATGGGCTGCTCAAACCATCATCCCCATGGTCAGGTGTGGGCTACCAGCAGTATTCCCAATCAGCTCGACTTGGAAACACGTAATCAACAGGAATACAAATCGACCAACGGTAGCTGCCTTATCTGTGACTATCTGAAACTCGAGCTTGATCTTAAAGAGAGGGTTGTTTACTCCAACGACTCATTCGTGGTTGTAGTACCCTTCTGGGCAATCTGGCCCTTCGAGATAATGGTGATTCCCGGTAAACACATGACATCCATTTCGGAAATGGGAAGGCAGGAAAGACTGGCCCTTGCTGAAAGTCTCAGAATAACAGGCATCCGATACGATAATCTTTTTCTAACCGACTTCCCCTACTCTATGGGTATCCACCAGCGACCCACAGATGGGAAGGAGCATCGGGAGTGGCATTTTCACCTACACTATTACCCGCCCCTGCTGAGGTCGGCTACCGTAAAAAAATTTATGGTTGGATTTGAGATGCTCGCAATGCCTCAGAGGGATATAACGGCGGAGAAAGCGGCAGAGAGGCTGAAAGAGCAATCTGATATACACTACAGGGTAAGATAGGTGAAAGAGCGATCAACAGAACAATGTCTGAATGCCGTAGAATCGGAGGTGTTTCTCCGAACCATCGGTAAACTCTATTTTCCCACTTCTTACAAGGTCTGTAGAGATAGATATAAAAGCCTTTTAGAATCCGCCATAGAGAAGTTCTCTCCACAAAAACTCGTAGTTTTAAGTGTTCCCGGCCGTACAGAGCTCGGGGGTAACCACACCGATCACAATCGAGGTAAAGTACTTGCAGCTGGGATCTGTTTGGATGCAGTAGGGGCTTTCGAGAAAGCAAAGTCTAATGTTGTAAGCTTGTTTTCTGAAGGTTATAAAAATCCTTTCGTTGTAAACCTCTCCTGCCTTGAACCAGTTAAGGCCGAAGAAGGCAGCACAGAAGCACTGATCAAGGGAGTGGCTGCAACCCTTCGAAGAAGGGGATTTAAAATAGGAGGATGGAAGGGGTATGTTAAAAGCGATGTACTTCCGGGGCTTGGGCTCAGCTCATCGGCGGTTATTGAGCTTTTGATCGGTGGAGTCTTTAATTACCTTTTCAATAATGGGAATATCCCGCGAATGGAACTTGCCCTGGCAGGCAAATATGCAGAAAACCACTATTTTGGTAAGCCCTGCGGCCTCATGGATCAAATCGCCTGCGCGGAAGGCGGAATTGTTGCTATAGATTTTGGCAGATCATCAAGCCTCAAAGGAAACACTCAGGGCTATCCTTTAATTGAGAAACTCAAGTTGACTTTTACCGATTACGGCTACCAACTGGTGGTTATAGATACGGGGGCAAGCCATGTGGACCTCGGCAGAGAATACGCCTCTATACCCTCCGACATGAAGGCAGTAGCGTCTGCCCTTGGCGTAGAGTTTCTCGGAAATACTACCAGAGAGCAGTTGCTTAAAAATGTTTCTCTGCTAAGAGTAAAGGCAGGGGACAGGGCGATATTGCGAGCTCTCCATTTTTTTAAAGAAAACTTAAGAGTGGAGGATCAGGTTAATGCCCTTAAAAGAAAAGATATAAAATCGTTCCTTGCGCTTGTAAAAGAATCGGGTGATTCTTCCTGGAAGCTTCTTCAAAACTGCTATCTCCGGGGGGATATTCCAAAAGTGGATTTTACAGAAAAACCAGTGCCGACCGCTTCTGCCAATTCAAAGAGCTGTGAACCGCATTCGTCTTTTACAAATTCAGCAGAGTGGGGAGGTGCCCCCTTTGCCCACAGCCCTTTGATCGTTCCTCCCATAACCAGCCACAAGAGTTCAGAAGAATGGGGAGTTGCCCTTGGAATTGTACTAACAGAGGAGTTTACGGAGAAGGGCGGGGTGGCACGGGTACATGGAGGTGGATTTACCGGAACTGTACAGGCATACATCCCCCTTGAGTTGGAAGAGGAGTACCGGAGAAAGATGGAAGGGGTTTTCGGAGAAGGCTCCGTTACTCCTCTCTTTATCAGGGAAGAAGGTATTACCAGAGTGCTGTAATCCCAATGCCTGGTCTTGACTTTTTACCCTGTTTTTTGTCTACATTAGTATGACCAGAATAAATAAATGCAGGAGAAATTATCCATGAATGATGTGTCGTTACTTCAAAAGCTCAGATATCAGTATAAGCCAAAACTTCCCGCCATATTTCAGGAGGATATCCGCAATATAACAATAGAAAAGGGTGAGCCTACAGAATCGGTCGGCAATCAGACCGAGCTCAAGCAGATGTTTGAGAAAACCTACGGAAGACCGGTAATAACTTTTACAAGAGGTAAAAATCCAAATATCTCCCTTAAGAGAAACGTGGGGGTTGTACTCTCGGGCGGACAAGCTCCCGGAGGACACAATGTAATCGCAGGTTTATTCGATGCATTGACAAAATCGAACAGTCAATCAAAACTATTCGGCTTTCTGGGAGGCCCTTCCGGAATCCTGGAAAACAAGGCTATTGAGCTTACCCCGCAATATATCGACACTTACAGGAATACCGGCGGCTTTGACATGATCGGTTCGGGGAGGACAAAGATAGAAACGGAAGAGCAATTCGAAACAAGTTTACACACTTTAAAAGAAAGAGACATCCGGTCACTTGTAATTATCGGAGGAGATGATTCCAATACAAATGCAGCTCTACTGGCTGAGTACGTCCTGAAAAAAGGAGAGGAGATGACCATTATAGGAGTTCCGAAGACTATAGACGGCGATCTGAGGGGTGAACATGTAGATGTCTCTTTTGGATTCGATTCTGCAACAAAGGTCTACTCCGAGCTTATAGGCAATATCGCCAGAGATACTAATTCTGCAAAGAAGTACTGGCACTTTATAAAGCTTATGGGCAGATCGGCCTCTCATATCTGTCTCGAATGTGCACTTAAAACCCATCCCAATATTGCCATAATCTCGGAAGAGGTTGAAGATACCCAGAAAACCCTCAACCAGATCGTGGAAGATATTGTTGATGTTATAGTGAGGCGTTCCGAAAACGGTGAAAACTTCGGCATTACCCTGATACCGGAGGGACTCATCGAGTTTATTCCGGAAGTAGGAAAACTTATAACAGAGCTTAACAAGTTACTCGCAGAACATGAGCTTCACTTTAACTCCCTTAAGACCTTCGAGGATCAATCCGAATGGGTAAACAAAAATCTATCCAGGGACTCATCATACGTATTCTCATCACTACCCTACCCCATACAGCGTCAGTTACTCATAGACAGGGACCCACACGGGAATGTACAGGTATCCCGTATCGAAACGGAAAAATTGCTTCTCGATCTTGTCAGCGATAGATTGGGAGAATTAAAAAATGAGGGCAAATACAGAGGAAAGTTCAGCTCCCAAACCCATTTCCTGGGATACGAAGGAAGATCGGGCTTCCCAACCAATTTCGATGCAGACTACGCATACTCCCTGGGATACAACGCCTTTCTTCTCATTGCAGAAGGACTGACCGGTTATATGACTGCCATAAAGAACCTGGTAAAACCCGTTGAAGACTGGATTCCAGGAGGAGTACCCATCACCATGATGATGAATCTGGAAGAACGGAAGGGGAAGCTCAAACCGGTTATTAAGAAGGCAATGGTAGATTTAAAGGGGAAGGCATTCAAAACCTTTGTGCGCCACCGCAACGAGTGGGCTGTAAAGACATCCTATGTTTATCCCGGCTCTACCCAATACTTCGGACCTGCGGAGTTGTGTGAGGTAAGACCTGAAAGCCTCCTGCTGGAAAGCAAGGATTAAGAAGAGTTAGCCTTCTCCTCTCCTATTAATCCCTGCGGACGGAATCGGAGAACAACCTGAAAGAGAAGGGCTACTACTATAATATTGATATAGCCGGATTGAGCTGCCCATGATGAAGGAAGAAAGTCGGTGAGAAACTCTGTGAAAATCCATTCGTAGATTTATCAACTCCTGGAAGGTATCCTGTATAACTGATTTAAGAACCATAACCATTGACTTTACTCTGGCTTGTTAATACGGAAAAGGGGTTATGGGGGGTAGCATTATCCTCGACATTGCTCCCAATAAAAGAGACTTTCTACGATCATCGCCAGATTGCTGATGCTGTTATTGCACGCAATCCTCAGAAAGCGAAAAACGAAATGATAAAACACCGCGGAAGGTGGTCCGTGCTCCTGAAAAAACTCTACGAAGAATCGAGGACGCAAAAGGCAGATCGGAATAACTTCAGTAACCGGGCGGTACAGCCTTTTGCTCCCGCAATCCCGTTTGGAGGCAATCTCTATAATCTGGCTTTTAAAATTTCTTTAATATCTTCCTTATCCAGTTCAAGGGGTGTATTTTTAATACCCGATTTAGCTGCTATCAATCCGACTGCCTGAGTGTCGATTCCATAAGCACTCAACCGGGGGACTTTAAACTCATTTATCCAACCATTTAGAACTCTCACCAGAAGAGCACAGTCTTTGGAGGCACTATCCTCTGTGCTTCCTCCTAGAATCCTGCCTGCTTCTGCATATTTTTCTATGGCCTCCTTGTTTGCCGATGGGTTTTCGAACAATCTCTCGATTATACGATCCGTCGCCGCCCCTATTAGTGTTCCGCATACAACACCGTGGGGAACAGGGAAAAGTCCACCCAAAGCACCGGCTATTCCATGCACCACACCAAGCCCCGCATTTGCCAGGGCAATACCCGAAATGTATGCAGAATAGGCCATATCGGCGCGAGCCTGTAGATCTCTTTCTCCATCTCTAACAGCTCTGGGAAAGCTCTTGCCTGCATGATGAAGGGCACTTCGAACGAGTGCATCTGTAAAAGGATTTGCCGTACTGGAGACAAACGCCTCCACCAGTTGTGTTATTGCATCGAGGCCGGAATAGGCGCTTATATCAGGAGGGCATGAGAGTATCAACTCCGGGTCGATAACCGCAAAATCGGGTACATAGTTATCGTGTCGAAACGACTTTTTAAATCCGTTCTCTCCTACCCTGCTTATTACTGCATTCTTGGTAGCCTCTGCACCTGTTCCCGAAGTGGTCGGTACAGCGATAAAGGGGAGCTTCTTTCCGGTAGGCTTCCTCGTTCCCACACCTTCAAGGTAATCCTCTATAGAGCCGCTTGCTTTAAGCATGGCGGATACAGCCTTTCCGGTATCTATCACACTGCCACCTCCCACGGATATGCAGGCATCCGGTCGATCCTGCCGGTTTTCTTCTGCTATTCGATCCACCAGTTCCGGGGAAGGTTCTCCGGAGATGAAATAGTGGGTAAACTTAATCCCTCCTGTTTTTAGGGAATCTAAAAGGCTGTTCCCCCAATTGCTTGTTCTGAAAGATCCTGAACCTGTAAAAAGAATTACCTTCTTCCAACTTTGCTCTTTTAAAAGAACTGTAAGGGTTTCAAGCCTTCCCTGGCCAAAAATCAGATAGGGAAGCCTGGCTATTTTAAAAGATTTCATAAAAAAATTATAAAGAGAATTTGTGTGACGTGTCAAAGGATTCTTATAGTGTATAAGCGATGGACTTATTTCCTTTCACTTTAGACCAAATTACTGGTAATGGCGGATTCGCCCTCTATATTTGTCTCTGTATTTCCTGTTATACTCCTCGCCCCCTTTTATATTTCCTGAAAGCAGAACTGGGGGCTCTATACCTTTATCCGCACAAATCTCGATTGCCCGCACAATTATTGAGTTTACTATAAAAACCATGGGATAGGTCGATCCGGCGCCGACTTTTACCGGAACACCCGCCACTTCCAGTAATGCATCTCCTACAGGCACATGAGCATCTACAACCAGATCCACCAGATCGTGTAAATTCTTGTTACTCGGATGCCTGTTAGGTATATTTGGCTCCACCTGTTCTGCAAATTGCACTGAAGTTACACCTATGGTTCGTATCCCCATAGCCCCTGCGGTTTCCGCTGCATCGATAGTCATTGGATTGATCCCGTTAACATTACAGATAATAAGCAGATCGCCCTTTTCCAATCCATAATAATTGAATATTTGTTTTGAGAATCCCATTACCCTTTCTGTTTTTGGAGTGCCATCAAAATCGGTCAACCCGGGTGGGAATATTCCCTGTACATTACACAACCCTCCAGCCCTTAGAAAAAGTTCCATCGCAGACATTATGGAATGAGCGCCGGTTCCAAATACATAGAACAGCTTGTCCTCTATAACAGTCTGTGCCACCCATTGGGCAGCTTTTTCTATATTTTCTCTCTCTTTTTTTGCAATGGTTTTGAGTATCTGCCCGATTTTATCTAAATATTCTCTTACTATATCCATATAATTCCCCCTTGCTGGTTTTTTCTGAAACAGAGCTTCTGCTCTCCATTGATCTGACCGTGTTTCGGATAAATTTAGCGAAACAGATATATAACCACCGTTAAAGGCAGTATCTTTCTTTCTTAGTAAATGAACAAGAAAAATATGGCGGCTGCCCGGCAGAAAAAGCCAGGGCAGCCCTGCTCCTTATGGGGTGAAGATCCCCCCGGGTAACCTCAGGGTAATTTGCTACTGCATTAGATACCCTCATTAATTCTTTTCATCTGGAGTTCTGCATCCTTAAGAGCCTGTTCGACTGACTTGATTCCGCTGAGGGCGGCGTTCATTTCCGGCCATAAGGCACGGTCCAGCTCTCCCTGTTTTCTGGCTCTTTCCAATTGTACAACTTTAACAGCCTCAAGAATACGATTTTGTAATTCAGTCCATTCCTCCAAAGTAAGATTTACCTTTTCCAGCTCTTCTTTTGGAGGATTCTTTACCCTAGGATCTTCATAAACATCTGGCATCAATGCTACATTACCGAACTCCTTGACCACTTCGGTTACCTGGCCTTCGTAACTGGTATAGTATTTAATAAAATCTCTGGCATACGATTTATAACGCGAGGCTTTATTAAGAATCAAAGGAGTAGTGATGGTAATCGATGAAGGTTTACCACCCGGCAGAACAGGAAGAAGAGCCCAGCTCCATTTGTGAGCTATTTTCGAATCTTCAGCATTTAGCAATTTGCCCATCCATGTCCAGGAGAAAACCATTGCAGCACTTCCGGACTTCAGTGCTTGAAGGCACTCGTTGGAACCATATGTGTTTACTCCCGGCGGAGATATTTTATGCTTATTCCTTAAATCTACGATCGCCTGTAGTGCCTTACGTCCTTCAGGGGAATTAACCGTGATGTTATTGTCATCATACACTTTGCCACCCAGTTGATGAATAAGCGTATAAACTACATCGCCGAAGTGAGTCACAGGCTGTCCTGCATGTACAACCCCCCACTGATCAATCGTGCCATCACCGTTTAGATCCCTTGTAGCCCATTTGCCGAACTCAATAAACTCATCCCATGTTCCGGGAGGCTCTGTTCTCCCGAATTCCTCGAGTAAATCGGTTCTATAATACATGACCATTACCATGTTCCCACCGTGGGCACCGTAGTAACTATCCTTATATTTCAATTGGATGTCGGCACCCTTCGTACCTCGATAGGAATAACTTCCAGAATGTTCTCTGAATGTGTGGATAAAAACATTCCGGCACGCCATCCTTCTAACAAGAATCTTTGTGACATTGTAGATATTGCCGTGGATGCATATGTGCCTCCAGGGGATGCATTGCTGGAAATTGGAGGTGTCGATGTCCCGGTAGGCCCTGGATCAACCTACCCTATGGTATTTATTGCCAATTCGATTGTTCTCAAAGTGATAGAGTTGCAACTCAAAGAGGGAATGATTCCGGAAGTAAGAAAGAGCGGCAATCTTAAAGGTGGACTGGAACGGAGCAAGGCTCTTTTCGATGATAAGTATTATTATAGAATAAAACACTACTAGTGTGTTGTTTTATTGGCAAGAAATCGTTTAAACAGTTGTCGGCAACTATAGAGGGAGGCTAAAAACACCTATGAGATTGATTTCATCTAAAGGTAGACTGAACTTCAGGGTAATACCCTCAAGGCTAATTCTGTTATCAATTGTACTTTTTATCATTCTGTGGTCAGTCGGACCACTTTACTGGATTTTTATCACAGGATTAAAAACTTCCGAAGAAGTTTACTGGTATCCACCGAGTCTCATCCCCACAAAACCCACATTAGAAAGCTTAAAATATATCTTTACCGAACGTCCCTTTGGTTATTATCTCAGAAACTCAACAATTGTGGCCTTATCCACAGTTGTTATTTCCATTACACTCGCAACCCTTACTGGATATGGCTTTGCTAAATTCCAATTTCGAGGAAAGGGAATCTGGTTGATACTTATACTCCTGACACGTACTGTGCCTCCCGCATCTCTTCTTGTTCCATTTTACATAATGGGAAAGATGCTGGGAATCATAAATACACACATTATTTTAATTGCAGGATACGTATATCTGACTCTACCCTTAAACATCTGGATAGTTATAGGCTTTTTTGAACAATTTCCCGATGAGTTGATAGATGCGGCAGAAATCGACGGATGTACCAGGATCGCCGCTTTGTTCAGGGTGGTCCTTCCCTCACTTCTGCCAGCACTTACCGCAGTCGGTATTATAACCTTTATGCTGGCCTGGAATGAATTGTTGTACGGTGTTGTGCTCATAAACACCAAAAATGCCAAGACTCTCTCCCCCGGACTCACCGACTTTTTCGGAGACTTTCATATATTCTGGAACCAGCTTGCTTCTGCCGCAATTGTAGCCATTCTTCCTGCAATTGCCTTTACTGTCTTCTTCTCTCGTTATCTTGTGGCCGGTCTTGTAAGGGGCGCCGTTAAAGGATAGGAGAGGGAATGCACATTTTAGAGCATATACTAACAATGAAAAACCAATGTTTTGGAGGTGGAGTTTATGGTTTTTGAAAATGTTTGCCGAATACCGGGTAAAACAGGATGGTATGAAATCAAGTTTAAAGGAGATACTCTAAGAGAACTTATTCCTGTTGAAAAGCCAGACACAGGTGTAAAAACACTCTGGTTTACCAAGGGGCTTTTCGATATTCAGGTAAATGGTATGCTTGGGCATAACCTCTCGGAGGAGGATCTGGATAAGGCTAAGGTTGCAGAAATAGAGCATGAATTGGAAAAACATGGAATACTCCGATGGTGCCCTACAATTACAACCCAGAATGCATCTATAGTTAAGAGAAACCTGGCCATTATTAGAGATGCCATTAAAGATAAATCGGCTTTCAACATCCACTGCGTTCACATGGAAGGCCATTACATATCTTCCGAGGACGGTTACCGTGGTGTTCACAGGAAACAGTTCATCAGGGATCCAGATCCCACCGAATTCGACGAATGGCAAAACACAAGCAGGGATAATATAGGTCTTTTCTCTCTTGCACCCGAGCGGTCCGGCGCGATCGATTTTATCCGAAAGCTTAAGAACAGTGGAGTAAGGGTAGCTCTTGCCCACCATAATGCGGATTACAGCATGATTCGGCAGGCTTTGGCTGCTGGAGCCGATCTCAGCTCACACCTTGTAAACGGTTGCGCTAAAACGATTCATCGACAACATAACGTCATCTGGTCACAACTTGCACTGGATGAGCTTTGGGCAAGTTTTATCGCAGATGGTTATCATATACCCCACTATACGCTCAGAGCCGTAATTAAAGCCAAAGGAACAAGTAAATCCATTCTCATATCAGATCTTGCCCATCTTTCCGGCCTCCCGGACGGTGAATACAGTAAAAATGAGCTTACTGTAGTTGTCCAGAACGGAGGTCTCTGGGTAAAGGGAGAGGGCACAAATCTCTTAAGCGGAGCGATAAAGACATTGGAACAAGATTGTACATATCTTGCTTCCCATTCGGGATTTACAATAGAAGAAGCCTTGATAATGGCTTCAACGAATCCTGCCAGATATTTTGGAATTGAACATATGTTCGAGATATTTCCGGGAGCCCAAGGACCTTTCGTGGATTTTGCATGGGATGGAA
>Ga0180301_10003474_pt1 | contig 12284 bp, 14 predicted proteins | sample GuaBasSediGuay16_FD_121797 | JGI IMG/M metagenome (GOLD analysis project Ga0180301, IMG submission 121797) | Subseafloor sediment microbial communities from Guaymas Basin, Gulf of California, Mexico - Guay16, Core 4569-2, 12-15 cm | ecosystem: Environmental > Aquatic > Marine > Hydrothermal...
CCCTAGCCTCACTCAAATTCATTTTACCACCCCATTACATACTTGAACCAAGCCTCGAACTCTTGCTCTAATGTCAATTTGTTATATTCTATGCAGACTACATCATGACAGCGATGTTTTTTCATAAATTCTGGAAGTTCTGGATTTAAGGTTGGCTCCCCACCAGTAATACTTGCTGCATCTAAAAATCCTTTTCTTTCTTTCAAAAAAGAAAAAATCTCTTTTTCTGGAATTGGTTTTAATTCTTTTATTCTTTCTGGTAAAACTAAACGGGGCACATAGCACCAGGGGCAACGCAGGGGGCAGCCGGCGAGAAAAATCACGGCTGAAATCTTGCCCGGATATTCAATTAAACTCTGCTTTTGAATCTGAACAATTTTCATCTTTGGCTATTCTCCAATATCTGTATCTCCAACCCTTAACCTCTTTTTGCTTATCCAAACAAAACCCTTGTCCGGAACAATTACGGCAACGTCCACAGGGCCTCCCACTCCCGGCATATCTCCCGGGTCGGCCACGATACCGTCAGAAAACCGCTGGATGGCAGAGGTAGTTTGGACCATTAAAGCGCAAAAATCAATGGCATCTTGGAGGGTCATTGTTCCCCATTGAATAGCGTATTCTAAACCCCTGAGTTGTTTATTGACCTCTTTCTGCCCGTATTTTTGGGCGGCTTCCTGAACAAATCTTAAATTCCAAATTCGGCCGTCAAAACCTAAAACAATTCTTGAAACAACGTCAATCTGGCCAATCCAAGACGCGCCGTATTCTTTTCCTCTCTCTCTGCTGTCCCGCTTCTTTTGAATCTCTCCCGGGACATAGCAAATATAAACCTCGTAAGAACCGTCTCTGTTAAATCCAGCCACCAAAAAACTTATTGTATCCACCCCGGCCAAACTATCGCGAATTACTCCCTGAGGATCCTTAAATCTGAATTTAACCACATATTTTTCAACCTTAATCTCCAGAACCTCACACCTTTGGCGCTGCAGATTATCCCTAATTTGGTCTGGCAATTTTGCCAATCGCTCCTTCCAGTTATATTTTTTGTCAAAAAGATAATGTAGTTTTTCGGCCGTTTCTTTCACATCCAACTTTTCAGTATCGGTTTCTCGTTTAAACTGCTCTACAAATTTACTGATATTTTTTAATACTCCGCCTTCCGGCAAAAAAGCCAAGCCGGTAATTGCCAGACCAATCCTTTTATTCAACTGAAAAAGTTTGGAGGCGTTGTCGCTTCCAATCCGAGCCATGCCTTTCCGGTTGCGATAACTCTGCCGGCTGTCAGCCGCTAAAACCATTCCTTCCGGCGTGGTAGTATTAATTGCCAAACTCATATTCTAAAACAAGACCCGTGATTTAATTTTTCCATAATCTGTTATGCCGTATAATTATGGCACGGCTTCGCTTTATTTGCAACCTCTCCTATATCAAGCCTCTAAAATGTTAAACCTTCTCAAACCTCCGCTATTTATTGGCGGGCAATAAATAATGATAATGCAAAATTTTTTTACTGGCTTTGGCTAAAATTTGCTTTAGCAAATTTTTACCTTTTCGAATTTTGCCCGCCCGTTTTTATTTTTATTGTTGAAAATTTAAAGTTGATTTTTTTATACTAACTTATTTTATTTTAAAAAGGAACTTTTTGAACTATTAAAGTTTTCCACAATTGACATAGTTGTATGTTCTATAAATGTTCTATATAATAGAAGTGGGTATAAAAAATTGAGTCAAGAATTATGCTTACTAAAAAACAAAAACAAATTCTGGATTACATAATAAATTTTATAGAAGAAAAAGGATACTCTCCTTCTTTAGAAGATATAAGGAGGCACTTTAGGTTATCTTCCAGATCAACTGCTCATTATTATGTAGAAACTCTATCAAGAAAAGGGTACTTAAATAAATTAGATAATCAAGCACGGGCCATAGAAATAACCAATAGAAAAAAAGAATCAGATTTAGTAGAAATTCCTCTGTTAGGAATCATTGCCGCAGGAGAACCAATTGAAGCTATAGAAAATCCAGAAAGGATTAAAGTTCCGAAGTCTCAATTATCAAAATCGGGAGAATATTATGCCTTAAAAGTTCAGGGAGATAGCATGATCGATGAAGGAATTTATGATGGAGATGTAGTTGTTATCAGAAAACAGCCAACCGCAGAAAATGGCGAAACCGTGGTGGCTTTAATAAATGATAATGAAGTAACACTTAAGAAGATTTATAAAGAAAAAAATGAATTTCGTTTACAACCCGCTAACCCAAATTTTAAGCCGATTTTTGCAAAAGAGTTATTAATCCAAGGAAAAGTTATCACTATCATCAGAAAATTTGAAGAATTAAAAGAAAAAATAGATTTCGAAAAACCAAAAGAAAAAGTAGACAGACAGCCTAAAAAGCAAGGGTTAGAAAAATATCTTAATAAAGTATATTTAGGAGATATAATGGATCTTTTGAAACAATTGCCAGATAAATGTGTAGATATGGTATTTGGAGATCCGGATTACAATGTTGGAATAAAATATGGAGACAAAACCTATACTAAAAATTTTGACGAATATATTGAGTGGTATATAGAACTCACAAAAGAATCAATGCGTATTCTCAAAGATAACGGAAATCTATTTATGATGAATTATCCAAAACAAAATGCCCATTTAAGAGTTAAATATTTGGATAAGGCATACCCATTAGTTCACGAATATGTATGGATATATAATACAAATGTAGGGCATACCCCAAAACGTTTTACTACTGCACATCGAACTATCTTACATATCCGGAAAACAAAAAATAATAAATTCTATAAAGAAAATGTAGCAGTACCTTATCAAAACCCAACCGATAGAAGAATTTTACAGAACATTAAAAATGGATCAAGAGGAAGGATGCCTTATGATTGGTTTTATTTCGATCTGGTTAAAAATGTTAGTAAAGAAAAAACTTATCATGCTTGTCAGATACCGCAAAAATTAACAGAAATGTTGATTAAATCATGTACGATGCCTAATGATATAGTCTTAATTCTCTTTGGAGGTAGTGGTGCTGAGTTAGAAATTTGTAAATTACTTAAAAGAAAATATATTTCAGCGGAAATAGATCCAAAATATCACGAACTTATTCTCTCTAGACTACGAAATGGCCAGATAGAGGAAAAATATAAATTACAGCTTAGAAAAAATAAGAAAAATCAAGCTCAATCTTATCTATCATTATTTTAAGATTATTCTAATATAAAGGAATAATCTTTTTCACTTGATCGAAACTGAAATGATGCTTTATCAATATTAAAGCAGCAAAAAATTTTGCTCTCCCAGCTCCTTTTGAGGTTCTGCTACCTGTTCTAGTTTCTAAGACATACCTAATAGGAGATTGTACTTCTTTCCAACTATATCGATAATTAAAATCTTCCTGAATCCACATCCATTTTAGAACCAATAAATAAAGAAGTGGGTCTATTCCTTTTAACTTCGGTGGCTTTTTTGTTATAGTATTATTCTTGTATAATTCCTCCAACATTGACCAAAATTTTTTACTTTCTTTCTTATTCTCTTGAAAATCCTTAAGTAATTTTTCGTAAGTAAATTCTTGTGTAGTAAGCTCTTTTCCATTTTGAAAAGGAACAACCTCAAAATCGTATAGATTGGCCCATAATGCAGAATTGCTTCTAACTATTTTTAATGTCCTCTTTCTGATCTTCCTGCCAGGATAACGAATTCCTATTATAGGCTTCTTTTTTGTACCTTCTACTATAAATAGAATAGAACCGCTTGGTTTTTCTCTATACGGAGCTAATACTTTTGATAGCTCTTGATAGATTCTTCTGGGGTTTTTGATTTTTAATTCAATGATTTTAGGTTTTGGCATAAGATTATTTAATAAAAAAATCTAAAGATTTTTTATAAATATTGGCAAATTTCTTTAATTGAATAATGTCTATTTTTCGCTGACTTGATTCAATTTTAGAAACATATGATTGGGTTCTACGAAGAAAATTAGCAACTTGTTCTTGAGATAAGCCCGCTTCTCTTCGGGCCTTTTTTAGTTGCTTCACAAGGTACCTATATTCTTTTGAGTAGATAGTTTTATCCATAACTTGATAATAGCTCTTTTATGCGGTGACACTCACTTTGTTCGTTCCACCCAAATTTGAGTTTCGCTCAAACTTCGCATATTTGCGATATGTGGTTTTTGAGGTTTCAAAACAGGATAGAATTTTAAGAGGTTTTTGGGCTGGGGCAGATTCCCTTTTAGCCTGACTTTGGCTAAGGGCTTTTGTGAAAGCATGGCTCCAAGGCATGTAATCACATCCTTTTAGATTCGCAGTTGCATGCTTTGCCAAAAAGCCTCATTTGAACTGCCGATCTTCGCCTTGTATTCGCCAGTCTGCTTTAAGCAAGCTTAGGGCGACGTCCTAACCAATTGCCCCCAAACAGCAAATTTTTGAAATTTATCTTTCTTTGCTGTTCGTGGTCTAGACCACCAGCCCATAAAATATGTTTAATCTTTTAAAACATCGTCAATAATTTTTTTCCAATCAACTTTCCTGGAATCAATTACATTCCAGAGATTGAACCTTTCAGGTCTGATTTCCCCAACTTTTTTTAATATTTCTGGTCTGAAATTTTTGTCAACCAAAGGCTGTAAAGCAAACTCATAGACCTTTTTCTCCTTCATCTTTTTTTTAATCTTCTCAAACAAAGTTTCTGAATCAAATCTAAGCTTTGGTAATTTCTTGGAATAGGCTGAGTAAACTTTTGCAGATATCAAAACCCCTGTTCCAGCGAGTTGCCCATGTAAATAAAGAAACCCGTTTTTCTCAAACAACTTCTCAACTTCATGCTCGCTCCCAGAACAGTATTGAGAACCTTCTTCCATCGCTATACTTGAGATTATTAAAGCCTCAGAAAGTGTTTTTTCATCATTAAGTTTTAAAATTTTATTTGCTGCATCATGGCTTAGTTTTTTATAAAGCTCTGAAAACCTCTTTCCATTTCTTTCTGCCAAACTGATATCCTGTAGGGCAATGAAATTTGCGATTAGGTCGCAAATTCCTGCTTTTTTAAGATTGCCTGAAGTTTTCCAGAGGTGCAAAGGGATGATTAATCTTTTTGCATACTTTGTTCTGATCGTTTTTTTCTTACCTTTATGGTAAAGAGAACTATTCCTTGAAGTAAGACCATCATGGGAGGGGGCCGTAGGTACTAAAATCAAATCCTTCATTAAATCACAGCTGACTTTTTTTGCAACATCCAGGGCTTTTCCTCCACCAAAACCTATTATTCCATCACCTTTCACATATTTTGAGATTTCACATGCCTTTTCAACAGATGCATCTTCCACTGTGTGGAATTTCTCAAATCCCAAATTCAGGAGCAGGTTTTTAGTAAAGTGATCCTCATTTGTGATAATTGTCCCATCTCTTAACTCTGGAAAATTATAATTTCTATTAACATATTCCAATCTTATATCTCTATCCTCCAGCAATTTTCCAACATCCATATTTAAATTTTGGGTTTAATTTATAAAATGGAAACAGGGCAATTCAGCCACTTTAAGCGAAGTGGCAGAATTAGACATAACAGCTCGCGGCTATGCGAAGCCGGCAAGCGAAGCAAATATCATTTTGGATAACATTCCGGGCGTATCTAAAGTCCATCTTTGCTGGATTTGAGCGAAGTTCCGAAAGCACGAAGCCAGATACGTTCTGTTATACGCGGTATTCCCACGGTTATTCATTTTGTTGCTTTGATTACGACAAATGATCCTTCACCATAACCTTTCTTTATTGGTTCAATGTCTCTTATATCAGCTAAATTATGGAAAATTGTTTGAGTGAAATTGAAATTCTTGAAACCTGCTTTTTCCAAGTTAGAGACAACCTCATCCACCGTATAGAAAGTGGCTATCCTGTAAAACACACTCTTCCCCTTATGTTGCTGATACAATCTTCCAATGGGGCTTTCCTTGTCGATAAATCCAATTATTAAAACCCCTCCAGGTTTTAACACCCGATATGCTTCTTGAAAAGACACCTTTATATCGTCTACAAAACAGATAGTAGTTATCATTAACGCAAAGTCAATCTGCGAATCATCAAAAGGAAGACTTTCAGCTACACCATCAATGACCTTAATACCTCTTTTTTGAGCGAGTTTCCTCATCTTTCTTGATGGATCAACCCCAATTTTAATGCCCAATGGTACCGCAAATCGACCGCTCCCTACTCCAATCTCAATGCCATTGTTACTTCTTGGCAATTGCTCCCTTATTGCCCGAAGTTCTGATTCAAAAGTAAATTTGTTCCTCTCAAACCAATCTTCGTACTGAGATGCATAATCGTCAAAAGGCTTAGCTTTCGTCATATTCTATCTCCAAACTATTTTGAGGGAATATTGCGTATAACGTATAGGATTAAGCGAAGTCCCGAAAGGATTTGAGTAAGCGAGGGCTTAAGCGTAAGCGTCCCGAGCGAAGTCAAACCGCTTAATTTTCTGTTAGGCAATCGTATGACGCAGGTGATTTTGCTGTTTTATCTTTTTTAATCCTATTATAGATAAAAAATATTGCACAAGAAAGCGTGTAATTATGGCACGGCTTTGTTTTATTTGCAACCTCTCCTATATCGCTATCACTCCATCAGGACCCAATCCTTTGCCAAAAGCCAAACTTGGCAAACAATGAAGGTTTTAAATAGATTTATAATCTGTCCGCTCTGTAAAAAAATCGCCGAGAGGCGGTTTTTTTTAGTGGCTGCGGGGCTTGGATTCGAACCAAGATTGACGGCTCCAAAGGCCGCTGTCCTACCATTAGACGACCCCGCAAAAAAAAATTATTTTTTGTTTTCGATTTCCATGATTATTCTTTCTTTTTCTATTCTTTTTCTTTTTACTTTCTTTTCATAATTTCTAGCGTCTCTTTCCGAATTAAATTTTTTCAGAAACACTAAATTTAATGGAGTATAGTGTTTAGTGGAAGTAATTTGTTTGTCGTTATGCTCCTTTAAACGTCTCTTAGGATTATTAGTGCTCCCTACATAATACCATCGTTTTCTTAAACTCTTAAGAATATAAACATACCACATACCTTAAATATCCTACCATTAGACCTGCCTGCGCAGGCAGGCGACCCCGCAAGATTCAACTATGGCTAACTCCAAGGGCAATTGAGGAATTGGAGAGTATCGCATTTTGTTTTGGGCTTCTAAAAAAAGGTTTAGGATTTTCTTTAGTTGCTCTTGGGTAAATCTTTTTGATTGGCTTTCCAACTTCTCCAATTCCTCCTTGGTTAATTCTAAAACAAAGGGATTGTTGGCCTTGCCCATTATCTTCAAAACCAACGCCTGCCTTAAATAGTTAATCAAAACCTTGCTAAACTCCCCTAGGTCGGCCCCCTTCTGGAAAAGTTCATTGATAAAATTTATTGCCCCTGCTGGATTTCTTTGAAGTAAAAAATCGCAGAGAACCGCTGCCGCCTCCATTTCCACCAGTCCAAGGATATCCTTGACGTCGGCCAGGTGAATTTCTCTATCGCCGTAGAGGGAAAAAACCTGACCCAAAAGCCCCTCGGCGTCCCGCAAAGAACCCTCCGAGTGCAGGGCAATAAGTTTCAATGCCTGCTTTTCAATTCTAATTTTCTCCTTTTGGCAAATAAAAGTCAGCTTTTTGATAATCTCTCTTGAGGTCAGTTTGCGGAAGTCAAATCTTTGACAGCGGGAAACAATGGTGGGAAGCATCTTATGAATCTCTGTGGTGGCTAAAATAAAAATGACATGAGAGGGCGGCTCTTCCAAGGTCTTCAAAAGAGCGTTATCAGCGTCTTTGGAAAGCTGGTGGGCTTCGTCTAAAATAAAAATCTTGTATTTTGACCTTGCCGGAGCAAATCTAATGCCTTCCTTCAGTTCCTTTATGTCGTCAATCCCCCGATGGGAAGCGGCATCAATTTCTGTCAGATCCATTGACCTGTCTTTAATCATTTCAAGGCAGGAAGGGCAGGCATTGCAGGGCTCAAACTTCCCCTTCTTTCGATTCTGGCAGTTTACTGCCCGGGCGAAAATCCGAGCCAGGCTCGTCTTCCCGCTTCCCCGAGGGCCGGAAAATAGGTAGGCGTGGGAAACCATCTCCGAAGCAATAGCGTTGGCAAGGGTTTTTACAATGTTCTCCTGACCGATAAATTCAGAAAATCCCCGGGGCCGGTATTTGCGGTATAGAACTGACATAGCGTCTATTTTTTGAAAACAATAAACTTGTATCCGAGGAAGTTCCAGATGGAAGCAATGGCAATCCCTCCAATTTTAGCGATATTGCCTACAACCATCGCATTTCCCAATATAGAGGGAATAAGGGCGAACAAAAAAGAGGCTGACGCCGTCTGGATTGCTCCGCTTACCAAGGTGATAACAAGATAGGCTGTAAATTCTACGCCCGCCTTTTCCGTCCCGCCCTTTTCAAACGCCCAGTACTTGTCGCCCAAATACTTTATAATGGTAATAACGGTAAAGGAAATAATCACAAAGACAGCGTACCTCACTACATCCTCTCTGGTAATGCCAAAATATCCCAAAAGAAGATTAAAAATAATAAGGTCAAATACGGAAAAGAAAGCGCCGATAAGAAGAAACTTTGCCAGTTGATAAACAAACAGATGCCTTTTGCCAATCAAATAGGAAATCCAAACGCCCAGAAGCGCCAAAGCGGGAAAAATAAACGGGCAAAGCCACAAAAGAAAGGGCAAATTAATTGTCGGAGAATTTTTTATCAACCAAATAAAAAGTCCCGCCACCCCCTCTCCTGTAATCAAAGCCAGAATAATGTCAATCTTCTTCATATTTTTTAGTTCTATCATAAACCTGTCCAAAAATCAAAGTTTATCAAATAAAAAAAGAGGGCAATTCCTCTCTTTTCTCTATTTACTTTATCTGATCTTTTTTAAGGCGACTCCGTGCTCCCCGAAGCAAGATGCCTTGCCAAATCTGTTACCAAATTGGCTAGCGACTATAATTTATTAATTTATTTTAACCTCTTGCCAACAAACTCGGCAAATTCAGCCAAGCGGGTGGCGTAAGCCCACTCATTGTCGTACCAAGCGATAATTTTTGCCATATCTCCAATAACCATTGTTGAACCGGCATCTACAATTGAGGAAAAGGAGTTACCCACATAATCGGAAGAAACCAAAGGAGCGTCTTCAATTCCCAAAATGCCTTTCAATCTTTCTTCCTGAGACGCCTTCTTGATTGTATAATTGATTGCTTCGGAGGTCATTTCCTTTGCCAAGTGGCAGGTCAAATCCACCACTGAAACGGTCGGCGTCGGCACCCTTATAGCCATACCGTTCAGTTTTCCTTTTAGTTGAGGTATTACCCTTTCAATCGCTTTTGCCGCGCCAGTGGTTGTAAGAACGATATTTAAAGCGGCCGCCCTTGCCCTTCTTAGGTCCTTGTGGGGCGCGTCCAAAAGACGCTGGTCGCCGGTGTAGGAATGGATAGTGGTCATTAATCCCTTCACAACCCCAAAATGGTCGTTAAGCACCTTCGCCACCGGGGCTAAGCAATTAGTGGTGCAAGAACCCATATCAACTATATCCTGTTTGTCTATTTCAAATTTGTCCTCGTTTACCCCAAGGACAAATGAGGGAATCTTTTCCGGATCCTTTGAGGGTGCGGAAATTATCACCTTCTTCGCCCCGGCCTCTATATGCTTTATGGCATCCTCATAATGCCTAAATCTTCCCGTACATTCTAAAACAATATCAATTTCCATTTCCCGCCACGGCAATCTTGACGGGTTCTTCTCTGCAAAAACCCTAATTCTCTGCCCCTTTCCCGTTCCGTCAACCAACAATTCATTTTCAGTAAACTTAATCACTTTTCTGTAAATCCCGTAGACAGAATCGTACCTTAAAAGATGGGCAAGGGCCTTGGTTTCGGTCAAATCGTTAATTGCAACAATCTCCAGGTCTGGATGATTGTCAACTATATTCTTAAACGCTGCTCGGCCAATCCGGCCAAAACCGTTTATAGCGATTTTTATCATAAAGCAATTAAAAAATATCTAATCAAATGATTACTCGCTGATATTCAATAATTGACAAATTTTTTCTTTATCAAAACCAATCACAATGCGCCCGTCTATCTCAACAACCGGCACTCCCATTTGGCCCGACTTTGCAATCATTTCCCTGGCCGCTCTCTCATCTTTGGACACATCAATATCTTCAAATTCCATCCCTTTTTCTTTCAGAAATTCTTTTAGGGTTTGGCAATAAGGGCACATTGGGGTTGAAAAAATACGTATTTTAGCCATAAATAATTTTATAATTATTTTTTTACTCTTTGCAAGAAGCGCTTCCTCCGGATCCGCTGTATTTTTCCGAAAGGCCGACTGCCGCCTGGTCTTGGCTTAATTTTTTGGAACAAACGGCCGGTTTTGTCTCAAAAGCGCAGCAAAGCAGGGTCTTTACGGCCTCGGCCGTCCTGCCTCCGAAATCAAATTCTGACACATTCTGCCCTTCCAATACAAGGGTGGGCGATCCTCTTACCTTATACTTGTTTGCCGAGGCAAAATCATCCTTGGCATATTTCAACCCTCTTGCAGAATCATTCGCGCAGGAAGTCAATTTTTCTTCATCAACCCCTGCTTCCGCCAAGCATTTATCACCCTGCCCCTTCTTGATATAACAGTCAATATAATCCCAGTATTTGTCCGATTGTTCTTCCCTGATGCAAATCTGCCGCAAATTCTCCTTTGCCTCCTGGTCGCCATGCATTGAACTAATTTTCCCTCCTTGAACCGAGCCAATATACTCAACCCTTATATTTTTTGCTAAGGAAGGGATGTCTTTAACAACCTTTCTTAAAATCCTCTGCATTTGGAGGCCAAAAGGGCACCTGCTGACAACAAACGCCTCCAGCGTCGGATTGTCGCTTTTCTTAATGTCCTTGCAGGTCAGTTTTTTAGTCGGGGCGTTGTTCGCCGAAGCGCTCGGCTCCTTTGTTAAATCAACCCCTTCTTCGGGAAATAAAATTTTTCCGTCTTTTGTTACATAAGAGGTAAACTCCTTGTCCTTTATCTTCAAGATGAATTTATACAATCCGCTTTCTTCTTTTACCTCGACCAAAGAGGCGGTCGTTCCTTTCTGGAGCATATTATTGTTAATATAATCTACGGCTTTTTTAGCCGCCGCTTGCTTTGATAAAAGCTGAGCGGCCGTCTTATTTGCCTGATTTTTTAGGTGGTTCAAACAAAAAAAGCCCGCTACGCAAAAAACCGCGGCAATAAGCGCAAAAGTCAATAAAATTCTTTTAATTTTCGCCATAATTCTTTATTCTTTTGAAAAACTTCAATCGGGTTTTACAACCCGATTCAAATCCTCAAAGGAACATATTACCTTTTAGAATAACAAATATTGCCGCTGCTTGTCAAGGTGTGTTGAATTTCTTCAACGACCTGGGCGGGGGTATAGTGTGTTTTAATTAAATACTTTTCCGCCCCCATACGAAGGGCCTTTTCCACTTCCAACCGCGAGCCCAGATTTGAAAAAACCAAAATTTTCAAAGTTCTTAACCATTCGCTTTTTTCTCTCTCTTTCCTGAGGGTTTCCAAAACCTCCCAGCCTGATACTCCCGGCAGGACAAGGTCCAGCAAAAGAAGATCAAATTTCTCCTCCTTTATTATTTTCAATGCCTCCTCTCCGGTCTGGGCTATCTCCAAATCAAAACCTGCTTCTTTTATTTTTCTTGAATAAATCTCAACTATAAAAGGGTCGTCTTCTGCCAAAAGAATTTTTTTCATAGATTTTCAATTTCTTCCTCAATTTTCAGTAACCTATTGTATTTAGCGGTCCTCTCGCCCCGGGCAGGAGCGCCTGATTTTATAAACTCAGCCGAGATGCCAACCGCTAAGTCAGAAATAAAATTGTCGCAGGTCTCCCCCGACCTATGAGAGACCATTATTTTCCAATTATAAACTTTAGCCAAACGAGCCGCTTCCAGGGCTTCCGAAAGCGTGCCAATTTGATTTACCTTTAGCAAAAGACCGTTGCAAGCATTTTTCCTCTTTGCCTCTCTTATCCGAGAAGGATTTGTTACCAACAGGTCGTCTCCAATTATTAATAATTTTTGATTTTTGATTTTTGATTTTTGATTTAATTTTTCCCATCCCTTCCAGTCGTCTTGGGCAAAGGTATCTTCCAAGGCGATAATAGAATATTTTTTCAAAAGGATCTGGTAATAATTGGCTAATTCCTGACGGCTAAAATTCATTTTTTTCTTCGGGGTTATATAC
>Ga0180301_10003475_pt1 | contig 12279 bp, 12 predicted proteins | sample GuaBasSediGuay16_FD_121797 | JGI IMG/M metagenome (GOLD analysis project Ga0180301, IMG submission 121797) | Subseafloor sediment microbial communities from Guaymas Basin, Gulf of California, Mexico - Guay16, Core 4569-2, 12-15 cm | ecosystem: Environmental > Aquatic > Marine > Hydrothermal...
AGGTCAACATAATCTGCTCCAAGCTTCTTCCCTAGCGATACAGCATTAACTAAAATATCTTCCAATTTCCTTCCCAAATTTTAAGAAAATTTTTCTATAGCTTTTTTAACTTCATCCATAATCTTTTGTTTAATATCATTTAACCTATCCCTATTTACCGCTTCGAAACGTAAAACAAGCGCTGGCTCTGTATTTGAGGCTCTAACAAGCCCCCAACCATCTTCAAACTCAACTCTAACCCCATCAATAGTTATAGTTCTTAAACCTTCCCTTTCAAATTTTGCTTTTAAAAAATCTACAACACTAAATTTTTTATCATCAGCGCAAGCTACCCTTATTTCCGGCGAGGTGTAGTATTTTGGAAACCTTTCTAACAACTCAGAGAATTTTTTATCCGACTTTGAAAGAATTTCTACAAGCTTTAAGGCAGCAAAAATCCCATCATCAAATCCATAGTAGTCTCTTCCAAAATAGTAGTGTCCACTAATTTCTCCTGCTAAGGGGGCATTCTCCCTTAGCAATGTTTCATGAATGTAAGAGTGTCCAACTCTAGTCATTAATGGTTTTCCTTTAAGCATATTAATAACTTCTAAAAGAGCCTTTGAACTTAAAACGTTAAAAATTATTTTAGAATTTGGGTAGCGTTTAAGTATTTCTTCAATAAAAAGCATAAACACTAAATCTCCCTCTACAATTCTACCAGACTCATCAACAAAACCAACCCTATCTCCATCTCCATCAAAAGCTATACCAACATCAGCTTTTTCTTTAACAACTTCCTCACATAGGGCTTTAAGAGTTTCACTTTTTAATGGGTCAGGAATATGGTTTGGAAATCTACCATCAGGTTCTCCGAACAAAACTTTAACTTTGCAACCCATTTCTTCAAAAATTTTTCCAGCAAATCCACAGGTCCCATTTCCAGCATCAATAATAACTTTTAACCTTTTTTCAATCTTGATTATCTTTTTTAAATGTTCAAAGTAGTCTGAAATTATGTTTTGATTTTTTATACTTCCAATTTTATCCCAGCTGACAATTTTAAAGCTTTTGGTGTTGAAAACTTCTTCGATATTTTTTATACCTGTTTCATAAGAATATGATACGCCTCCTTTACAAAGCTTAAAACCGTTATATTCTGGAGGGTTGTGGGACGCTGTAACCATAACTCCTGCCTTTACACCGTAATGTATAGTTGAAAAGTATAGTAGAGGGGTTGGTACAAGCCCAATCTCTACGCAATTATGGCCTGTAGCTGCAATTCCGGCGCTGATGCAACTTTTTAAGGTTAAACTACTAAGTCTTGAATCCCATCCAACAGCAACTTCAATATTATCTTCAATGATGCTTCCAAAAGCTAAACCAATGTTTAAAGCAATATCCGGTGTTAGGTCTTTACCATAAACTCCACGTATATCGTAAGCCCTAAAAATCCACCTCAACCTCTAAAACCTCCAACATATAACCTATATAGCCTAAATTATAAGTTAAAAATCTAGGTTAATTACCCTACCTGTAGCTTTCCACAAATTTTTTTGTATTCTTCGCTACTAATCTTACCCTTTTTAACAAGAACTCTAAAGATTTCACCTACACTTATAAAGCTACAAAGCATTATCCCCTTAAATTTTAAATTTTCTAGTCCCCCTTCTTCTCTGTCAATTAAAACCAAGGCATAACTTACTTTCCCCCCTTCATCCTCAATACTTTTAGCAGCTTCAATGAGACTTTTCCCTGTTGTTACAAGGTCATCAATTAAGAGAACATTATCTCCCCTTTTCAAAATACCTTCAATTTTTCTTTTTCTACCCCAACCTTTTTCCTCTTTTCTAACATAGATTAGTGGTTTTCTTAAATTGTATGCTAAGGTTGAAGCATAAATAAGCCCTGAAGTTGGAATTCCAGCAATAATGTCAAATTTTTCTAATCCTATTTCCCTAATTTTTGTTAAATATGCGTTAATAAGTCTATGAAAAACTTCGGGATAACTTGGTGCAACTCTAAGGTCTATATAGTAAAGGCTTTCTTTTCCGCTTGTAAGCTTAAATCTACCAAATTTTAATGCTTCTATTTTAATAAGGTCTTCAATAAGTTTCTCCTTAATCTTTTCAGAAACCATTAAACTCAACCTAAACTTTAAACTTTTAAAGTAATATCTTCACCTGTTTTAGAGTAAAACTTTTTGGTTTAAATATGTTAATTTTTAAGGGAGAAGGATTTTTATGGTTGAGGTTTGGCTTCCATACGGAGATACCGAAATCTGCTTAACTATTCCACCAGAAAATCTTTTAGATATTGTTGAGCCAAGAAATCTTCCAGGTCCTCCGGAAAATATTTCTGAAGAAATTGGAAAAGCACTAAAAAATCCTTTAGGATTACCTGCTTTAAGAGACATTGTAAAACCTGGTCACAAGATTTCTATTGTAATTGATAAAAATTTGCTTAGTGGAATTGGAAATGTTATTATTTCCCAGGTTTATGAGGAGCTAAAAAATTGTGGTACTGAGAACTCAAATATAAGCATTTTTGTTGGAGACATTTTAGGGGAAAAAGTGGAGGATGATGTTAGAAGATTTTTTCCTAATATTCCTGATGATGTTTACATTAAGCCGCATAACCCCTACATTGAGGATAACCTTGCTAAGATTGGCTTAACAAGCAGTAAAACAAGTATCCACATTGACAAGAATTTTTTAAATTCAGATATTAAGATTCTTGTTGGAAAAATTGGCTTACATTCTTATGCCGGTTTTAGTGGTGGAAGGCAAACAATTCTTGCTGTTTCAGGTATAAAAACAATCCAGCAAAATTATGCTTTATCCCTCAACTACTCCGCTAAAGTTGGTTTCTTAGATAAAAATCCTGTGCATCTAGATTTAAGTGAAATTGTTAAAATGTGTAAGGTAAACTTTATTTTTGATGTGGTGGAAGCTGATAGTAAACCTTTAAAGATTTTTCATGGAAAAGTTGATGATGCCTTTTACGGGGGCGTAAACTATGTTAAATCTTTATTTGAGTTTCCCGTCAAAGATAAAGCTGATATTGCTGTAGTTAGTGTTGGAGGTTACCCAAATGATAAAACCTTCTATGATGCACAAGAATTCTTTCAGAGTGTTTCAAATGTTGTAAAAGAATTTGGTGTAATAATTTTTGCTGTTGAATGTTCACAAGGATTTGGAGATAAAAATCTTTATAGATGGATGTTTGAAGCTAAAGATGTTAAAGAGCTGAAAAATATTGCAAGAAAAGAGTTTATTAAGGGTCTTCATAAAATTTTCCAATTAAAAGCTTTAACAGAAAAGTTCAGGATTATTATTGTCTCAGCTTTACCATCCCTCCTAACATCTGAAATTTTCAAATTTAAGGTTGCAGACTCTGTTGACGATGCATTAGAAATGGCTTTTAGAATGGCTGGAAGAAAATCTAAAGTTGCTGTTTTTCCTGATATATCAAAAGTTTTACCTTTCCTTCCACCTACCATAAAATAACAGCGCTTAAAATTATCATCAAAAAAGCAACAAAACCTAAAATTCTTCTAGATGAGGATAAAGGTGAAACATCATCTAGTGGTATTGCTCTTCTTGTTTGAAACATTAGAAAAAGTATAAGTAAACCAAAAAACCAGAAACCTGTAACAAAAGTTATAATAACTCCTGCCATTGAGGCTATAGCGTGGCCTCTTTCCCCAAAAATAGCTGAAGCTAAATGGCCTCCATCAAGCTGGCCTATGGGAAGAAGATTTAAAAATGTTATTACAAAACCAAGCCATGCAGCCAAGCCTATAGGTGGGGTTATTAAAACTTTTCCCGGTTCTAGAGTAAGATTAGCAAAGTTGGTAAGTATTATCCATGCAAGACTTGGGGGTATTGTATAAATTCCTACTCCTGCACTTTTAAGCTGTTCAATTACTTCAACATCAACTGAACGTATACCCTGAATAGATATAACTGCAACAAGCAACGTAACAATAAATCCTACAATTGGACCACTAAATCCAAGGTCGAAAAGGTGGTCACGATTTATTGCAGGTTCCTTCTGCATTATTACTGCACCAAAAGTTCCAAAACCAAGTGGGAATGGTGGTCCAGGTATAAAGTATGGTAGTGTTGCTTCTATACCCCTAAGCTTACATACAACTTTATGTCCCAATTCATGCAACCCAACAATTCCAAGAAGAGCTATTGTGAAGTATAATGCATGAAGAAAAACATTTTCATGAAAAATTGATGACCATGTTAACGAGTTTACGTATCCGCTTAAAAACACGGTTACAATTGTCACTAGGAAAAGTATAATGTTAACCTTAACTTTTGAAGGTTTTATCTCAGGCTTACGAAGAATATAAAGTTTAATACTTTCATTTTTTCTTCTTAAGGTCGGGAAAATCATATATGGTCTTAACTTTTTAACAAGATTTTCAAAGGATTTTTTAGGGTTATTTGTTAATCTAACCCGAAAGGATAACAACCCAAACTCCATACTAACCTCTTCAACATTAAATTCAGATTCAACTATGCTCCTTATCTCAGTAATACCTAATGGTAACTGGTATTCACCGTTAGCTTGGTGGAAGAATCATCCCTCCAGTTTAAACCCTAAAATATTTATGAGTATGAGGTAGCTTTATAGTTTAATGTGCTAAGATAAGTTTTTGAAAAGGTTTTAAATATGGTTACTCAGCAAACACTTAAGAACACTAATTATAAAGTCAGAAAGTTTAAGGAAGAAGATCTTGGAAAAGTTATAACAATAAATAGACTTTGTCTTCCGGAGAATTACAGTCCAGAATTTTTCCTTGAAATTTACCGGAGCTATCCTGAAACATTTATTGTTGCTGAATATAATGGTGAAGTTGTTGGCTATATTATGGTTAGAATTGAAACTGGTTTCTCCGATTTTCATAGATTTAAGCTTACAAGAAAAGGTCATGTAGTGTCTATAGCTGTTTTACCTGAGCATAGGTTAAAGGGTATAGGTAAAAGTTTACTTTTAACAGCAATGGAAAAAATGGTTGAACATTATAAATGTCAGGAAACATTTTTGGAGGTTAGAGTTAGTAATACTGCTGCTATTTCTCTCTATAAGAAACTTGGGTACAAGGAAATTAGAAGAATACCCTACTACTACCTTGATGGAGAAGATGCATATCTGATGAGTAGAAAACTTAAAGATGAAAATTTCGTTAAAGTTGCCTGAAACTAATTGCATTAACCATGAAGTATATTGTCATTATTGGAGATGGAATGGCTGATTATCCAAATGTAAATTTTAAGGGTAAAACTCCTTTAGAGGTAGCTGACCATCCAAATATGGATATGCTGGTTTCCAAGGGTTTATGTGGTGTTTTAAACACCATACCTCAAGGAATGGATGCAGGTTCAGATATAGCTATAATGTCAATTTTAGGGTATAACCCAAAAAAGTATTATACTGGTAGGGGTCCGCTTGAAGCTGTTGCTCTTGGTGTAAAACTTAAGAATGGAGATTTAGCTTTTAGATGTAACTTAGCAACAGAAAAAGATGGTTTCCTTATTGACTACTCAGCTAACCATATAACTACTGAGGAAGCCTCCAAACTTGTAGATACATTAAATAGTACTATTGGAGAAAAAAGCAAAATTGAGTTTTATACTGGAGTAGGATATAGACATATTCTTGTTTTAAGAGGTAAAAAATTTTCCCTAAGCATAGATTGTAAACCCCCTCATGATTTTGTAGGAAAGAAAATTTCCAGTATAATGGTTACGCCTAAATCAAAATCTGGAATTAAAACTGCAGAGCTACTTAACAAGCTAATTTTAGATTCAAAAAAAATCTTATCTAGTCATCCCGTAAATGTTGATAGGGTTAAAAGAGGATTAAAACCTGCAAACATAATATGGCCTTGGAGTCCAGGCAAAAAACCTAAACTTCCAAGCTTTAAAAGGTTATTTGGTTTAAAAGGCGCTGTTATTTCAGCTGTATCCCTTGTTAAGGGAATAGGGCTATATGCTGGAATGAGTATTGTAAACGTTCCAGGTGCTACTGGATTTGTTGATACAAATTATGAGGGTAAAGCAGAATACGCTTTAAAAGCGCTTAAGAAAAATGATTTAGTTGTTATTCATGTTGAAGCTCCAGATGAAGCTGGGCATCTTGGAGATTTTAACCTTAAAGTTAAAGCTATAGAGGACATCGATAAGAGACTTATTGGTAATTTACTTAACAATTTAGAGGGAGAATATGCTATTACTGTTTTAGCTGACCACTTAACACCTGTTAGTGTTAAAACTCATGTGAAAGGTGAAGTTCCGTTTTTAGTATACTCCAAAAAAAGGAAAGTAGAAAGATCTTTAGGCTGTAAAAACCTGGTAAGATGCTTTTGTGAAAAAGAAGCTAAAAAAACTGGAATTAAAATTAATGGAGTAAAGTTTATGCCATTTTTCTTAAGGACTAGTGAGGGGTAAAAAACTAAGATGAGCAGAAGAAGTTGGTTTTTAGCTTCTATTATACTTATTTTAATAGTTGTAAGTGTACATATCTTAGAATCCCGTTTTGGAGTTTTTTTCATGCTTGAATTTAAGCTTACCCTCCTCTATTTCCCGGCGTTATTGTCAACTGCAATTTCCATTTATCTTTACATCACAAAAAAAGATTAAATTCAAAGGGTTTTTCTTCTTTTTTCTATTTCCTTTTCAAGCTTAAGCAACGTTTGTACTGAAACATAAACAAAACTTCCATCTGGAAGTTTTCTTTTAATTGTTATAGGTAAAATACCCATTTCAAATTCTAGTAGAGCTATCTCTAAAGGTCTAGTAACATTACCTGGTGGTGTAATTAATACTGGAGCTCCAAGAGCAATCTGTAGTGCACGTGTACCTATTATTCTTGCACGTTCGAACCTTGTTAATCTTGGAGGCCCAATAAGGTCTTTAATTATAGGACCTCAACCTCCATAAAAATACGGTAATTTTTTCCCTTATCCTGTCAAATTTTTAATAAAGGAAAGGTTAACTCTTAACCAACTTCTATTTTTTATGTTTAACATTTTTTTATGAAAAAAGAAGGAGATAAAAAATCTTTTCACTCTTTCTCCACCCCAATTTTAGCCTAGAAGAAATAGATAATGTACATGAGATTTTAAACTTTACCATGGGTACTTTGAAAGATTTAAACTTTTTGGTTAAGCTTCTTAAACTTTAACTAGCTTAATTCCTACTGCTTTTGAAACTATTTTCAGCTCTGAAGTTAAATCTTCATAGCATAAAATATGATGATTTCCAGTTATCTCAAGAAACTTCTCTAAATTTCCATTAAACTTTAAATTTACTTGTGTTCTGCAAAGATTTTCCTCTTGAAGTCTTGTTTTTACGATTTCTCCAACTCCTACAATAAGTGAAGGAGGTTCCTCCACTACATGAATGATTGTTACAGGGCCCTTTTTTAATTGTACATCTAAGGCTACACTTAAGCCAGTTTCAAAATGGCTTCTAAGCTTAACCTTACCAGTATCTGAAAGTTTTGTTGCTGCTGTACAATGCGCAAATGTTAAGGTGTTTTCTTCTAAGTTAATTTTACTTAAGTTTGCAAGCCAGCATGGTTTTTCGGTTAATCTAGATAGAAGAAGTATTAATGGTGCATGCAGTAGGTCTCCTTCGCATATTCCTTGCAAATTTTCATCAATTAATAGTGAGAATGCTAAACATGGAGTTACATTCAACTTTTTAAGCAAACTAAAACAATCCAATGTGATGCAGCTTAAATTTTTGGTTTTTATGATACTTTTTAATGTAAGATAAAGTTTTAGGGAATTTTTGATATCCTTTTGAGATGGTTCAACAACTTCAAAGCAACCTTTAAACTTGCTTATTAAAGGGTTAACTTCTTCGTCAGTAATTCTGTTAAATTTACTTTTTAACTCCTTTAGAGATAAAGTTTTAACACTTATCCCAAAAAACCTTCTAATAAAGTCTTTCTTGTCTAATTTTTTATTATCTCCGATAAATCCAATAGTAGCAAATTTAAGATTTTTTGTTTCCCTTAGAACATGGATTGTTCTGATAATTCCTTTTAAGTTTTGCTCCATCTTTTTTGTGTCAACATAGAAGAGATGACCTCTCCATTTACCTTCCATAGTTAATTTTTCTTTTACCGTTAAAGCTGAAGGTAAACTATTATTTCCACCATAGGCAAGAAGAATCCAATTTTTATTCATTACTAACTTCTTAACAATATTACTTGTCCCACCGCTTCCAACAAAAACTATTATAGCATCAAATTTTTCTTCATCTATTTTTAAATGTGAAACCTGGGTTAAGTCATAAACAACTTTTTCCAAAGTAAGGTTAACTTCTTTTTTAAGCAGATTTTCAAGCTCAAATAAGGTAGCTAAAATTTTTCTTTTCCCATGAAGTGGTGAAATTGCGGGTATAATAAGTACATTAGGCTTCTTGGACAAACTCTCAACCCCTCATAAAAAGGTGCACCAAAAAATTAAAATTTTAAATTGAACGAAAACGTTAATGGTGAGATGACTAGGTTGAGAAAAATCATCCCTATTGCTAAACCGTTAATAGGTAAAGAAGAAATTGAAGCTGTTGTTAGTGTTTTAAAAACTGGTGTTCTAACCTCAAAATTTGGTGATGGTCATTACTGTAAGAGATTTGAAGAAAGTTTTGCAAAATATATTGGAACAAAGTATGCTGTTGCAGTAAGTTCAGGTACAGCAGCTTTACATGCAGCGTTGCTTGCAAGTGGTGTTAGTCATGGTGATGAAGTTATTGTTCCAAGCTTTACTTTTGTTGCTACAGTTGAAGCTGTTATCTTGGCGGGAGCAAAACCATGCTTTGTAGATATAGACCCTAAAACCTACACTATTGATCCAAACCTTATTGAGGATGCAATAACTGATAGAACTGTTGCAATAATTCCTGTCCATATTTACGGTTTAATGGCTGACATGGAGAAGATAATGAAAATTGCTAAAGACCATGATTTAGTTGTTATTGAAGATGCATCCCAAGCACTTGGTGCTGAATTACATGGTAAAAAAGCTGGATCTTTTGGTGATTATGGTTGTTTTAGTTTTTATCCATCAAAACAAATAACTACCGGAGAAGGTGGAATGGTTACAACAAATCGGAGAGATAATGTTGAAGCTCTCTATGCTATTAGAACTCATGGAATAAATAGACAGAACCTAAGTGAAAGGCTTGGCCATAATTATAGGCTTTCAGAAATTGCTTGTGCAATAGGCTACTACCAACTTTTAAAACTTCCAAGATTTTTGGAGTCCAGAAGGAGAAATGCTGAAGCATTAACAAATATGCTTGAGGAAGTTACTAGACTTGAACTTCCAACTGAGCCTGAAGGTTATAAGCATGCATGGTATGTTTATACGGTTAGGGTTAGAGGTTCAAGAGCTGGTGAAAGAAATAAGATAGTTAGAAAACTTGTTGACTCAGGTATACAAACTGAAGTTTATTATCCAACTCCTGTGCATATGGCTCCATACTATAGGAGACTTCTAGGTTTTAAGCTAAAATCTCTTCCGAAAACTGAAACTGTTGCAAGGCAAGTATTTTCCTTGCCTACGCATCCTGCTTTAGCTGAAGAAGACTTAAAGTATATTGCGCAGAAAGTAAAAAAGGTTGTTGGTTAACTTTAAACTATAGTTAAAATGGATATTAAGGATATTTTAAGGAAAGTTAAGAATGGGGAAACTTCTATTAAAGAGGCAGAAAAACAATTAAAACTTTTAGCAGTAAAAAGTATTGGAGATTTTGCTAAAATAGATATTGGAAGGTTTAAGCGTAGAGGGATTCCCGAAATTATTCTTGCTGAATATAAGCATCCTAATGAAACCGTGGAAATAGTTAAGAATGTTATAGAAGATTATGGTAAAGTTATAGTTAGTAGAGCTTCCATTAAGCATACTAAAGAACTAAAAAGAAAACTTGGAAAAAAGTTTAAGATTAAAGTTTATGATAAAGCTAGAATTATAGTTGTTAAAAAACACAATTTACATGAAGTTAAAGGTGGAGGAAAGATTGGTGTTTTAGCAGCTGGAACAGCTGATATTCCTGTAGCTGAAGAAGCTGTTGCTGTAGCAAAAGAACTTGGCTGTAAAGTTTATTGTGCATATGATGTTGGTGTAGCAGGTATTCATAGAACATTTTCATCAGTTCAAGAGATGTTAAAAAAGGAGGTTGATGTTTTCATTGTTGTAGCTGGTATGGAAGGAGCTCTTCCATCAATCGTTTCAAGCCTGGTTGATTGCCCAGTTATAGGTGTTCCAACATCAACTGGTTATGGTTATGGTGGTGGTGGAATAGCTGCTTTAATGTCTATGCTTCAGTCGTGCAGTCTAGGTTTAGCTGTAGTTAACATTGATAATGGTGTTGGTGCTGGTTGCTTAGCAGCACTCATAGCAAATAAAATTTCTAAAGCAAGAAGTCTTGGACAGTAAAATATAGGTTTAATTTTTCAATTTTTAAAAATTAAATTTCTTAAGGTTATGGGAAAAATTTACAAATTAATAATCTTCAATGTTTATTTCACGTCTTCTTAAATTTTTTCCTGTTAAAAATAGCTGAGCACAAAAAGGAACAGGGCCTTCCTCCTTCTCCTCATACTGTATTACGAGTGATCTTGCATTTGGATAAACCTCCTTTATATATTCACCTATTTCCCTTGGGCTAAGCTCTAAAATATTTTTTGGTACACTTATGGCTGTTCTTTTTACTTCTACATGTTCTATTTGAAGCGAAAATCCGTTTTCTCTTTTTAGAATTGTATGAACTATTAAGGGTATACGGATGAATCTTGTTAGAGATTTAACTTTTTTTTCTTCAATAGTCATGAGTAATTTCACCTAAGGTAGGCTTAAAAAGCCATCCTCTTCTTTTACCCTACACTACAAAATGAAGGTAAACATAGTATATAACTTTTGGCAAAAAAGTTTTAAACCTCTATGTTAAACTTTAGGCTTCAAAGTAGCTAAAAACACCTTAAGCTAGTATTTTAAAGCCTTCTACAACCATAAATATGGCTTTAGCCTTTAAGATTTAGGCTTTAAAAGCTTAAAAGAAAAGGGTAAAATTTTTGATTTGAAGTGATGGAGATGAGTTCTTCATATTCTACTGCAGTTATGTGGGTTGAGAAGTATAGACCTCAAACACTTGACGAAGTTATAAACCATGAGCAAATAGTTGAAAGTCTTAAAGGTTTTCTGAAAAATCCTGCAACAATGCCTCACCTATTATTCGCTGGTCCTCCTGGTAATGGTAAAACATCTGTAGCCTTATGCTTAGCTAAAGAGCTTTTAGGTTCAAATTGGAGAAATTACACCTTAGAACTTAATGCCTCAGATGAAAGAGGTATCCAAATGGTTAGAGAACGTATTAAGACTTTTGCTAGACATATTACTGGAGGAATAGGGGGTATTCCTTTTAGCTTAATAATTCTTGATGAAAGTGACCAGATGACCGCTGAAGCTCAAACAGCTCTTAGGAGGATAATGGAGTCTTTTTCAAGAACTTCAAGATTTATATTGATATGTAACTATATTGGAAAGATTATTGAACCTATTCAAAGTAGATGTGCAATTTTTCGATTTTCTCCTTTAAAAAGGGAGGATGTTGAAGCCTACCTTAAACGTATAGCGAAAAATGAAGGTGTACACGTTACGGATACGGGAATTGAAGCTATTGTTGATGAGTGTAATGGTGACCTTAGAAGAGCTATAAACACACTACAGGCTGCATCAACCTTAAGTAAAACTGTTGATAAGAAGATAGTTTTACAAGTTGTAGGTAAGGCTAAAGGTGAAGAGATACGTGAAATGCTTAAAAAAGCATTAAAAGGAGATTTCTTAGGTTCTAGGGAATTAATGTACGAGCTTATGGTGAACTATGGATTATCTGGAAGTGATATTATCCGTCAACTTCATGCGGAAGTTTTTAATCTTAAACTTCCTTCTCAAGCTCAACTTGAACTTATTTCAACCATAGGTGAATATGATTTTCGTATAACTGAAGGTGCTAATGAGGATATTCAGCTTAGCGCCCTTATTGCTCAAATAGCAAGGTTAAGTATGCGAGAAGGCTGGGGTAAACTGGTATGACCACAGTAAACAGTTTAAGTCAGCAGGCAGTTATGTGGGTTGAGAAGTATAGGCCTCAAACACTTGACGAAGTTATTGGAAATGAGGAAGCTAAAGCAATGCTTATTTCATGGCTTAAAAACTGGAAACCTGGAAGTAAACCTGCCCTTCTTTATGGGCCTCCAGGTATTGGTAAA
>Ga0180301_10003476_pt1 | contig 12277 bp, 10 predicted proteins | sample GuaBasSediGuay16_FD_121797 | JGI IMG/M metagenome (GOLD analysis project Ga0180301, IMG submission 121797) | Subseafloor sediment microbial communities from Guaymas Basin, Gulf of California, Mexico - Guay16, Core 4569-2, 12-15 cm | ecosystem: Environmental > Aquatic > Marine > Hydrothermal...
GGAATTTTGCATAGGTGCCGTAATCCAGGTAGAGCTTCCTTTTCTCAAGCAAAAACCGGGTCTTGGGAGCTAAGTCTCTAACTGCATCGATTCGAGGAGTCACCTTGAAAATAAAAGCATCACTTCCGGCACCGGAGCCGAAAGAAACCATGAAAATCAGATCTCCGGGTTGGGCTTCATCGAGAATGGCTGTTAATCCGAGGGGCGATGAGCCTGAATAAGTATTTCCTAGTTTATTAACCAGTAACCCGGTCATCAATTGGTTGGTAGAAAAGCCCAGCATCTTGCCTGCTTTGAGAGGAAATTTCCCGTTAGGTTGGTGAAAGACAGCAAACTTGAAATCTCCGGGTTTGAGTCCGCTTTTTTCGAGAATGCCTTTTCCTGCGCCGACGATGTGCTTAAAATAAGCCGGCTCGCCAGTAAATCGACCTCCATGGCGGGGATAGTATTGATGCTCTCGTCGCCAAAAATCGGGAGTATCGGTCATAAAAGTATGAGTATAAAGAATTTCAGCTAGCACTTCTTGGGTACCGAAAATAAAAGAGGCGGCGCCGGCAGCGGCTGAATATTCGAGAGCATCACCTGGTGCTCCTTGGGAAGTGTCGGCCCCAACAGCCAAGGCATATTCCATTTCTCCAGCTTTAACAAGACTATAAGCTACAAACATGCCTTCGGTGCCGGCCTTACAAGCAAATTCATAATCAGCCGTATGGGCGATGGGAGTAGCCCCAATTGCTTCCGCCAGCACGGTACCGCTTGGTTTAACAGCGTAAGGATGAGATTCGGAACCAATGTAGACGGCTCCAATACGAGAAGGATCAATCTGGGCTCTCTTTAACGCGTTTTTGGTGGCCTCTACCGCCATTGTCACAGTATCCTGGTCGGGAGAGGGGACAGATTTCTCTTCCAGTAACAAACCCCGCTTGTAGGAGGGGGCATCAGCCCCCCAAACCTTGGCAATCTCTTCGACTTTAATCCGGTTACGAGGAATATAAGCCCCATAACCTACAATGCCCACCATATAAGCCTCCTCATTTAGAATTTTAAAAAGATAGGAAAATAAAAGAGAGGAAAAGAGAACAACAGACTTCTTTGAATCAGGTTGCCTAGCATGAAAATTTTTTCGGGTAATAATCCTCTCATAGAAAAAAAAAGAAGTCAATAAATTAGAAAATGGCGTAGGCATCTCCCAAATCGCTCACCCAAACCGCCTGATTGCTCCAATTGGCCTGCTCAAGAGTGAGGGCGAGACTTTCCTTTTCCTCGAGAATGAAGTATATTCACTATGGCCTTCCTAATGCAGCTAATTTCATCAGGAGAAAAACCGAACCATCTTGCTTAAAACTTCGTTACTATAGATGTGAAAATTGGAAACGAAAAAATTAATCTCTCTTTGCCTCGAAGGAGATGAAGAGGCTTGGAAAATGATTGTTAATACTTACGCCCCTCAAATTTTTAACCTGGCTTTTCACTTCACTCATTCCCGTGAAGAAGCTGAAGATGTAACCCAAGAGATATTTCTCAAGCTTTTTTCCTCCCTCAAAAAATACAAAAAAGAGATGAATTTTACTGCCTGGCTCTTGACTCTAGCCCGAAATCACCTAATTGATAAATACCGCCGAGAAAAAAAAGAAAAATCTCTTCGTCAGGAGCTAGATGAAAGAGTTTTAACTGAATCAGGACTACTCAGTCCAGAAAATGGCCATGACCAAAAAGAAGTTAAATTAATCGTCTGGAAAGCTCTCGATCAACTTAGCACTGAAGTTCGCTTAAGTATCGTCCTTTTTGATCTAATGGGTAAGACTTATGAGGAAACAGCCGAAATACTGGACGTGCCGGTCGGGACAATTAAATCGCGCATTAATCGGGGCCGGCTTCAACTTGCCCGGCTCCTGGCTGATCAACAGCCTCAAAAAAGGAGGATTTAAATGTCTTGCCAGGAAATAACTATCCTTCTTAACGATTACCTGGACGGCGTCCTGTCTCCGACCCAAAAACAAGAGGTCGAGGCTCATTTAAAAGAATGCTCGACTTGTCAGGAGCTCCTCTCTAATCTCCAGCAAGTAAGAGTAACTCTTCGCGAATTTCCCCAAATTTCGGTTCCTCCCTCTTTAGCGGAAAAGCTTTATCAAATCCCAGCTAAGAAAAAAGCCAAGTGGCCGACCTGGCTGGGTTGGCTAGCTCGGCCTCTCCCCCAACAAATTACCGCCACTTTAGCGGCGCTCTCGCTAGCCATTTCTTTTTATACCCTTCTGCCCAACCGGGCGATGCTGGCGAAATACCTAAATCAGCAACTCCACCTCGGTTATCACCATATCTCCAGTCTCTGGACTAAGGCCGAATCAATAACCGTTAATATCGAGAAAGTCAGCGACTCCCTTAAAGCTCCCTGGCAAGCTTTAAAAGAAGAAGGCAAGGAAGATTAAAAACTAGTGACGTTAAGAAAAAACTTATTTAAGTTTCCATAGATAGATAAGGAGGCAAACATGGAAGAAAAACAAGAAACAAAGGTGCTTACCACTCGCTCGCTAAAATCACCATTCTTAGCGGGGTTTCTTTCTACTATCTTTCCGGGAACAGGAGCACTATATAATCGTCAATATTTGAAAGGAATCCTTTACATCATCATTTTTGCCGGACTAGTCAGCATGCAACATGAAGGCAGCGCTCAGCCCTTTGTTGCAATCTTACTGGCCGGCTTCTATATTTTTCAGATAATTGAAGCTGTGCAAACAAGCAAAATGATCAATCGCCTGGTTATCAACGGTGAAGTCCCTCCAGAAGAAAAGATCCCTCAATCCATCCCTACTGGTTCCATTTTTTGGGGAATGCTTCTCATCATCCTGGGATTCTTTCTGCTCCTCGCCAATTTTAACTTGATTAGCTTCGGATTACTTTTTGATTTCTGGCCGGTATTAGTCATCGCCATTGGCATTAAGATGCTCTACGAGTCCACCCGCAAAAAGGAGGAAAAATGAGCAGAACCCGAGGGAATGACACTTTTATTTGGGGTATCATTCTAGTCGTTATCGGTGTAATTTTTCTCCTGAATAACCTAGATATAAATGCCTGGAGGATTGTGGCCAATCTCTGGCCTCTGGTCTTAATTGTTTGGGGAGTGAGGAAGCTCTACCTCGGTCTTAAAGAAAGACAACAACACCAATGGCCGGCCCCTAACGACACCCCAAATGCGGCTCCTAACGAAAACGGGGGAGAAGAAGAGGAGGAGGAATGAGAGCTAGAGAATTCTTTTTACTTCTCTTGCTTCTCGCTCTCGGCCTTACCTACTCTCTTTACGAGAAAGGTGAGCTTGACCTTTATCTCGATCTCGATGGATGGTCAATTTTTGCCTTTCACCAATACGAATTTGAAGAAGAAACAACAATAACTCCACCATTGCCGGAACTGATGGCCATTGGCAATAGCCATGGTGAAATTCAAATCGTGGGGACAGAAGAAGATAACATCAGGCTTCGCTTGACCAAAATTATTCCCGCCCCAAACGAAGAAAAAGCCTTTGAAATAGCCCAAAAACTTCACTCAGTAATTAATAAAAGAGGAGGAGAGGTAGAAGAAGGAGGAGGAAGAGGAGAGCTTTTAATCTCGACCAACCGCGATGATCTCTCCCGTCGAAGTATCCGCACCAATTTTCTCATTTTTGTCCCTCATCATCTTCGACTCGATATCAAAAATTCTTACGGTCAAGTAAAAATTACCAACGTGGCTGAAGTTACCCTGCAGAATTCTCATGGGCAAGTGGCAGTTGAAGATATTATGGGTAAGGTCAAGATCAGCAATTCATATGCTGATGTCCGGGCAGAAAATATCGGCGAAGACTTGATTGTTAACAGCAAGCATTCCGAAATAGAAATCAAAAATGCGAACCAAACCGTCTTAGTCAATCATTCTTATGGAGAAGTTGACTTAACTGATATTCGTGGCCCGGTAACAGTTGAAGCTCATCACTGCGAAGTAAAGGCGGCCAATATCGAAGGAGTGTGCCAAATTGAATCTTCCTACCGTCCTATCATCATTTCCCAAAGCAACGGAGCCACTATCTCTTCTCGAAACTCAGCGATTAAAATCATGCAAAGCCAAGGCCCCATTGAAGTCAACAACAGCTATGGGCGATTAAAAATTGTGGATGCCCAGGGAGATATAAAAATCAAGGGAAAAAACCTAAAAGTTTCCATCCAAGATTCAAAAATTGAAAACTTATACTTATCAACTAGTTATCGCCAGATAGATCTCCGCAATTGCGAGTTCAGCCACCAAGTAGAGCTGGTTACCGCCCATAATTCAGTCAGTATAGCCCCGGCCAAGATTCTGGGTCCATTTAATATTAGCGGCAAATACTCTCAGATCACTTTTTCCTGGCCCGAAAATTTAAAAGTTCCCTTAAGAATTAATAATAAAGGGGGCAAAATTATCTGGGAATTACCCTCTCAACCTCACTCCTTCATCTCTAACGGAACCTCACGGTTGGAGGCTTTTTTGGAAGAAGAAGCGCCGGGAAAAGTCGAGATCAACACCAGCTACGGTAAGGTTGTTATCAGCCCTCCTTCAGGAGATCAGAAGGATTTTCTTCCTTAGAAATCAGGTAAATAGTCGAATCGTCACCCGTTTTAAACTATCACTAGTTATAACAATCACGAGCTTCAAGATAGAGTGTGAGTGAGTGAGTGAGTGAGTGAGTGAGTGAGCGAGAGTTTGTGTGTGTGTAGAGAGAGAGAAAGAAAGAAAGAAAGAAAGAAAGAAAGAAAGAGAAAGAAAGAAAAATGGGTAAAGAGGTAAACTGTCACCAATTTCCGATCACGATCATGCTGATAGCTTAGGAACTAATAAATTAAGTAAATAGATGAACTGTCTAAGTAAATAGGTGAACTGTCACCAGTTTTTTACTTTCCATAAATACGGGAGCATAATTGGCCATTGATCTTTATTTCAAAATAGGCGATTAAATTCCCCAAATCTTTCTTGTACTTGGTGACATAACGAGCAAATTCTGTTTCCCGCCGGAAATGGAGGAGATTTTCAAACTCACACACTTCATCGTAAAGTTCAATCAGATAGTGCTTAATACTTCGATACTGAGCATTTATATCCACCAGATCTCGATTGCTTAACTGGTCATAATCCAGATAAGGGGGAAGGGATTGAAGGATATTATGACTCTCATTAATTAAGTCACTTAAATATTCTTGGATCTCTTGGAAAAAAGACTTATAACGGAAGGGATGGCGCATTTTTTCTTGGGCTCGGTCAATTAAATTGTCATACTGGTCTTTTAAAGAATCGATTAGTTCGCGCACGCCTAAGTACTTTCGTTGGAACTGTAAAAGATCAATAAAATCTCGCCCGATATAGATCTTGTCGGTATAGTTAGTTAAAAGTTCTCGAGGCGAATGGGTATAAAACTTAATCTCGTATCTTTTTCCTCCCGAATCTCTCTCTCGCAAACGGGCCAGAACTAAAAAATGATTCTGCTCAATAAAATACGAATTAACATCGAGTAAGGCTGAATAAACAGCTAGATTATAAACGATGTTTTCTTTAACATAATTTAAAACTTCGTTTTTACGTCGAATAAAATCGGAGATGATCTCATTGGGAGTGGGATTGATAACAGTATAAGAAGGCGAGAGAAGGTACAACACCGGTCCCGCCCCAACCTCCAAATGGAGATTTTTCAGAACATTCTGGCGAAGATCATCAAAACAAATTGCCGGTAATTCTGGTAAGTCCTCCAGGTCTAATTTAGCCAGTTCTTGAACTTCGTTCATTTTTCCCCCGGAATTTAAATCCTATCACGGTCAACTTAAAAAATCAAACTACCCTCAAGAAAAGAGGCCGCGAACATTCTGGTTAAAATGATTCAGGAGTATTTTAAATCAGTAGAGAAAAATCAGCGTTGAAAAGTCCATTCCTCGGTACCGTATTTTTCTTTCTCTAAGCGATAGATTTCCTCCCGGTCTTCTTTGCTCAATATTTTGGGACGAATCTCAGCGTTAAAATACTCAGAAAATCCACAAATTAGGGCGGCAGCGACTTCGTTAAATTCCACTCCCCTCCCCAGGGCTTCCTCAAGAGAAATCAATCGGATTACCTTTCCTCCATTGCTGTTGGGAGTAATCTGTTCGAGCAAACTGGTATTATTCCGAAGCGGGATGGACCCATGTTGAAGGAAGCAATTTCCTTCTCTTTTTTGGGCGCTTCCGATTAATTTTTTGCCCTTTACTTCAATCTCGTTTTCCGCCGGAAAAGAAAAGCAAGGGAGGTTTCCTCGAGCGTAAATCTCCGGGGGTTTAGAAGTGGCTAACTCAGCTTGAATCCCTAGTTTTTGTAAACCTAAAACTAAAGCTTCGGAGATTAACCGGTAAGATTCTCGTAGCGAAGCCGAGAAAACATCCGTCTCCGAAGAGGCAACCGAATAGGTGACTTCTTCATGATGGAGTACGAGCTTTCCACCCGTAAGGCGGCGAACAACATCTACCTGGTTTTCCCGGCAAGCCTCCAAGTTGATAACTCGCCCAGTTTTTTGGTAAAAGCCTAGCGAAGCCGTGGGCCTAATCCAGGCATAAAAGCGAAGGAAAGTCAGCGGTTCCCTCTTTACCTGCTGAAACAAGTATTCATCCACTGCCATATTCCAACTCCCCTTTTTGGGAGTTCGATCAACCAGAAGATACCAAGTTTGACGATAACTCATGAGCCTGTCCCCCAATGGTTAATCAATCATGAAAATCAACTCGGGAAAGAAAGTGGAGCGGGTAACGGGATTCGAACCCGCGACTCCGAGCTTGGGAAGCTCGTACTCTACCGCTGAGTTATACCCGCTCGCCAGATAAATAATCTAATTTATCAAAGATAAAAATACAGGATGAAACTAAAAATTGTCAAGGGTTCAGAACAATTGACCTGAGGGCACGAGTATGATAAAAAATTTTTTCATGCTTAATTGCTCACCTTTTTCTTGGAAGAATTTGGTACCCTCTTTTTTCCTTTTCCCTCTTCTACCCGACCTTGCCCATCTTCCTAATAATGAAGAAGGGAAACAATTAGGGGCAAGACATCAATTTAGCCCAGCTATCTTTTTAAACATCTCCAATAACATTCTAAATTTTAGATTTGGGAAAAGAGCTTTTAAATTTTATTATAGATAATCTTTATACCGAAAAGGAGGTTTTTTCTATGAATCATTCAGTTTCAAGGCCCAGAAAAGTTAATCATTTCTTTACTTGCCTATTTTTGGTTAGTTTATTGCTTTTCTCCAGCTTGATGTTTAGTCAAACCCCCTTAACCAAGGATATCCTCAAAAATCTTTCCTACCGGGAAATAGGGCCAACTCGCCAGAGTGGACGTTTTGTGGATATTGCCTGGAACGAAAAACAGCCTAATACTTTCTACCTGGCCACAGCTACCGGCGGCCTTTGGAAGACCCAAGATAATTTTATCAGCTTCACGCCGCTTTTTACCAAGCAGAAAGTATTTGCCATTGGAGCAGTGGCCCTTGCTCCCTCAGATCCCAATATTGTTTGGGTCGGCACCGGCGAATCAAATAACCAAAGAAGCTGCTATTCAGGAAATGGTGTTTACAAATCTACTGACGGTGGCAAGACTTGGCAACACATGGGGCTTGAGGCAACTCACCACATCGGTAACATCATCATTCATCCCCATGATCCCAATGTTGTTTATGTGGCCGCCGCAGGCCATCTCTATTCCAACAACCCGGAAAGAGGCCTGTACAAAACAACTGATGGTGGAAAAACATGGCAGCTAATCTTACAGAAAGAAGTAGATGGCCGTTACATCGGAGTTATTGATGTCGTCATGGACCCGACTAATCCCGACATCCTTTTTGCCGCCACCTACGATAAAGTTCGTAAACCTTATACTTTTAACTTGGGTGGTCCCGGTAGTCGGATTTACAAAACCACCGACGGCGGTAAAACGTGGAAAATGCTCACTGGAGGACTCCCGCAAGGAATGCTCGGCCGAATCGGCCTAGCTATTTATCCCAAAAATCCCCAGATTATCTTGGCGAGCATTGAAAATGCTAACAAGCCAGGTATGTCAGATGAAGAACGATACAAAGAACTCCTGGAAGACAAAGCGAGCGCGGGCATGATTGACGGTGAAGTTTACCGTTCCGAAGACGGAGGAGAAACCTGGCAAAAAATAAGCCCTGATGGCCAAAGTATCGGTGGCGCTCCAGGTTATTATTACGGAAAAATCATCGTTGATCCCAATAACGATCAGGTGATCCATGTTTTAAGTGCCGCTTCCTGGGGAACTTACGATGGGGGCAAAACCTGGAAAAGGCGCCCTTTGCGCTTTGGTGGTGATGACCATACCTTGTGGATTGATCCTCGCGATTCAAACCATATTGTTGTTGGCTACGATCACGGTGTGGGCGTAACTTATGATGGCGGTCGCCATTGGCACCATCCCGATAACTTGCCGTTGGCTCAATGTTACGCCGTGGGATTTGACTTTTCTTATCCTTACCGGGTAGCAGTCGGGCTGCAGGACAATGGATCCCACATGGGACCCAGCACTAAACGAGATGGCAGCCCCATTCGCTTTGAAGATTGGCAATCCGTTGGTGGTGGGGACGGAATGTACAATGTGTTTGACTGGAAAACAAACCGTTTTCTTTATAATGAATACCAATTTGGGGCTCTCCAGAGAATCGATCTGGTTACTGGAGAAAGAAAATCTATTGCCTACAGTCGCCTTGACCCAGATCTGCGTTGGAATTGGTGTGCACCTATTTTGGTTTCTCCCCACAACAGCAACGTCATCTACCATTGTGCCAATAAAGTAGTTAAATCTCCTTTTCGGGGTGAATTCTGGGAAGTTATCAGCCCTGACTTAACCACCAACAACCCTAAATTCCTGACGACAGGTAAAGGTGGAGATGGTAACATTCAATATTGCACCATCACCGCGTTTGATGAATCACCCTTAGTGGAGGGACTCCTTTGGGTGGGAACTGATGACGGAAATGTCTGGGTAACTAAAGATGGCGGGAAAAATTGGACAAAGCTCAATGACAACATTCCTGAAAATCCGGGTTATTGGGTCAGCCGGGTGGCAGCCTCTCATCACGATCCAGGAACGGCCTACCTGTCTTTTACCGGCTACCGACGGGATGACTTCCGCCCCTTCTTGTATAAAACCACTGACTACGGAGAAACATGGACCTCGATCGTGGCTAATTTACCCGAAGAGCCCATCAATGTTATCCGAGAACATCCCCAAAATCCAAACCTTCTGTTCGTAGGTACTGATTACGGAGTGCATGTATCTATCGATGGAGGAAAGAGTTGGGCTTCGATGAAAAATAATATGCCCACCCAACCAGTTCATGACCTCAAAATTCATCCGCGGGAAAATGACCTTATCGTGGCTACTCACGGCCGGGGAGTTTGGATTGCTGATATTTATCCTCTGGTCGAATTAAAGGCTGAAGTTTTAGCTAAAGACGTTCATCTTTTTAACATCGAACCCAAAGTCAAGTGGGTAAGTAACACTTCCCCCAATTACGCATCCTCAAACTTTGATAGCCGGAGTGAGCCGCTAGGCAGCACCATTTATTACTACCTGAAAAATAATGCTCAAGAAGAAGTTAAAATTTCCATCTACCGCGGTAATATGCTTATAAACGAACTCAAGGGTTCTAAAAAAGCCGGATTAAACAAGGCTTTCTGGAATTGGACCATCAGAGTCAAGCGAACCCCCGAGGAAAAGAAGCAGATGCAAGAAATGCTTAAACGTTATCGTCAATATGGTTTTACTCCGCGCGGAAGACAGTTTGACCTTAACTATAAATATCTCCCTGCCCCTGAAGGTGAATACCTGGTAGTCCTCGAAGTAGGCAAAACAAGGTTAACCAAGAAAGCTCGCCTTCGGCAAGATTATTGGTTCCAACCAAACAAGTAAAAAATTAACCTTTTAACTTTTTAACTTTTAACCCGCTCGGCTACTTTTACCACCGGGTAGATCAAGTACAGATCAGCCAAAGAGCGCCCGATAACCATGGCCGAGGCCGCAGCTAAGATCCCGACTACATCAAAAGCATGGATACTGATTATTAAAACAGAGACAATCGTCGTTACCTCAATGGCCGTGGCGAAAGTAATCGGTTTAGTTACCTGGTGGCGAACCAAGTAGGCGCGGAAAAAAGAAAGAAGCACCGTTAAAGCCGGGATAAGGACAAGAATCCGCGTCGGCCACAGAGAAAACTGGGCCAGCCGAGGGGTAAGGCCCGAGACTTTTTCAAACCAGATAGAGGCCAACCGAGAGAAGGCAACAATAGTTAAACATCCCGAAGCAAGAATTCCCAACCTCAAGGCAAACTTTTTCAAAGCTTTGAGATTTTCATCTTTGTCCCCTAAAAGGGCAATGCTCACTTCTTGGAAGGAAAGCCCCATACTTCGAAAAATAAACACCAAGGAATTAACGACCGGTAAAACAGCCAAGGATTCTATCGCCATCCGGCTATGGCCTAAAAAGAAAGTGACCAAGGGTTGGACACCCAAAGCTAACATCGAAGTCAAAGCTAACGGGTAGTAAAAAGTAAATATCCGGCCGTATTTTAATTCCATGTCTCCCTGGTTATTGGAAGTTTGAGCCCGAATTGTTTTTACCGCCCGATATGCCATGAATCGGCTGGCTATAGCTTCGGTGGTAACTCCGGTGGCCAAGGAAAGCCCCCCGATGACGGCTCCTTCCCAAGGGAAGAAAAAGGCTCCCACCACCGCCATGGCCATCATCGATAGGACGCGCATTATGGTCCCATAAGCTACTCGTCGAGTTAGCCCTTGACGGATCAAAACTCCCTGGTAAAACCGCCGATAACCGATGGCGGCCGGCCAGGGAAGCAACACCAACACTGCCTGATAAGTCCGTTGGCTTACTTCCCCCGGAAGGCCAATTATTTGCTGGGCAAGGAAGTTGAAAAAGGGAGGGATTAAGAGAAGGAGCAAGATTAAAGTTAGCGCCCCATTCAGGGCATAAGTGAAATTCCGGAGGCGAATAAAACTTTGATTATCGCGGACCAATGCTGTTGAGGCACTCATGATCATGATGATTGGAGCTTCCACCAACACCGCAAAAGAATAGGCTACTCCATAGGCCGCCAGGTTAAATTCTGGCTGGCTGAGGCGAGCAATGACCGCGGCTAAAAAAGGCCCTTCGACCGCCATCATTAACCAAGTGGCGGCCATCGGAAACCAAATTTTAAATATTTCGCGTTGGGTAAGATGCTTGTTTTCCATCAATTTGCCTGCCTATTTAACCTCCGGAAAAAGCAAAAAAACAGATTCTTGATTATACAAATAATCCCTTTTTTTGTCATGATTAAGAGAAAGATAAGATGAGAATAATCTTGTGGGGGCGGAGAGTGAAAAGTACTCTTGAAATTAAAATAGATTTATTTTTGAGTTGAGAATTAATTTATCTTCAGAAAACTGGGAAAGGAAAACTGAGGACACAATACATATTTACCCTATTTTTTAAACTAACTAAATGGGCAATACAATAAATAATTGCTTTTGTTCCCAAGTGACGGGAATGAGTTACTGCGTTAAGGCGAAGGAAAATGTCTCCGCTTCGTTTCTGATTTTTCGAGCCATTCCTTCACCGCCCTTCCCGGCGCCGGCGAAACAGCGCCCCATCAATTCGAACCCTTGGACTTTATTCACTGTTAAGATGAGTTTCAAAACTCTAAACGAGCCGTACTCAATAGGCGCTCGGCGCCCGAGGTGATAGGGTTCCTTTGAGGGACGGTTCCGGAAGGCTAAATCTTCAATGTGGCTCCGACATTCTCCTTCGTCTTTCGCTCGATTTTGTTTGCCGTCACTTGGGGACAAAACCTAATTTTTAATGATTACTTCAAGACGGGGGAGGAAAAACGCAGATCATAGCTAACGTAATTTGGGCCTGATAAATTTATTTACTTACTCAGAGTGTTCAGCCGGCTTTTTTCCTGCTTCTTTTGGATTTTTCTCTTTTTGCAAGGCAATAAATAAAGATAGCCAACGAGGCTTTGCCGGAATCTTTTTCAGGGTTTTAACCATCCCCAAAACAGATCCCTCTAGCATCTCTTGAACAAATGGTTTAAGAGGAACCAGTCGGTCATCAACCCAAAGATGAGTGGCCGAAAGGTTTAATTTTTCATTTTTTTCTAAAAAATCAACTAGATCTTCAAGCTGGCAAAAATTAAAAACTGGCCGGTCTGTTTCGGGCTGGTCATCAGAGACAACAGCGACAA
>Ga0180301_10003477_pt1 | contig 12276 bp, 16 predicted proteins | sample GuaBasSediGuay16_FD_121797 | JGI IMG/M metagenome (GOLD analysis project Ga0180301, IMG submission 121797) | Subseafloor sediment microbial communities from Guaymas Basin, Gulf of California, Mexico - Guay16, Core 4569-2, 12-15 cm | ecosystem: Environmental > Aquatic > Marine > Hydrothermal...
CAACAAGTTTCTTTCTAACAAACTGTTTGGAAGGTGGAAACCTTAGAACCTCAACCCTTCGGGTTGAGCAACTAGGTTTTTCTTTCCACTCAAACCTTCTTTTGAAAAAGGTTATTGGAAGCGATTAGCTCCTTTTTGCTCCAGCTTTTTCTTGAAAAAAGCTGGGTTGTTTTGAACCACCGACCTTCGGGTTTCCCCTGAGCAGCTTATGAGCCATCCGCAACCCTTCTTTACATGTTTCTTTCCCGAGGCTTTCTTTGCGGAAGCAAGTATTGGAATCTCGACCTGAAAGGTCGAGCCTCTAGGAAGCTCCCGTAAAAAGGTTACGACGAGCACTCCAGGCTGCTCCACCCCGCTAAATTTTCTGTATAAATTAAAGAGTTTTATTATTTAAATGGTTTAATATTAAATTGTATTTAGTATGGAAAAGCTTATTATTGCTGGAGCAGACGAGTCAGGAAGGGGAGCTGTTATAGGACCAATGATAATGGTTGGCGTTTCTATTCACAGCGATAAAGAGCATTTTTTGAGAAAGTTCGGGGTAAAAGATTCCAAGGAATTAACAGCCAAAAAAAGAGAGAAGCTCTCAAAATCTATTGAAAAAATAGCAAAAGATATTATAGTTCTGGAAATAGGAGCCTGTAAAATTGATAATTACAGAAGGTCAGGAATAAGCATGAACAAACTTGAAGCAATGAAGTTTGCAGAGATTATCAATCTCTTGGAACCGAAAACAGCGTATATAGATTGTCCTGATACAAACAAAGCCAAGATAGAGGGTCTTATAAGGAGAATGTTAAACAATAACGTGAAACTTGTGGTTGAACATTTTGCTGATAAAAAATATCCGTCTGTAAGTGCAGCATCTATAATAGCAAAAGTTGAGAGGGATAAGAGAGTTAAAAAACTGGAAAGGGAATACGGAGAAATCGGCTCCGGTTATCCAAGCGACCCTATAACACAGGAATGGCTCAGAAACTGGTTAAAAGAGAATAAGGATTTTCCTGAGATTGTGAGAAAAACATGGGTAACAGCAGAATTTATGACAAAGGAAAGGCTTCAGAGAAAGCTTTCTTCTTTCTTTAAGAATGTTTTGAAGTTTGGGTAATGAACTTAACAAAAGCCTTTTTATTTTTTTGCAGCAATTATATAATATGATAAAAAGGATAGATGACATAGTTCTTATACAGCTTTCCGGGATAGATTCTAACATATATCTCATTGATGACGTTGTTATTGATTCCGGAACAGGTTTTAATTTCACAAGGCTTCACTCAATTCTTAAGGTTTTGAAGAAAGGTTTTGAAGATTTCAGGCTTGTGGTAAATACGCATGGACATTTTGACCATATTGGAGGCAATGGATATTTTTTAAAAGCAAAAACAGCTATTCACAAAAACGATGCTCCTATTATAGAGAACGGAGATAATAAACTTTCGTGGGCTGATTATTTTGACGGGAAACTAAAGCCAAGAAAGGTAGATATGAAGCTTGAGGATGGAGATGTTATAAAAGCCGGAAATCTCACGCTAAAAGTTATACACACGCCGGGACATACTGAAGGCTCTATATGTTTGTATGATGAGAAAAGACAAATTCTTTTCACTGGTGATACCATATTCTCTGACGGGGTTGGTAGAACTGATGTTCCTGGTGGTAATGAAGAGAAGATAACAGAATCTCTTGCAAAAATAGCTAACTTAAAGGTTCAGAAGATGCTGCCTGGTCACGGAAACCCTGTGGTTAAGGATGCAAGCAAAGTTATTCAGGATATACTTTCTGCGTCTGAATAATTTTTTCTTAAGGGAACAAAAACGCAATTGAAGTATTCTTTTGTTTGCAAACCTGTTTTGGTTTTTATGCCAACAGTCAGGATCTGACTCCAATGACTTCCAATTGGTGCGACAATAATTCCATTGGTTTTTAATTGTTCAATCCATTCAGGAAATATTTTCTCTGATGCGCAGGTTACTATTATTTTATCATAGGGGCTTTCTTTCTGGTAACCCTTGCTGCCATCGCCCCGGATAATTTTAATATTCCTGTATCCGGCATTTTTAAGGTTTTTCTCCGCGAATTCGCACAAACCCTTTTCAAATTCTACTGTATAAACAAATTTAACAAGCCTTGAAAGTATGGCTGCTTGGTACCCTGAACCTGAACCGATTTCTAAAACCTTGTCTGTTTTCTTTGGTTCCAACAGTTCTGTCATTATGGCAACCATGTGAGGAGCGGATATTGTTTGACCGTAACCTATGGGTAAAGGCTGATCAGAATAAGCGAATTTTTTATATTTTTCTGGAACAAACTTTTCTCTTGGAACAATTTTGAAGGCCTTGACAACCTTTGGTGTTTTCAAATAGCCGTTTCTTATTAGCTCAGAGATAAGATATTCCTTTTCTCTGCTAAGGGACATACTATTAAATATAAGGTTTAAGTTAATATTCATTAAAATGAAAGCGTATGATTTGTGTGTTAAAACAAAAGAAATTGGAAAAACCATTGAAATTGCAAAAAAACTTGGCTTTAATGGCTTAGGGCTGATTATACCTTACGGAAGGGATTTTGAAAAAACCAAAACAAAAATCCTGAAAGAAACAAAAGACACGGGAATGGATATAGTAATTGGGGTTGAAATTCAAGGAAAAACAAACGGGATAAAAAGGATTGCAAAAAAGATAAGAAAAAAACACGTTCTTTTGGTTGCTAAAGGCGGGAACATAGAGCTTAACAGAGCAATTGCAGAAACAAAAGAGATTGATATTCTTTCTTCACCTTTGCTTGAAAACAACAAACCGGGAATAAACCATATTATAGCAAGGTTTGCAGCAAAAAACAATGTGGCAATAGACTTTGCTTTGTCACCTGTAATAAATTCTTCCAAAAAAACAAGGTCAGAAATAGTTTCTGCCATGCTTGAAGATGCAAGGTTTGTTAAAAAATACAAGGCGCCTTTTGTGATAACTTCTAACGCTCTTTCACCATGGGACCTCAGGGCTCCGTCAGAGTTCATGGCTTTTGGAAGGTTTTTGGGTTTGCCTGAAAATAAAATTAAAAAAACAGTTTCCGGGGAAATCCTCAAAGAGAACAGAAAAAGGCTTTCTGGAAAATGGATAATGCCGGGGGTTGAGGTTGAATAGTTATTGTTTCTCAAATACCGCGTCTATAACTATGTGATAGGTTCTCGGTGCATAGCTTTTGACTTTGTGTTTATAGGTTGTTTTTTTGAGCGCGTAACCCTTTTTCATTGCCTCTTGCTTTAGGATCTGAATTGGTTTTTCCCATAGTTCATTTTTATGGAAAACGTCATGGTAATGTATTGTTCCTGAGTTTTTCAGAAAATCAAACGCGTGCTGAAGAAATTTGCGGGTTGATGGAAAATAGCCCATAAGAATTCTGTCTGCTTTCTCTTTTATTTTGACTTTTCTGTTATCACCCAACAAAGGAATTACCTTTTTTTCCACGCGGTTAAGTTTTATGTTTGTTTTGAGAAATGAAAAGGCTGTGGGATTTTTTTCTATTGCATATATGGTTTTTGCTTTTGAGTGTTTTGCAACAGGGATTGAAAAATATCCTATGCCTGCAAACATATCTGTAACTGTTTCCCCTTCTTTTGCAAGCTTAGCTACTCTCCCTCTTTCCCTGAGGTTGCCTTTTGCAAACATCAGTTTTGTTACATCCAACCTGAAGAGGCAGCCGTTCTCTTTATGTTCTGTAACAGGATTTTTCTCGCCAGCAACCCATTTAATGTCTGGTTTTTTAAATTCTGTATGGATTTTGCCGGAACGCACATAAACTGATTTCACATAAGGAAACTGTTTTAATACAAACTCAGCTATTTGCTTTCTGTATTCAAGAACAGGGTCTTTGAGATTCAAGATAACAATAGTTCCTATTCTTTGGAAACCCTGCGGGAGAAATTTCTCTTTTTCTTCCGGAATGCTCAGGTTTTTTATAAGAAGTCTTTTAAATGCGCTCATTGTTTCTTTTCTTGTTTTTTATCTTTAGCTTCTGCTGGTTGTTCTGGTTTTTCTGAAACTTGTTTCTTGGCTTCTTTCTTTTCAGTGCTCTCTTTCTCTGGTTTTGCTTTTTCCTTTGCTTTCTTGGCGGGTTCTTGCTTTTCCTTTTCAGGTTTGGTTTCTTTTGGTTTTTCCTCTTTCTTTGGTTTTTGTTTTTCTTCAGGTAGCATGGCTTTTAAAAATTCACCGTCAAAACTAACAAGAACTTTTACTCTGGAAGGTGGTTTTTGTGCCCCCCTTCTCCATAAAAATTCGTTTATAGAGCGGGAAATTTTAACCTTTTCCTTGCTGACTTTATTATGAACCGATAGAAAAGTCCTTAAGCTGTCTACAGCCTTATTGGCTCTTCTGTTTTTTGAAACATTTATAAAGTCTCTTCTTAATGGAACAGTCAATATTTTCTCTTCTGCCATGTTTACACCTTTAGTCTGTTTCTTCTCCAGTGCTTGACCCTTGTAATTATTCTTCTTGTTCTTGCTCTTTTAAGGCCGAATTTTTTTATGTCTGCCCATCTGGGAGCAGACCTTTTTTTGCCTATTGCTGCCAGCCTGAGTTTTTTTCCAAGCGGTTTGTTTCTTGCCATAATTTTACCTCTTAATCAAATAAAGGAGTAAATTATATAAATATATTTACATATATATCCCACAGTGAAAACATGGTATCTGTCTCTGAAGCGAATCCGGAAAAGGTTATTATGGCAACAGCAAAGGAGCTTGAAAAAATAAAGGAAATGCAGCCGCCGGAATGGGTTAAATATGTGAAAACCGGCGTTCATAAAGAAAGGCCGCCGCAACAGGAAAACTGGTGGTTTATAAGAGCTGCTGCTGTTCTTAGGAAGGTATATCTTAATCCAGGAATAGGCGTTGCCAGATTAAGGAAAGAGTATGGTGGCAGAAAAAACAGAGGCCATCAACCAGAGCATAAATACAGGGGTTCTGGCTCTGTTATTAGAAAAGTTCTTCAAGCCTTAGAGAAATCAGGATTTATAAAAACAGAAAACAGGAAAGGCAGATTCATAACGCCGAAAGGCCAGTCTTTTTTGCATAAAATTACGAAATCAGTAAAGTAATAAGTATGGTAAACCTTGTTAATCTTGGGTCTGTAGCTTTGGATACTGTAAAAACACCTTTTGGTGAGGTTAAAGAAACAATAGGCGGGTCTGGTGTTTATTTTTCACTGGGCGCGTCGTTTTTTACAAAACCCGGCCTGATTTCTGTTGTTGGCAGGGATTTTCCGAAAACATGCCTGAACCTTCTTGAGAAAAAAGGTGTGTGTTTAAAGGGTGTGAGGTTTTCTGAGAAAAAAACTTTAAGATGGCATGCATACTATGAGTATGATATGAATGAAGCCCACACTGTAAAGTTAGAGGCGGAAATTTTTGAGGATTTTGGGTTGGATATACCAGAAGACTATAGAGATGCAAAGTATGTTTTTCTTGGAAACATTGATCCGGAAATACAGATAGAGATGCTTGAGAGAATGAAGAACCCAAAGTTTTCTGTTCTGGACAGCATGAACTATTGGATAGAAAAGAAGAGGAGCAAAGTTTTAAAAGCAATTGGAATGGTTGATATGCTTCTTCTGAACGAAGCAGAGATTAGAGAACTATTTAAAACACCAAACTTTGTTAGTGCTGCGAAAAAGGCCCTGAGCAAGGGACCCAAGTTTGTGCTGGTTAAAAAGGGCGAGCATGGAGCAGTGCTTTTTAGCGATGGTGTATATTTTTTCACTCCCGGCTATCCTTTGGAAACCGTTAAGGACCCGACCGGGGCAGGCGATTCGTTTGCGGGTGGTTTTCTTGGTTGGGTTGCAAAAACAGACAATATATCAGAGGTGAACCTTAGAAAAGCTGTTGTATATGGTTCAGTTATAGCATCTTACAATGCTGAAGATTTTTCTATAAACAAACTGAAAAAACTTAATGAAACTGATATAAAAAGAAGGTATCAGGAATTTAAAAAACTTGTATATTTCTAAAAGAATTTAAATAACAAATCAATTCTTTTAATCAGTGAAAATATGGACAAAGGGAAAAACTATGAGGTAAAGAATATAAAATTGGCTGGGGAAGGTAAGAAAAGAACAGAGTGGGCTGAATCCCAAATGCCTATACTTCTTAAAATAAGAGAGAGGTTTAGGAAAGAAAAACCGTTAAAGGGTTACACGGTGGGTATGGCTTTGCATGTAACAAAAGAAACAGCTGTTTTGGTTAGAACATTGCTTGCTGGCGGAGCCAATGTTGCGATAACAGGATGCAATCCTTTGAGCACGCAAGATGATATTGCTGCTGCCTTGGCAAAAGAAGGAGCATATGTTTATGCATGGAGGGGGGAAAGTAAAAAGGAGTATTACGAGAATCTGAATAAAGTTCTTGACCACAAACCTGATGTGACCATAGATGATGGTTGCGATCTGGTAACAATGATTCATACCAAAAGAAAAGAGCTTCTGGAAAACCTTTTAGGGGCAGCGGAAGAAACCACAACCGGTGTGATACGGTTAAAAGCCATGGAAAAGGACGGGGCTCTAAAATGTCCTGCAATGAATGTTAATGATGCAAAGACAAAACATATGTTTGATAATTATCTTGGAACGAGCCAATCAAGTTTAGACGCGATTATGAGAACAACAAATATTCTTTTGGCAGGAAAAACTATTGTGGTTTCTGGTTATGGTTTCTGCGGAAGCGGACTTGCACAGCGTGCAAGGGGCATGGGAATGATTCCTATTGTAACAGAAGTGGACCCTGTAAAAGCATTGAAAGCTGTGACAGACGGGTTTTTGGTTATGCCTATGCGCAAGGCTGCCAGATACGGGGATATATTTGTAACAGTAACAGGAAACAAATCTGTTATAGACAAGCAGCATTTTTTGTTAATGAAAGACGGGGCTATACTTGCGAATGCCGGCCATTTCAATGTTGAGATAAATTTAAAAGAACTGGAAAAACTTTCAGTGAGAAAAAGGAAAATAAATGAAGATATAATGGAATACACATTGCCGAACAGGAAAAGAATTTTTGTTCTGGCAGAAGGCAGGCTTGTGAATCTTGCCACGTCAAAAGGGGAAGGCCATCCTTCAGAAGTAATGAGTATGAGTTTCTCTAACCAGGCTTTGGTTGTTGAGTATTTCATTCGCAATCAAGGCCAGCTTGAAAACAAAGTTTATAATGTGCCCGAAGAAATAGATAATGAGGTTGCAAGGCTTATGCTTGAATGTAAAGGAATCGAAACAGATAAGCTAACCAAAGAACAGGAAAAATATATTTCTTCTTGGAAAGAGGGAACATGAACGGATTTGATATTAACAATGAGCAAATAAGACAGGAACAGCTCAAGCAGATGGAAGAAGCAAAAAAGAAAATGCTTTTGCAGATTCTTAGCAAAGAAGCGTATGAAAGGCTGGGAAGAGCAAGGCTTGCAAATCCGGAAATAGTTTCTCAGGCAGAGGTTTATCTTCTGCAACTCTTTCAAGCAGGGAAACTAAAAGAAAAAGTAACAGATGCCCAGTTAAAAGAAATCCTGAGGGTTCTTTCTTCAGGTGCAAAGGAAATAAACATAAAGTGGAAATAACTACACATATCCTGTGCTGACCGTAAGGTTTTTGATAACAAGATAAATCACTACCACATCTATAATTATAAACATCACAATGAAGCTTAAACCGATTAAAATAAGCTTTCCTGCTTCCTGTGTGTTACAATTGTTTTCGCTATAAGAGAAGCAGGATATTTGGTTTTTTATGGTTGTATCAAAAATAAAAAATATAAAGAAGGCTGAGATAAATATTATTACCATTGCAATGAAAATTAAAACCCTCATTTCCCTTTCTCCTTTTTATAAGGATATCTCATTATATGCCCGCATTCAAGGCACGTGATTATAACAGCTTGTTGCGATTTCCTTGTTCTGACTCTGCAATTAATACTTGGTTTCAGATATTTATAACATTTTTTGCAGAACTTTCTTCTGAGTTCCTTTGGTATGGATATGTTATATCTTGTTGCAATTTTTTTTGCAAGTTTAACATATCTGTGTGACCTTTCCGGGTGGGTATCAAACTCTTTATCAGCTTGCTCAAAAAGCTTTATAATCCTTTCTTTTGCTATTTTTAACTGCTGAGTTGGTCTTTTCATGTTTTTACTTTTTTATTTTAAGGGATATTTTGTTTTCCCTTCCAGAAATAGGCTCTATTTCAACAATGTTTCTTTCAGCAAGAGCCTTTACAAGCCTTGATACCTTGGCTTTTGAAAAATCAGTTTCCCTTACCAAAACCTTCTGACCGGCATGACCGCCGTAAGAGTTGAGAATGTCCACTATTTTCTTTTCATCTTTATTCAAAACAGACTTTACAACTTCTTCTGCTGTTTTTCCTTTCCTGAAATATATAAACACCACAACAGCAACAATAACTATACCAGCAAGCAAAAACACATTGTTTATGTAGTACATAAAATTTCCAAAAACAGGAAGGTCATAAAACACTGAAAATCTTAGATTTTCTCCTGACTCCAGATTTTCTCTGTCCCAATAAACCATTATATGTTTTCCGTCTGTGAGGAATTTTCCGTCGCTTGGGAAATAAGATTTGTTTGCCACATTTTCAGCAAGCACGCCGTTTCTTGGGAGTCTTACGAGAATAAACGCTTCTTTTATGGGAAAATCAATACCATAGTTTGCAACAAACTGGTATTTATCATCAATTTCCTTTATGTTATCTAAAGTGTAAAAGATCAGTTTGAGCGTGTTTTTTTCCTTTGTTACGCCTTTGAGGTCGCAAGAAATTCCAGCAGCATCTTTCAGATCTATTATCCTACAGTTTGCAGAATCAAATGCCTGTGAAACCGAGAAATTGTAAATTTTTCCGTTAACCTGATAGTCAAAATGGTTAATCGGTTCATCAAACTTTAGAACTATTGTGTTTTTTACAGACAGGTCCTCGTTTATTGTGGCTTCTGCTCCATAATACTCAAGCCCAACAGCCAACGCGCTGTGGGTAAACAAAAAAAACAGCAAAACACTTACTACAATTAATTGTTTCATATTGATTAATTGTTTCAATAATAAACTTTTAAATCTTTTTGTTATGTGAAACTGTTTCAGTATAAAACAACTTCTTAAGCAGATGTTTTTTCGGTCAGTCCGGCAGTCTCGACAACTTCTTATTTGGTTGTAAAAGGCTGTTGAATCACCTTTTTTAGAAAGGCCTTGGAAGCGACAAGAAACTATGAACCGGCGGCTGGATTTTAGGTGAGGTTTGTGTGCGCATTACATTTATTGGCTTTCTTCCTTTGCTTCGTTACAATTATAGCAAATGACATAATTAATTACAAGCTGTTGTTTGCTGGTTGTTCCTGACGGTTTGAAATTTATTGTGTCAGGAACTATAATCCAAAATTTTATATTGTTTTTTTCCAAAATAAAACAGTGATTCCATGTTTAAAGCAATTTATAAATCAACAAGGTTAATTACGGGGAACCCTGAAAGCAATGTCGCAATAGTTTGTCTCTGGACCAAAGCAAAGGAAATAGCAAAAAAAATTGACCCGTCAAAATATGCTGTTATGGGTCAGTTGTTTAGTGCAGAACGCGGATTGGATATTCTTGTAAGAAACCTTTTAGCGAACCCTGATATAACAAATCTTATTATAACCGGGAACGACCTTTCGAAATCAGGGATAGTTTTGAAGGATTTTTTTGAAAAGGGTTTTGAAAGAGGGAAAACCGAAGTCACAGGCAAGCCTGTATGGAGAGTGAAAAGCACATATCCTGGTTATATAGAGCTTGATATTCCAGAATCTGCTCTTAATCAATTGAGAGAGACCATAAATGTAACATGGGTTGAGAATATAGAGAAATTTGATTTCTCAAAATTGATAAAACCTGAGAAAAGGAGGGAAAAAATGGTTTTTGAAAAGAAAGAAGAGGAAATAAAAAAATATCACGGTGAAGACGCTGTTTATGTGGTAAGGCATGAAAAGGTCGCAGGCGTCTGGTTAAAGATTCTTGACACAATTCTCAAATACGGCTACAAATCCAGAACACATTACGATGACAAGCAAAAAGAAATTCTTAATCTTGTGTCTGTGATAACCAATGAAGACCCAAATAACTTTCATGTGCCTGAATTTCTTCCCTGCAGCAAAGAACAGATAGAAAACTATATCCCGAAAGTTACAACAGACTATAAGGAAGAGGGCATAACCTACACATACGGGTCAAGAATGAGGTCCTGGTTTGGCAAAGACCAGGTTAAAGAAGCTGTTGCAAAACTCGTAAGAGAACTGAACTCCAGAGCCGTTGTTATAAACCTCTGGGACTCCACTCAGGATTTAACAATAGGAGGAAGTCCTTGTATAAACCACATATGGCTCAGAGTCAGGGAAGACAGGCTTTACATGACAGTCACAATAAGAAGCAATGACATGTTTGAAGCGTATCCTGAGAATGCTTTTGGTATGAGGGCTTTGCAGGAAGTGATAAGAAAAGAGCTCATATCTGAGCTTAAAAAAAAGGGAACGGAAAAAAACATAAAACTCGGGAACCTTATCATAAATTCCCAGTCAGCACATATATATGATGATTGTTTCTATAATGCGCAGAAAATTGTTAAGGAACACCTCCCAAAATATATCAAACTGCCAGGAGAGGACCTGGACCCAAGAGGAAGTTTTGTAATAGAGATAGCTGATGGAAAAATTAAAGTTGAGCATATCTCGCCAACCAACGAGGTTTTAGGAGTGTATGAAGGGGAAACCGCCTTGGAGTTAAGGGATATATTAATCTCTGAAAACCTTTTTGGAAACCCTGCTCATGCGCTTTATCTGGGAACAGAATTAATGAAAGCTGAGATTGCTTTAAAAAATGGCTTAGAATATGAACAAGACGGTCCTTTAAGGCTTGAAAAACCAACAGAAACCACTCAAACAAAAGAATCTGGCACTCAATCAGAGCCTGTTATACAATCAGAAAGTCTTTCGCAAGGCACATCAAAAGGTTTTCAAACAAAGATTGTAACATATATTAATGCCGGCGGAAGGGAAATAAAATCGGTTTCAATGCAAAAGAAAGAGGATGATTTTGAAAGGATATTAAGAAGCGCCGGGCTTTGCAGGATTTTTAATTAAGGTGAAAACATGATAATTCCAGACCATGAGATAAAAAAACTGATAAAAGAAGGTAAGCTTATTGTTGAACCGATTGAAAACCCTGAAAACCAGATACAATCTGCATGGATCGAACTAAGGCTGGGTTCAGAATTCAGGGTTTTCAGATACACAACAGAGCCTTTTATAGATTCCAAAAATCCTAAAGAATATACAACACTCTACAAAACAGACGGAGAGCCTTTTGTTTTACATCCAAAAGAATTCGTTCTGGGCATAACACACGAAAAAATAAAAATTCCATCTGACCATGCCGCGTATGTTGATGGAAGGTCTTCTTTGGGAAGGCTTGGGGTAACAGCGCATATAACTTCCGGGTGGGTTGACCCGGGGTTTGATGGCAGGCTTGTTTTGGAAATTTCAAACCTTGGCAAGATGCCTGTTACAATTTATCCCGGGATGAAAATATGCAAACTTGTGATTTTCAGGCTGACTTCACCCGCTGAGCTTCCCTACAATAAAAGAAAAAATGCTAAATATTACCAGCAAAACAGAGTCACAGAAAGCAAAATTTTTGAAGAAACTGATTTTTAGTTCTATATTATTAAGTCTATAAACCTTTCTATTGCGTCTCTGTCATTTAAGTATCTCTTGCTCATAACCACATAGTGGATATAATCTTTTAGTTTTTTCACTTTTTCCATTGGTGATATTCTTGCCTGATAATCTTTATCGCTTGGATTTATTCTAACTCCCGGAACCAGTTTCTTAATTTTTAGATTTCTAAGCCCTTCACTTTCCTCAAGAGCCTTGACATCCGTAGTTATCGCATCGCATCCGCTTTCTTCAGATATTTTCCCTAATTCATATATTACTTGTGAAACAGTTTTTCCATAAAGTGTCTTTGCCTCATCCTCAGGTATCTTTGTATGGATTGTGAATCCGATAACCTTTATTCCGTCTTCTTTACCTTTCTCTACATAGCCTCTGAGATTTTTTTCCATAAGTGATGCGGAAACCGTTATATAATCCAGCGGAAGTTCTGAAGTGACTTCTTCAATGCTTTTATATCCTGTATTACAACCATGAAAAATTTTTAAATCACCAAAAATTTCATAACCCATATCTTTGAAAAGCCTGTATTTTGAAAAG
>Ga0180301_10003478_pt1 | contig 12273 bp, 9 predicted proteins | sample GuaBasSediGuay16_FD_121797 | JGI IMG/M metagenome (GOLD analysis project Ga0180301, IMG submission 121797) | Subseafloor sediment microbial communities from Guaymas Basin, Gulf of California, Mexico - Guay16, Core 4569-2, 12-15 cm | ecosystem: Environmental > Aquatic > Marine > Hydrothermal...
GTCCCCTTTCTTAATTCTTTATTCACTACATCGTAAACAAATTCCTCTGAAATGTTTTTCTCTTTTGCTGCTTCAACTAGTTTTCTAATTGGTACCCCATCTGGATATTCCTCTTGAAGCTCTTTTATTAAGTCTAAAACTGCCATATACTTACCCCTTCTCGATGTCGATCTTCCAGTAGTTATTGTTGTAACATCGATTTCTCCAGTTAAGGGATCCCGTGCTACTTGTCTTAATGATTCTCTCATAAGCTCAATCGCGAATTCCGCGTCACTCTCATCAACTTTATCTTTTAAGAGCATTCTTGCATGAGCCTCAGCTAATCTTACAAGAGCTTCTAATTGTCTTTTTGTAATAGCAATAGGAGTCACGCCAATTGCTTCCTCCTTCTCTGTTTTTCCAACAAGTCTCATTTTCATGTAAAATTCCTTGAGTTTCCTTGAAGCCTCTGGCGTTAATTTTGGAAAAACATGTTCTCTAGCGTACTGAATATATTTCCTAAAAAGGTCTATAGGAATCGGAGGCGTTGGCTTTATCTCCCTCGCATGCAATCCTAAAATATATTCTGCCTCAGCTAGATCCTTCTCTGCATCCGGTTCATCAATCATAATAAATATTAAGTCAAATCGTGAGAGTAAAGATGGTGGTAAATCTATATTATCAGCTAGATCCCTATTGATGAGATATCTTCCAAACTTCGGATTTGCAGCAGCTAGTATTGATGCTCGTGCATTTAGCGTTGCAACTATTCCAGCTTTAGCAATTGAAACAGTTTGTTGTTCCATCGCTTCATGTAATGCTCTTCTATCTTCTGCCTTCATTTTATCGAATTCGTCAATACATGCAATTCCCTTATCAGCTAAAACTAAGACTCCAGCTTCTAATGCCCATCCATCTTGAGTTTTAACAACTGCTGCAGTAAGACCAGCAGTTGTTGTTCCCTTTCCCGTTGCATAAATTCCTCTTGGTGCTATTTGAGCTACATATTTAAGCATTTGAGATTTACCGATACCAGGATCACCAATTAGGAGAATATGGATATCCCCTCTTACCTTAGTACCATCAGGATACTCCTTTCTAACTCCCCCAAATAATAGCGCTGCTATTGCTTTCTTAATTATCTCCTGGCCATATATCGCGGGGGCTATGCTTTGATATATTTTCTTCTCTAATTCTGGATCATCCTTCAATTCGAGAATTCTTCTTTTATCCTCTTCTGTTAACTTTAATTCTCCAATCTCAGTCAATTCACTTTCAACATACAATGCTTCTATATAAGTATCGAATAATGGTTTTTTACCTTCACTTAAACGTGTATCTGGGAAAACTCGTACAATTCCATAAATTTTTACCCTATCTCCCGGTCTTACTTTTCCTGTCAGATCTCCTCTTAAGATAACAACAATTCCTTGAGGAAGCTGTCCAGGCGGTAATTCTTCTGGCAACTCTTGAACCGTTAGCTCTTGATACTCCTCAAATTCCATTGTATCTCTTATTAGCTTAAACTTAGAAGTATTATCGCAGTGAGGATTAGGACATTGCTTAGGTTTCTCAAATTCGAATTCAAATTCTTGAGTGAATATCGTTCCGCACTTCATACATTGGAACTTAGCTCTCCTTAGAATATGTTTTACCTTTGTAGCCTTAACGATGATACCGTAAAATCTAACAAGCCGATTAATTAGATTTGAGCTAAATAATTCCCTTATTTTTACTGGCCTTCCAATATTTCTTAATCTCAATCTAATTCTGTTTAATCTTTCCTCTTTAATGTTCGGATTAATATCTCTTAATCTGCTTTTTAACGTCTCTTCAAGTATCTTTATTATGCCCTGAGGATCTTCATGAATAAGTTCAGCTAAATCTGGATCTTCAAAAGCCAGATCTTCAAAATCAATTACCAATGAGTTTGTTTCGTCATTGAAAGCTATCTTCTTTAATTCATTCTGATACTTAAAAATGGGTATACCGTCCTTATCTGGAATTGAGAAAGCTGTTAGAAATTTGATAAATCGTTCCTGTATTTCCTCTGGAGACAATTCCATAAGTATCCCCTTATGTCTCAGCTTGATGCTCAAAACTACTTAAACTATGGTATCATCTCTAAATGACTTGAGTAATATACAATGAGGATTTTATTTTAGAATAGACATGATTGAAAGTAAAGAATAATTCAATATTAACATTTTCAAGAAACTTTGAGGGATGAAAGTTTAATTTTTGGAATTATGAGACAGAAAAAATCGTGTTTGACCATTCTTCTAAGCATTGCTTAATAAGTTTAAATAAAACGTCTTCCCATATGATATCGTGTTCTTCTTTCTCAAACGCTTGTGTAATTATTTTTGGCTCTCTGAATTCAATAAATGCTTTTGCAGTCTTCAGAATTCTCTTTTTTATTTCTTCTTCAACACTACTTTTTAGAATCTCATATATTTTGATGTAAATGTCTTTATTCATACTTTCTGTTCCTACTTCTTTGAGATAACTTATTAGTCTTGCTATTAGTTTCTTCGGATCTTTCAACTCATCACCTATAATCCTAACTTTACCCCGCTCCTCTAATATTTTTGCTAGCCATCGAGGTATTCCTATTTCCTCCCCCTTAACAAAATGAATTGCTCCTAAAGTAAATGTAATTATGCTAAAGTCGTCCAATGGTTCCACAATCACCTCTTCGAGCAGATATCTTATATATGCTCTTCTAAACTCTTTTTTGAAATCACAGAATATCATCATGAACCACCTAGTTATGTCTGAGATGAAAAGAATGGGGCTTAAACAAGTTATAATAGTAAGGAAAGATTTAAAGCTTCCAAAAGGGAAGCTGTGTGTACAGGTAGCTCATGCATCAGTCTCAGCTATGCTAGAAACTGAAAAAATTAGGAAAGATTGGGTAACAGAGTGGCTTAAACAAGGGCAAAAGAAAGTAGTTCTTAAAGTTGATAATCTTGAAGAACTCTTAAAAATTAAGAGGATTCTAGACGAGAATCAAATTCCCAACATTCTTATAAGGGACGCTGGCCTTACTGTTTTACCTCCTAATACAATTACCTGTTTGGGTATAGGACCTGTACCAGAGGAGATAATTGATAAATTTACAGGGCATCTTAAGCTCTTATGAGGAGTTTGAATATGGTTAGAACGGATGTTCCAGAACTTGATAGAGAATTTGGTATGCTGTGCTGGCTTACCGATGCTAATGGATTTAAGGGTGTATTGAAAGAGAGATATGAGGATTTTATAGTTGAGGAAATCGTTAAAGAGGGATATATTCTTTCGCTTGAAAATCCTAGACTGTTATTTTCTGGCTATGAGGGTTTATTTACTCATTTCATTCTTATAAAAAAAGGAAAGGGAAATTTCGAGGCGATTTGGGAGCTTTCTAAAATACTAAGAGTCCCAGTCGGTTTCTTCTTTTATAGTGGTAATAAAGATAGAGATGCCATTACTGTTCAAAGGGTTGCGGTATGGAATGTACCACCAGAAAAACTTCTCAATGTAAAACTTCCAGATGGATTAAAAATTTGTAGTCCGATACGTGCATTAAGACGAGTTTTTGTTGGTGAACATAAGGGTAACCATTTTAAAATAAGAATTAGGGATGTTGAGAATCTAGATTATGCTGAAAAAATTTCTCAAGAGATTCTCAGCAACTATTTGCCTAATTTCTTCGGCTACCAGCGATTCGGAATTATGAGACCAATTTCACATATTGTAGGAAAGTTATTATTGCTTAGAAAGTATAAAGAGGCTGTGATAACTTTTCTAGCTGCACCGTCTTTAACGGATAATGAATTCATTGCGGAAGTTAAAGACCGTATTTTGCAAGAGGATTTTGAAAGCGCTTATAAAATGATTCCAAAGAGAACTTTTGTATTTGAGGCAGAAATGCTAAGGGTCTTGAGGAGGAATAAGGATTATAAAAAAGCTCTTAAAAGGCTTCCATCATTTATGCTTAGAATGTTAATTGAAGCTTATCAAGCATTGATTTTTAATAAGCTACTTAGCCTTCTCTTAATAGATGAATATCCGCTAATTTCATCTGATGGAAAAATTACGAAGCTCCCAATTCTAGGCACAAACATAAGGATAAAAGATCAAAAAGTGAGAAATACATTGATGCTTATCCTTTCGGAAGAAAACATTTCTCTTAGTATGCTTTCTAATAAGGAATTTCCACCATTAACATTTAAAGGGACTATGAGAAAAAGTCTGGTGAAACCAATTTTAGATAAATTGATAAAGGAAAATGATTCTCTCATCATTAGCTTTAGCTTAGAAAAAGGCTCATATGCCACAACTATTTTGAGAGAATTGTTAAAGGAAAACATCATTGATGCGCTGATGAGCAAGCTTCGAAGGGAGAGGCCTTATCTTTTTCAAAAGAATTTAAAGAGATTGAATGAGTTTAAGAAAAATATCCTGAAAGAATTTTTAGATGGAGGATAATTAAATATGAGTGGAAAAATTCAGCTATTCTTCTTTGGTACCGGAGGAAGCATTCCTTATAGTAATCGAAAATTTCCATGCATTGTTATAAAATATTCCTCATACATGATTTCTTTTGATTTTGGAGAATACTGTCAATTTTCCATTCTTTCATCAAAGATTAAGCCATTAAGTTCTGATATTTTTATCCTTATAACACATCTTCACGAGGATCATATAAGCGGGATAACCACATTCCTTCATACCTTAAGTTTAGCAAATTATGATAGACGATTGATTATTATTGGTCCAAATTCTTTTCGAGAGATGCTTTTCCAATGGCTTTCAAAGCGTTATTGGATGAATATAGGATTTGATGTTCTTTTCCTAGCTTTTGAACCTGAGTTAAAATTCAAAAGAATATTTTCGAATGAGTACTTCAGAATATACTGCTATAGGACAAAGCATTTTACTAAATCTTGTGGTTACCTCGTTGAATTCTATAAAAGAAAATTTATCAAAGAGAGGATTTCTGAGGTTCCTCAGCAAATAAGGGGCATTCTACAAGACGGCTTTAACGCTTTTGAAAATGAGAGGATTTTTAAGTATTCTGAATTTACTGTCGAGAAAACTTTAAGAATTGCATATACAGGAGATACGCAACCACTCCTTGATTTACCTTCTACAGATATTTTAATTCATGAAGCTACATATGCAGATGAAGAGTTTTCGATTGAGAGAGGTCATTCTGATGCTAAGAGACTATTAGACATTCTAAACAGATTAAATGTTTCAAAAACATTTCTTGTTCATATTTCTGCTCGTTATAAAGATATTAACGAGTTCTTAGCTAAAATCAATTTGCCAACCAATGTTATAGTTCCAAAAGAAGGCGATATGTTCGAGTTTGATTTCTAAATTTAATATATTCTCCTCAAATCAAATATCTTCCACAAACCTTAGCTTCTTGATAGGAATATTCTGATAAACACCGCTTGGCAACCATCTCTGAACCGTTATCGGCAATAATCCCCTCTTCAGCTCCTCCTTCGCTATTCTTATCTCGTCTTTTCCGACCTCCTTTAAGATTTTTGGAGGTAAAAGAATGGGGGCTCCGTACGCTATCTGAGTAGCTCTAGCTCCCACAATTCTAGCGATTTCATATATCGTAAGCCTAGGAGGCCCAATAACAACTTTATCACTCTTAATTTCTTGCCTTCTTATTTTCTTAATGACCATACTGAATCCCCAAAAGAAGAGAGAAAACAAAAGCAAAGTGTCTTGGAAGAAAGTATAATCCAATTTTTAAATTTTTTGTTTTCATGGGGCTTGTTTTTCGCATTTATTTTAATAGGCATTTTTTAACAATTTTATTTCTTTTTCAGTAAATTTTAACACTTTAAGCTCAAAAGTTCTAAGATTCAATAATCCAAAAACTCCTGGCGTTGGTACTATGCCTAATTTTATTTGCCATGAAGTTATATCTTGAAATGAACCAGGAACTATTGTTAGTATATTTCCCTTTGCAACTCTTGCATCGAAAATATGTAAATGACCCATTGCTATGATATCTGGTACTTCATATATAACCAGATGATCCTCAGAAAGCGGTGCTAATGGTATGCTACCCCATGTAGGAATCAAATGTCTATACCTTAGAAGTTCATTGATGATTCTTGTTGGTTTTTCAATACCCATGTGTAGCATAGAAGCTATTTTCTCTAAGCCATAACCATGATATAAAAGCATCTTTACGTTCTCTATTTCAATCATTGCAGGATTGCTAAGTATCTTTACATTCTTAAGATTATAAAGAGGTTCTGCTATTTTAACTGGTATTGGTGGTTGGGGTATAAAATTTCCCGCAGCATCATGATTTCCAGGTATTATTATGATATCAATATCTTCAGGAATCTGCTCTAGATACTCTGAAATTTTAAGATATTGGTCATAGATATTGGGAATTTCTAGTTCATTTTTTTGATCAGGATAAACTCCAACACCATCTACAATATCTCCTAATATTATTATGTAATCCAGTTTCTCAGCATACTCCTTCAGCTCTTTATCATTTACGGCCCCATTCACAAAGTCTAAAAATCTTAGAAACATCTCTTTTATAAACTTCTTACTTCCGAGATGGATATCCGATAAGAATAAAACATAAGTATCTTCAGAAGCTCTTCCTCTCCTCCCGAGTCTAGGAACGTCTGGAAAGATTATATCATTCACTATAAACTTTCCTCTAGACGTTTTCTTAACTCTAAGCCCTATCACAATATCAGGTATAATATGATTAAATTTTTCTTTTAACACGCCTTCATCATGGTTAAAGCTTACGAGAAAGAGTCCATTAGTTATTTCATCATCATCCGTCAAATACTCTCCAATTATAATACCGTAGTTATTATAATCAATAACTTCTCTTACTAAAACAATTAGATCCGTATTGTTATCTTCGAAACCCCCAGACATTTTCTTAACAAGTATTTTTTTCAGCATTTCATATCTACTTAAGAAGAATTTTCTAAACGCCTCTGGAGTATCTTCAATATTGTACGGATTTATTACTTTAAGTACCTTTAAGAATGCTTTTTTTCTTAGCCTTTTTATTCTTTTAAGTTCAGTTAGTTCCTTATGCTCTTCGGGATATGCATGATCTAAAATATGTACAAGATTGTCTTCTTTTAATGATTTCTCTAAAAATTCTTCAGTTATTTTTTCAGATTTTTTCACATTTAAAGAAACTTGTTCTTTAATCATCTCATTTTGATAGCTTGTATCCCTTATTTTCTCGATAGGCTTTTCCTCCTTAGGGTGCGTACTTTCCATTAAGAATATACTTTCTAAATTTGTAATTTGTTGCTCTTTTCTCTTCTTTTTTATAGGTAAACTCTTGTAGGATTTTCTTAGAGTGTTCTCTTTAATAATCACTTTTTCTTTTTGAGGTACTGGACCGTGTTGTATTATTAAGATGTATTGAATTGCTTCATTGAGCGTTGGTAGATACCCTTGCCTTCTCACGATTTGTTGAATTATATGTTTATTCTTCCTGAAAAAAATGCTCGCCATAAAGTATCCTTCCTCCTTCCATAGAGCATCCAATACTATAAATTTTACCGCGAATTTTTCTTCTTAAAAACCTCTGCATTCGAGCTGTAATACGTCGAACATCCCATTTATTACCGTTTATATATCTTATTGACTATAAACATCAGTAAAAGTAAAATATGGGTTTTCCTCATGACCCAATCACGCGATGATAGAAGATTAGACCCTCTAAGAGAGTACAAGTTAAAAATTTCACGAATAAAAACATTTATAATAGACTTACTTGAAGCATTAGGTGAAGATCCCCTTAAATGGTCGCCTTATTTCAAAGAAATTATAGAACTTACTTTATTACTAGAAGGTATTAGACAAAAGATAAATTCTACAATATATGAGGCTGCCCTTACCGCACTTTTTTATGATTTAAGAAGTAGGGGCCTATTTGTTCTTAATATCAATAGGCTGATAAATGTTGCTAAGCAAAAGCTTGATAAGAGAATCTCTCGAGGAAGGATAATTATCTTACTTAATTATCTAAAAAGAATTGAGAAGAATAAAACTCAAAGAAATGAAGTAGAAAAACTACTCATATCTTTACTCTATAGATTGTCTTCTGACGCTTCATTAATCAAAAGACTCATAGCTCATAATATTAATATGGAACAGTATTTCCAAAAATTAAGAGAGATTTCCTTTTTATTGATTGACAAAATTTTCCTGAATCCAGGTAAGAGTTCATTATGGGGAAGATCGCCTCATATAATAGTAGCATTAGATCTTTACATCGCTGATAAAATTATTTCAAGTCAGCATGGTTATCGTTCAATTCTCTCTGCAAAAATTCTTGAAAAACATCTCGGGATCAGCCAATTTACTATTCTAAGACAATATAAAAAGCTAATGGGTAAGCTTATTGAGGAACAAAAGCTTAAAGAATACCTTCAATGACGTTTTCAACTATACTATTAGGGGAAATAATTTGATAGTATCTTATAAAAGTGGCGTTTTGGATAAGCTATATGTATGGTATAACAGATATTATGGACTCGTACAGAAGAAAATTTCTCCGCAGACGCTTGATTTTAGTCATCTTTTTCAAGCGATATATAATATACTTGCCAATATTGTTAATGATTTGAAACTCGCTAAATTGCTTACTTATTATATGTTAGGTCTTGGATCTATATTACCTCTTCTAATCCATCCAGATGTTGACGAGATTTATATTGATGGGACTACTGGAAAGGTCTTAGTAGATATTTTTCCATTAGGGCGATTTCATACCAACATTATCCTCACTCCAGTAGATATTGAAAAGATTATTCTTTTAAGCAAAATTCAGGCAGGAACGATAGTATCAGTCAAAAATCCATCGTTAAAAACATCATTTGAAACTGAGGATTTTCTCATTCGAATCTCTATAGATTTTCCACCATTAGTTAAAGCACCTCAAATTGATATAAGGAAAATTAAAAAGATTTCATATAAATCATTTATTTATAATAGGCAAGATTTAATAAAACTCTCAGTAATATTTGCATTCCTCGCTTTAAGAAAGAACATACTTATTATAGGAGAACCTGGCTCTGGAAAAACAACACTTGCTTCTATTCTTCTTCATAATGCTCCGTCATATTGGAGAATAGTTACTATAGAGGATGTGAGAGAGCTAAATGTTTCAGGACATAATTTTTTAAGAATTAAAATCAAACCTCTTGAGAGTCTTGTAAGATATTCTAAAGAGAAGGAAATTCTTAAGCTTCTTCATCGCTCACCTGATTATGTTTTTATTGGTGAGTTGCAAAGTTATAGCGATTTTAAAGCTTTCTTTCATGCTCTTTCCGCTGGTATAAAATGTCTAGCAACATCCCATTCGGATAGTATTAAAAACTTCAAAATAAGGTTACTTAATACTTTTCAGTTTAGAGACTCGCAGATTAAAATGATAGATCTGATAGTTCTAATGAAACGAAAGATTACTGATAAAAAAATTGAACGACGCATTAATAAACTATATTTGTTAAATGCTGATGGCGATTATGAACAATTAAAACTTAATGAATTAGAAAAACTTATTCCACCTAAAACCGTAAGGGCGATTAATAACGTTTTATCCGTTCTTGAGACTTCTCCTTCATCCATTAGAAATGTCATTGAGAAAATTAATAAAGAGTATTATTAGAGAATTCTCCTAAAAATCGATACCAATTTCCCTACCATTAGAAAGTTTGATCTTTATCTGTCCTCCTTCTTCTGTAACTATTTCTTCAGCCTTATGCATTGCTTTAAGATCCACAATAAATTTTCTAAGCTCTTCTGGTAAATATAGTTTCTTTATTGGTGATTTAAGAGAAAGACCCTTTGTTTTCTTGGTTTTCCATATTGCTGAATTCGTTTCTATTATTAATTCAGTAAGTTTATTGTAGCTTCTGTCAAACGTATTGAATTTGGGAAATTCCTCCTTATGAACTGATTTACCATAAAGTTTCCTATATATGTAATCAGTTATGAATGGTGTCACTGGGGCTAATAATTTTAATATACCCCTTAAAACTTGATGAAGCGTCCACCAAGCAGCTTTTTGCTCTTTTTCGTTCCCAATATCACCATTAGCTCTAGCTTTAATCATTTCCAAATAATGATCAGCAAATACATTCCACATAAATTGTTTTACTTTATTAACAGCGAAGAAGTCAAAGTCATTATACCTCTCTGTAACATACTCAACAAGTTCGTCAAAAACACCTAATATCCACTTATCAGTAGGCGTTAATTCTATATCTGAAGGATCGGGCTCTGGATACTTTGAAACAAATCTTGCAATACTATAAAGTTTTTGAATAAATTTAGCAGCGCCTCTAAGTCTCAATTCTGAGAACCTAATATCCGAACCAGGTTTTGCCTCTGACGCTCCTAAAAATCTTAAAGCATCAGCACCATATCTCTCTATCAACGGATTTGGATTAATAATATTACCGAGCGATTTTGACATTTTCCTTCCATGCTCGTCTACCACATGTCCAGAGATCCAAACATGCTTAAACGCAGGTTTTCCTGTTTCTAAGTAAACTCTTAAGAGAGTATAATATAACCATGTTCGAACAATATCTTTCCCCTGAGGTCTGACACCAACAGGAAAAGCCTTTCTAAACAGTTTCTCATTTTTCATATAGCCTGTGATATATAAGGGGGAGATACTGCTATCCATCCATGTATCAAATGTTCTAGTTTCACCTATAAACTCTGTAGAACCGCATCGAGGGCACTTATCTATTGGAGGTCTCTCCTTCCAAGGTTGATAATATTTTCCTGGCTCTGGGACTATGGTATACCCACATTTAGCACAATACCATAGAGGAATCTCTGTTCCATAGTATCTTCTTCTTGAGATTGGCCAATCAGCTGATATCGCATCAAGCCATTGATCTAATAGGACTTTACTACTCGCAGGATGGAATTTTATTTCATTTGCTATTCTCTTTATATCCTCCACAAAAGCTGTTTGTTTCAGATAATATTCCTCCATAGGTATGAATTCAAGAGGCGTTTTGCACCTCCAACATACTGGAACTTTATGCACTATTTTCTCAATTTTAACCACTAACCCCATCTTCTTAAGGTCATCAATTATAGCTTTTCTTGCCTCAACAACACTTAATCCTTTGTACTTTCCAGCTTTTTCAGATAACTTTCCTTCTGGAGTAATTAACTTTACCGGTCTTAGCTTCAACTCTCTAAACAATCTTACGTCCGTATAGTCACCATAAGAACATATCATGACAGCTCCAGTTCCAAACTCAGGATTTGCTTCTTTATGCGGTATTATAGGAATTTCGTGATTATATATTGGAACGATTGCTGTTTTATTGTGTAAGTGCTTATATCTACCATCATCGGGATGCACAATTACTGCTCTGCACGCTGCAAGCAGTTCTGGTCTAGTAGTAGCTATTATTAGATCCTCTCCGGTTTCCTTAATCTTAAACTTTATGTAAACAAGCAATGTTTCAGTTTCCTTATATTCTACCTCAGCATCAGCAATCGTCGTCCTACATCTAGGACACCAATTATTAGGTCTCTCAGCTTTGTATATAAGGCCCCGTTTATATAGTTTTATGAATGTAGCCTGGGTTAGTTTTCGATAATCTGGAGAGTCAGTTCTATACACTTCTCTAGGATCTAATGAATTAGCGCTTATTCCCAGCCTTCGTGAAAGTTCTAAAATTTCACGCTCATATTTATCTAAAAGTCTTCTACAGAGTTCTAAAAATTTCTCCCTTGGCGTCTCCCACATATTCACTTTAAATTCTTTTTCAGCTTGAACCTCCACAGGAAGTCCATTTCTATCAATACCCATAGGAAATAATACCTCGTATCCCTTCATTCTCATATAGCGAGCTATCATATCTATCTGTGAATAATGAATTGCGAAGCCCATGTGTGGAGAGCCAGAAGCGTATGGAGGAGGTGTATCAACAGCAAAAATCTGCTTTTTACTATCCTCGTTAAACTTATAGAGACCCTCTTTTTCCCATATTTCTATCAACTCTTCCTCTTTTTTAGGATTCCATCTTTTTTCCTTAAGCTTTGGTTCGAACAACAATAGTAGACACCCAGATGAAAAATTTTGAATCAAAATTGGAGTTAATAAAAGTTCATGGATTTATGAGTAAGAAGCCTCAATATATAAAAAATTTAGACTTTTAAGATGATTCATTTAATTTATGTTTTTTAGATCCAATCACCAGTTTCTAATTTTGTCGGAAGATACTGTTTTGTTAAAAATCTAAA
>Ga0180301_10003479_pt1 | contig 12272 bp, 8 predicted proteins | sample GuaBasSediGuay16_FD_121797 | JGI IMG/M metagenome (GOLD analysis project Ga0180301, IMG submission 121797) | Subseafloor sediment microbial communities from Guaymas Basin, Gulf of California, Mexico - Guay16, Core 4569-2, 12-15 cm | ecosystem: Environmental > Aquatic > Marine > Hydrothermal...
AAGGATTTCCGCTTCATTTCGCATCTAGAATTTTGCTTATGTATTTTGAGTATCTTTCGCCTGTTATTTGTTTTATGAGTTGGGCATCTTCTTGGTTTAGTGTTTTTAGTGTTCTGATTGCGGTTATGTAGATGGTTGCTCCTGTGGCGATGTATAGGGGTAGTAGAAGTTTGCTGTATATGAGTTGCTGTATGGCTGTGACTGCGACGGCCATTACTACGGATGAGGCTAGGGTTTTGGCGGCTACCTCCCTGTCGATTTCTATCTTGACGGTTTTCGATATGAAGTGCAGCGAAAGCGTGAATGTTAGCAGGAGCGAGGCTCCCCTGACTACTGCCAAGCCTGTCAGGTTTAGGAGCCGAACCAGCGGTAGAAGGGCTAGGCTTGACACCACAGAAACTAGGTTTAGCAGGAGTATTGTTTTTGTTTTCCCGTAGATTAGGAGCAGGTTGCTGAGGGCTGGCGAAAGCCCATATACGAGACCGAAGAGGGAAAGTGTGGCTAGGATTGGCCATCCCTGCTCGTATTGCTGGTCTGCGAAGAGGGTGATTGTGGGCTTGGCTGCGGTTGCTAGGCCTAGAGCCAGCGGGAACATAACCAGCATCGTGTATTTGCTTGCCCTTCTTATTCCGGCCGTGATTGCTTTGTGGTCGTTTCTTCCGTAGGCCATTCCATAGTAGGGTAGGAGGGCCGAGCCTAGGGACATGGCTATGGATGCGAGCATAGAAAACGCCATGTAGGCTATGTTGTATACGCCTAGGTCTGAAAGCGGCAGGAAGGCGAGGATCAAAGCCCTATCATACCATGTGTAGAGGAAATATACTGTTGATGCCAGGTAGAGGGGCCAGGAAAACCTTAAAAGCTCCGGTAGGCAGCTCAGCCCTTCAAGCGATTTCTGCCCTGAAAACTTCACGTAATTTTTGACCTTGAAGGAGTATAGCAGGAGGAGGGTTAAGTCCCCTATTACCCAGCCGAGCAGCACGCCGAATAGGCCGTAGCCGTTCATTAAGAAGGCTGCTATGCAAGCCCATCGTATCGTTCTCGACGATATCGTGTAGGTTGCCATTTCCTTTAGTTTGCCTAGGCCCCAGAGAACGCTGTTTAGAAGAGGAGAAACCGAAATTAGGAATGAGTCCGCGGCTAGAAGCGCCATCAGGCTTGAATAGGCGTTTGTTCTGAAAAGGAGATTTGAAAGGTGGGAGGATGACGCGAACAGGGCTAAAGCCAGCAGAAAGCTTACAGGCGCTCTGAAGGATAGAGCTGAAACCACATGCGTCGATACGTCTTCTTTTCTCCCTTTGAGCTCCGACACGAACTTTGCCAATGTCTGGTTCAGCCCAAAGCCGGATAGCAAGCTGATAAGCGTAGCCAGCAGCGTCAGCGCCGCAACCACGCCCATCTCCTCCCGGCTTATCATCCTCGCCATGAAACCGTAGCCCAAAACGCCAATAGCCGTCGAGAGGATATTCTGAAGGGTGAGGTATATTGAGCCGGTGGCAACCCTCGCCGCTGTCAGTTCCGGTTCTTCCGCCAACGCGCTGCCGCCCTAAAACATTTTGGAATTTAAATTTGCAATGGAAGATATAAACCGTTTCGCCGCCTCGTCCCAAAAGTTGGAAGTTATTCATGCTTTATGTCATGATTGCACGCGCTCCTTTAGGCCATGACTGCGGGCGGTTGCTCTGCTACAGCAAGGACTGCAGTATTGTTCTTATGCTTAGGGCTGTTATTAGCGCTCCGACCATTATCGTTAGTGTTTTTGCGGGAGTTTTTTGCAGGTGTAGGCTGCTAAGGGTGCCGCGAGGACTCCTCCCAGGATTAGGCCCGCTATGACGTTCCAGTATGCCAGTCCGATGATTGTATAGAACGTTGCTGTTTCGGCGAGGGTTACGAAGAATTCTACGAGGTTTACGGAGCCTATTGTGAATCTTATTTATCGAGGAGAAGTTAGGAAGACTGCAAATGGAATATTGAGCGAGCCAGTCGGAGAGAAGTTCTTAACTATGCTTGAGAAGCCGAAAGAAGAGAGAGTAGGAGAGGCTGAATTGCCCAATGAAGTCGATTAAAGTAATTAAAGCTAGGCATACATCAATCATTTAGATGCTTTGAAACTATTTCGGTTATGTGTTTTGCCGCTTTTCCATCGCCAAATGGTGACCGTCCGGGCAACTTTGGAGGATTGTCCAATATTTTTTGTATTTCATCAATTATGGTGTCTCTGTGGGTTCCCACCACCTTGGCGAATCCTGCTTCAACGGCCTCGGGCCTTTCGGTCGATATTCTTAGGACAAGTACTGGCTTTCTGATTATGGGTGAGGTGGCCTCTTCTTGGATGCCTCCTGAGTCTGTTAGGATGAGCCTGCAGTTCTTCATTAGCTTTAGGAAGTCGAAGTAGCCGATTGGCGGTAGAAGTTGGATGTTTTTCGATGAGGCTAACTTATGATGTAGGTTAAACTCCTTCAGCCTTTTCAGTGTTCTCGGATGGATCGGGAAGACTAGGGGGACAGGGCTTTGCAAGAATGCTTCAACAAAGTTCTTTAGAACTTTTGGGTCGTCGACGTTTTCGGCTCTGTGAACCGTTACTAGGGCGTAATTTTCCGCCTCAAATTTTATTTTGTCAATTATGTTTGATTTTGTTTCGGCTAGGGGCAAATGTTGGGCAACGGCGTCGATCACCGTGTTCCCGGTGACGTAAATTTTGCCGTAGACGTGTTCATCTTCTAGGTTCTTTTTGGCCCTTTCAGTTGGTGCGAAGAGTATGTCGGAAACGTGGTCCACCATTCTTCTGTTGTGTTCTTCGGGCATGCGCCAATCGTAGCTTCTTAAGCCAGCCTCTATGTGGCCAACTTTTAGGCCTAGCTTAACGCCTGTTAAGGCGGCTGCCAACATGGTGTTCGTGTCCCCTTGGATTAGCAACATTTTCGTGTCAATCTTTGATAGGGATTTTTCGAGTCTAACCATCATTTCACCTATTTGGGCGGCTGGCTTATGGTTTTCAAGCTCAAAGCTGATGTCCGGCTCTGGCAGTCCAAGTTCAGCTATGAACTGCCTTGACATGTTGTAGTCGTAGTGCTGTCCTGTATGGATGAAAACGAAGTTTATTCTCCTCTTTTCGAGTTCCCAGATTACGGGAGCCATCTTTATTGTTTCTGGTCTGGTCCCAACGACTATGGCGATTTCACTCAATTAGAGCGGTTTCCTCCTTAGTTCGAAGATTACTGTGCCACCTTTCGTGTATGGCGGACCTGGATCTGGACATTGAAGATAGCCCACGTCTTCTTTGCTTCCTATTCCTAGCTTAATGGCTGAAGTGCCATGTATGAATGCTGAGAGAAGCGTAGAGGTTGCCGATAAAAAGTGCATGCAAATGTTCTTCGAACTTTTCGAATCAATGTAGAATTCCTTGATAACGATTTTGTCTCCCGCCTTATAGAGAGGGCAGAATCCCCTAACCTCTTTAACTTCAAGGATAACGCTATACTTCATCTTTAACCCCATAGCCCACTCCGTAATACTTGAAGCCCATATTTTTGGCTTCAGCCGGCTCTATGATTCTCCTTCCATCAACAATTATGGGATTTTCCTTCATGCACCCTTTCAATTTGGATAGGTCTATCTTCTTGAACTCTGTATGATCCGTAGCAATTACGATGCAGTCGGAGCCCTTTACGGCTTCCTGAAGGTTTTCCGCTTTCTCCACTCCAAACGACTCTTGGCAGTATGGGTCGTAGGCGACGACTTTTGCGCCTAAGCTTAGAAGCTGCTGTACGATTGGTTTTGATGGGCTTAACCTGGAATCGTCTACGTCGGCTTTATAGGCTGTGCCCAACACAGCAATTTTGCATTCATTAACATTTTTGCCTACGCTTTCTAAGGCTTGAATCGTCATCTCCACAATATGTCTAGGCATGTAATCATTTATCCGTCTGGCCATTTCAACAATATTTTCTTCAAGTTCCGCTTTGCTGATCAGCAAGTATGGATCCTTTGGCAGGCATGGTCCTCCAACGCCTGGCCCTGGCGCATGTATGTTTACTCTTGGATGCGTATTTGCCAGCTCGATTACCTTTTTTACGTCTGCCCCGTATTGCTCACATAATAGAGCGAGCCGGTTTGCGAAGGCTATGTTTATGTCTCTATAGGTGTTTTCCGCTAGTTTTGCAATTTCCGCTGTTATAGCATCCGTTTCTATCACTTTTTTACATACAGTCCTGAAAAGTTCTGCAGCCACTTTTATGCTATTTGGCCCTATCCCACCTATAAGCCTCGGGTTTTCAACAAATTCTTTAATGGCATTTCCGGGCGCGATCCTCTCTGGGACATATGCCAAGTAAAAGTCGGCATCCGCCTTTAAACCGCTCGATGATTCCAGTTTCGGTTTTATAAAGGTCGTCGTTGCGCCCGGAGGTACGGTACTGCTTACGACTATTAGCATACCTTTCTTCATAGCCTTTGCCACATCCTCTAGGGCTTTTTCAAGATAGGATAGATTAGGTTTTTTGTTATCATATATCGGAGTCTGTACTGAGATTATCGCGACATCTGCCTCTTTTAGATTAATACCCGAATTCAATGATGCTCTCAGTTTACCAGCTTTAACATTGCGGGAAACAATATCGGAAAGTCCCGGCTCATTAACTGGTGAAACGCCATTATTAACTGTACATATAATTTCGGGTTTCACATCAATAGCCACAACTTGAAAACCAGCATCGGCGAATAAAGCGGCTGTGGGTAGACCCACATAACCAGAACCAAGTACGGCTACACGCAAATTCCTTTGCCGAATATTATTCAGCACATCTTGAACATTTTTTCCTGATGCGGACATATCATTCATATACGAAGACTCCTAATATTTGGAGCTATCGCCTCAATGCTAGACGCTTTTGCTACTTTATTCTTATACAAGCATAATAACTCGTGAACTTCATCTTTCTACATTCAAAGCCATAAGCTTGAAGTAATCTTAAACAGGCTTCAGCTTTTCTTGACAATTCAAGAACGCACGCGGAAAATAACCGTTGAGGAGCCAATTTAGTGCTGGACTCGCTAACTGAAGTTTTCAGGTTGAGAAAGCCTGCAGCCGAAAACCCTCTGAAAACATCGGAAATAGCCGTAAAAGAGGATCTAACATACTATGATGCATCATACATCAGTGCGGTCGCCGAAACAACCTAACATTGGCACACGCGCCTCCGTAACTTCTCATCTACGTATGTGCTGCCTTCACTTTAGCCATGTAGAATTCTCCGCAGGTTAGTAATATGAACGTGGAAAAGCGGGAAATTAAGATGAAACCGCAGAGAAAGCCATAAATCATTTTTCCCGTATGTATTGGTGGTATTCTTTCATAACGTTTCTGGGAATAGAGCGTGCACATAAAACCCTCACCTCTTACAGCTTAATGGCTTTGTTTCAATAATTTGTCTCGTATCCTCATGAGCTTCACATGAAGCCCCCTACGCATCTTGGATTTCCTATCTCTTTCCTTAGCTATAATCCAAGGTATAAGCACGAGTTCTTTTATATATACCTGGAGGATGGAAGAAAACTCCTTTTTCTCCAAATGCCTCGCCATGATCTGATGTTATCACAACCTTGCCATATAGGTTATCTATGAGTCTGTATACATAATCCATAACAATCTGAAGATTTTCAATGTAAGCATCAATTATGTCATATATATCTATCTTTCCTTCCCAAACAAAATCAATTAATTTGTGAATGTATTCTTCTTTATATTTAGTATTACCGACTTTCTTTCTAATGAATTCTTTGATAGCCGAACCCTTACGCCCTATATAGGGGGAATGCGGTTGTATAAAATGTATTATAAAACGATGTTGAGGATATTTTTTAACGAGGCGTAACGTGACCTCGTAAACGGTTCTCGGATGAACGGTACCGAGAGCCTCATTCCAACCATAACTCCATATAGGTTCTACCCGATAGAAATGCTTACTTCCGTTAAATCCTTTGTATTCTACATTAGATATATAGGGGTTCGCAGAAACATATACTACATCTTTAAAGTAGCTATCAAAGTTCTTTAACAGCCATTCCCTAGTGTTGGAGGCTACGCTTAATCCAGCATAAATGCTTGAAAAACAATTACGATTAAGGATCCTCGACAGAAAGTCAAATCTACAAGCATCTAGAACTATAAGATAGTCCCAATCCATATTTATAACTTTGATTGGCTTGTAGTATCTCGCTAGGTATCGATATTCTAGGCGAGAATAAACACTAATAGCTTTTAGGTATACGGAGAATAACGATTTATTTTTATACATTTTGCTTGTAATCTTCTGAAGCCCATCCCCCACTATGATATCACCACGGTCTTATAAGCCATACCTGCTGATAGGCTACCAAATTCTCCAGTTGCTTACAAGGAAAGACATTGGCATTATGATAATCTAGGTCGGTTTTATAGGCTACTGCTTCAAGCCCTATAGTCCTCAAAAATATTTTGAAATCCTTTATACTCCAGAAGTGAAGATGTGTAAATGACTGACGTGGAAAGTATCCCTTAAGCATCTGAAGCCTCCAGCGAACATGGCCAGAATTTGGTAAGGTAACTATAATTCCTTTACCAGCATGTTTGCAAGCTTCAAGCAGAACTCTTTGGGGATATTTGAGGTGTTCTATAACTTCTATGAATAGAATATAATCGTAGAACTCATCATCTTTAAGACCAAGTCCCTCTAGATCGATATCTCTTACTACGGCTTCGAATCCCATCTTCCTAACTTTATCTACAGCTTTCTTAGAAATATCGATACCCTTAACTTTGCATTTCTTTTCCTTAGCTAAATAAGCCATAATAAAACCTTCACCACAGCCTACATCTAGAACAGATGAATTGTTTTCTATCCAACCCTCTATAAGTTTCAACCTCATAACGGTATTTAGAGTTATGTGACTAGCATCATAGTATTCCTCATAGTTGCTAACCAGTTCAAAGAAGGGGGGGTCTTTCTCAAGTAAGGTCTTAATGGCGATGAGAGTCACGCCGACTAAACGTTTTAAGCAGTTAATTATGCTCATCTGGTTCGCCTAATCTAGTGCCGTCGAGTTATCGTGCTAAGGAAGAGCTTAGTTATTTCAGGAATAATTGTCTCGTCGCAGAAGCCTTTAACAAGGGTGAGGGCATTGAGTCCCATCCGACGTAACCTATGCGCATCGGAAACGATCTCGATTATTGCATAAGCTAGATTGAAGGCGTTGCGAATAGAAACTATTATACCAGTTTCATTGTTTAAAATTAACTCCGTTGCACCGGGGAAGGGGTATGTGATTACTGGTATGCCATACTTGTAAGCTTCGAGGATTACTGTAGGGAAGGTTTCAGGCCAATATGTGGGCAATAGGAGCACGTCTGTTGCCTTCAATAACCTCCTCTTTTCATCTCCAGAAACTGTTCCTAGATAATTGGCATTTCTAATATCCAACTCTGCTATAAGTTTTACAAGTTCATTAGCGTCGGAGCCTTTACCCGCAAATATTATCTCTAACTGTCGATATAATTCCAGATTCCTTCTTTTAATCATATCTATAGCATGTATTATGTCAAAGATTCCCTTTCTTTTTATAATTCTCCCAATATACAATAACACCAATTTCTTGCTGGGTATTCCTAGTTCTTGCTTAGCTTGAGACTTATAGCGTTCAAGTTTTGTAGCATCGTCAATATCAAGAATATCTTTGCAGGACACGAAGTTTGGTATGACAATGTACTTATCATCACTACCATATAGTTTCGTAACTAGGATCCTTTTAGCTTCAGTTAACACAATAACCTTGTCGGCATATCCCACCACATGTTTTCGCAGATAATACTCAAATATGTTAAACGGTATATCCGTATCGTAGCCATGTGCAGTTACAATTACAGGTAAGCCGAACTTTCTACCTAGAATAATGGCAGCTAAACTACGTAGAGACAAATGATTCGAATGCACAATATTGGGTTTAAACTTTAGAACTATTTCATGCATTCTACCAGTAAGCATCAATAAAGATAGGAGGGATTTTGGGCTGATAAACAAGAACGGAAATTTTACAGTAACCATAGAAAAATACGTTAATCCTCTCATCAAAGTTTTAAACTTATCCATAAACGATTGGTGAATTCTATAGATCTTTATCTTATGCAAATCGACATCTCTACCAAGTCTAGTTTGAAATAATCTTACCTCAAAACCCTGCTTAACTAAACTCACCAACAAACTATGAACATAGCTCGCCACACCACCTATATCGGGAAAGTAGTCGCCTACTAACAAAACTCTTAGTTTCGTTTGCTCCTGCTCCTGAAGGCTAAAGTTCTTTTCTAATGAATTTCTATCGAAACCTTCTAAATATTTAATTATATTAAGACCCCCAGACCTTCAAGAAAAAAAGTTTAGCCATATTCTTCATTTCATTAAATACAGAAGGACGTAAAAATTCCCGAACTAAAAATTTCTTAATGCTTGAGAACTTAAGTAGAACCCCTAGTCCCTTTTTGCTCGGCAAAGTGAAGGCTCCACCATTAATTGTTTGCGGGTTTCTAGCTATACAGTAGCCATAAAATTCGCAGAGGCCTACTTCCTCTAGTGGATAATCTAGGGTCGGAAGCGATGCGGCTAAGTGGGTATACTGTGCTACCCCTATATCTGTCATTAAGCTTGATCCTATCTGTACCTCAAAACCTAGCTTCCTAGCCTCTAGCATGGAATTACGTGTTATCGTTAAACATCCTAGCTTCGACGGGTGAAAATTGATTATATCTGCGACTTCTTGTTCAGCAAACATCCTTACATCATCTGGTCTTGTCAGGCTTTCGTCTATCATAATCTTTATTGATGGATAAAACAACTTTCGTAACCGTTTTAAACCTTGAATATCCTTTTTAGGTAATGGTTGTTCCACGATATCAATTCCGTACGATTCCATAATTTTCAAAGCTTTAATACCTTTATCTACATTTTTGAAACAACCATTTGCGTCAGCTCTTAATACTATATCTGTTTCATCACTATGCGTGTTCTCAACAATAGTCTTTAACGTAGTCTCGAGCTCGTCTAAATTACATGGAACTTTTATCTTAATATGTTTAATATTTTTCATCAGCCATTTATTTACTTCCTCAGCCATTTTTTTAGGATGCTTAAGGAATACGGTTCCGCATACAGGCACTACTTCCCTATATACTCCTCCAAGTAGTTCTGCCACTCTGAATCTCTTTTCCTTCCCTATAGCGTCAAGAATAGCAGATTCCATAGCTAAGAAGGCCCCATAGTTATACCTAGAGCTCTTATAATTCTTGAAGGACTCTTCTCCGAACTCAACAACAGTTTTCCAGGCCTCAGTTAGACTCAATCCCCTAATCCGATTCAAAATACGACGGACTGCTTTAGAATCCTTATAAATTGTGGAAAAATAAGGAGTGCCTTCACCAAACCCGATAATTCCTTGATCGGTCTTGATAAAAACCAAGAGATGGAATGTGTGTTTAACAGCTCTCCAATCGCTAATGAAATGCGACACGGGAAAACTAAGAATGAAATCACTACCTTGTATAATTTGCGAACTCATCTCAAAACTCACTACAAGCTTTTTCAGCGATATCCTCAGCCTTCATAAGCCCGTATGTAAGCTTATAAATAGTCAATTGGCTTATAATCATCGCACGCACCATTAGCTTTAGTGAAGTTTCACACTCTATAATACTGCTAATCCAGCAGACTAGCTTCTTTATGCAGGTGATTAACAAAGTGAGATTCCTCCATCTTTCGTTACGATAAAGTTTGCCATTCTAAACTCCTTATACTCGAAACCTCTTTAACTTTAAATAATATTCCGCCAAAGCTGTATGGAATCTGTATATAGAACGTACCTCTTATCACGCATGAATGGATACGTGGACTCATTACCGCTTTATCCTTATACCAGAATATCCCTTGCCATGAATTTAAGTTCACGCTCCCATCAATCCTTACCAAAGGTTGTCTTAATGCCAGCAAAATGTCCTCTAAGCTAGAAACAACTATTGTAAACCTTCCATCGCTAACGGAGATATGTTCTAGATCCGTCTCATTCCTCTCGAACTGTAATTCCGCGTTGACCAAATTAATATTCATTATAAAGGGGGCTCGGGCAGAAACAGTAATTACCTCCCCCGTATGGTATGGACGAGATAAGAAATTTACGTTGCTTGTTTTTAGAGTTAGATTGACTAATCCTCTAAGCTTTAGATTTGAAAGCGTCTCGTTCACGAATGTATAATCGCCGTTAACACTTGAGATCTTTAGCTCTTCAACGTGTATCCGGTCCATCGTCATTAGAACGTAATCTGAACTTATTGTACATAAACCGTTGATGCTTATGGGGGAACTGTAAGCGTAGACGTATCCGTACAGGTCTTTCATCGATAGGAGAGCTGGAATATCGTTTATGTATAAGTATCTGTATAAGTTTAACGGGAGTGGTATCGGCATTGCATTTCTTGCCTCAACAGGTTTCGGCAAATTATTCACGACTTCATGGAAGGAGGCTTTCAGAATTTTGCTTTGCATCCTTTTATCCGTCGAAGACCTCACGAAATCTGTAAGGTGCATGTAGGTTATAGTTCCCCGACCTATTTGTTTCCGGATAATATATGGCGTCTGTGATTGGCCGTCCCACGTATAATTCGCAATGATCTCGATTCCTAAATCATTTTTATAAGCTAATCTCTGAATATTATATTTTCCCCCTAATTCCATCTGTACGCCCCTAAAGGAAACTCCTGAGCATGACACTAAACCTCCTAAACTTGCCCCAAGCATCGAGGATAGAATAGGCTCCTCAGTAGGAGACAGCTCATCATACACTCCAAATAGTGGATCAAGAAATATGATATGAGCACCATCAGCGATAAACTCATAAAGATTAAGGATAACATTACTCGGAACATGCTGATTATAAGGAAAAACATAAACTTTACCTGACTCTAAGGAAGAAAGATTTACGTCTGAAACTACTGTAAATTTGATTCCTGAATTCAACAGTATGTTGAATGAAAGATGGTAACTTGAAAGAGCAGATTGGGAATCGACGGGTACTATTAGAGAAGTTACCCTAACATCGTCATAGCACGTAGGATACCCACCATGGGTTAGCAAGCCTATTCTTCCCTTTAATCCGGTTCCCTTCGCCATAGCAATTAGAACACCATTAATATACAGTTTTACCGTGGAGTAAACTGCTTCTATCTTTACATTAATCCACTGCGTAAGGTTTAAATTTAGTCCATGACGCCCCGCAGCTAAAACTGAACCGACACCATTCACTAATTCGCTCAGTTGATATGTTTCTTCGCCAATATATAGAAAGTAACGATTATTTTCGTCCAAATACCTAAAAATTCCCCAAACGTAGTATGGAGCTTCTGTTCGCATTGATTTGGCTTTGTATTCTAAAATGAAATTTGTGAAAGAGTAATTTGATACTACAAGGCCCCACTTTCCAAGCCAAGCGCCTTTACCAGGCTCATATAATGCTCCATTTTTTATCTCCCATTCTCCTGAAAGAATCGTCCATTTTTCCAAACCTGCGGTGAAATCGTCGAAGAAGGTTTCGGCTTCCTTGGCGACTGTTATGTTTTGAAAGTCAAGGGTTGGACGTACAAGCACATAGTTTGAGTCGACGTAAAGTGGATATTTGGGAACATTATAAATAGTTACGTCTTCGTTTCTATAGACTATAGGTAAGACGCCAAGTAAAGAATTTATGTATGCCCCTTGGAGACTCCTAGTCAATAAGGGCATGTCCTTAGGCCCAACGAAAATATAGGAAACTCCAAGCTGTTCCAACGAATACATAGTAACTTCTGGCAAGTAAGAGTTGAAAACAACTTGGAGAGGCCAACTTTGATATGCTTCAGAGTAACTAACGGCTTTCCTTAAGCCTAAAGAGCGAACACGGCCATAGCTTGCGTCAGAGAACGTCAGGAAAGTGGCGTTTTCGGGAGTATTCTTTCGTATCCACTCATATGCTTCACCCTCAGCACTTGAAATGTTTGCTTGTCTTAACGCACCAGTATAAAATCGTTCCGTCGTATACGAACAGGTTAAGAAAGAAAATGAGATTAAAAGTATGAGAATGGAGGATGCGAAATGCCTTAAATCTGGAATGCCTAAACTTTTTATTTTGGATTTCATTTGCAAAATTACATGAAAGTTTAAATCGGGAAACTTACTTGAAACTTTGGAAAGGGCCGCGGCTACTAAGGCGACCAATGG
>Ga0180301_10003480_pt1 | contig 12272 bp, 8 predicted proteins | sample GuaBasSediGuay16_FD_121797 | JGI IMG/M metagenome (GOLD analysis project Ga0180301, IMG submission 121797) | Subseafloor sediment microbial communities from Guaymas Basin, Gulf of California, Mexico - Guay16, Core 4569-2, 12-15 cm | ecosystem: Environmental > Aquatic > Marine > Hydrothermal...
ATAAAGAAAACAGAACAGGAAGTAAAGAAAACATTTGGGGAATTCTTATATATTTTTGTTACTTAGTGTTGTAGGGGTGCTCAAGAAGCACCCCACGAATCCCACATAAGGGAATAGAAAGATCTACGTGGTAGAAGCATGGGCATATATTTCTCTCATCTAGTAATCCCACATAAGGGAATAGAAAGTAATTGCTTCTTTTGTGATTCCTTGAGCTTCCCAAGCTGTAGAATCCCACATAAGGGAATAGAAAGATTAGCGTTCAGGATTAGGGGTGTTAGAGAGGACGTTCTTGAGTCAATCCCACATAAGGGAATAGAAAGTATGTAATTACGCATTCACTATAGACGTTAGTGAGTTATCAGGTAATCCCACATAAGGGAATAGAAAGCATAAACCTATGGGACGCCAGAGGAGTAGCAAAGACAAGAGACAATCCCACATAAGGGAATAGAAAGCATGTATTGCTTCACCTATAACACTCCACGCCTTCTTCCTTGGAATCCCACATAAGGGAATAGAAAGCACTCCCTTAAACGGGGTCTCCTCAGTTATTGATGACGTAGCAATCCCACATAAGGGAATAGAAAGTTCCTACATCTACATAAAGGACCTTGAAGCGTTTAAGAGGTCATAATCCCACATAAGGGAATAGAAAGAAGCTGTAAGGCTTGTATGTCTCGCCGTCAACAGATATCTGTATCAATCCCACATAAGGGAATAGAAAGGAATAGTGGTATCATTATCATGAATGGTAGTACTAAGAATATCAAATCCCACATAAGGGAATAGAAAGCTACTCAACGCTATCACCAACGCCTACAGAGATAATACATCGAATCCCACATAAGGGAATAGAAAGTAGAAGTCTATACTCATCTACCGTTAATGGGAGTCCTACAATCAACTAATCCCACATAAGGGAATAGAAAGACAAATTACTCAATTGAGATAAGCTCCGAGTCATGTGAGTTGCAATCCCACATAAGGGAATAGAAAGTTTCTCAATCCTTTCAAGTGCTAGTTGAGACATTATCTCACCCAAAATCCCACATAAGGGAATAGAAAGCTTGAGTACGTCGAGTGCGGGCAAGCTATCACCCCGCCTAATCCCACATAAGGGAATAGAAAGACCCCCCAGAGGTGTTGGACTTACATCAATAAGCCCCTCCTTCAATCCCACATAAGGGAATAGAAAGATAGTAAATTCAACACCCTTAAGTTTTGGTTCTACAGGTGTAGAATCCCACATAAGGGAATAGAAAGGTATATATTTAGTGGGTGTGTTCGGGTTCATAGACTGGAGGAAAATCCCACATAAGGGAATAGAAAGTACCGCAACCAGCACCTAGCCTCCTCTCGAGCGTGACTAGTACGGAATCCCACATAAGGGAATAGAAAGAAAGACTTCAAGGGCTTGATTGGTCTCCAAGGATCTCTAAAATCCCACATAAGGGAATAGAAAGCCTAAGTACTGAAGTGTCGGTCCTAGAGTCCCCACCAGTATTAAATCCCACATAAGGGAATAGAAAGACATGGAAGTTTATCTGCGGTCTGATTATCTCAATTAAGTTTAAAAATCCCACATAAGGGAATAGAAAGCACTTTAGTTGACGGCGTTACTGATAGGATAATATGCTAAATCCCATATAAGGGAATAGAAAGAAATGGTAGTAGCGAAACACGCCCTAATTCCTGAACTATAACATAATCCCATATAGGGGAATAGAAAGCAGGTGCGAGCTTGTTAATAAGATTTCCCTAAAGAAACATTACGATATCTTTAAATTATTGCTTCAATTACATCCTAGTAATACGGAGGTTAAAGCACTTATTACAGCTTTGAGGAGCAAACATTACAATTAAGGATATATGTAAATACGTACGGACCTTGTCAGAATAATGACGTAATTAATGATATGGCCGGTGAAGGCCTCAAGTTTGAGGGGGTCGATAAGAAATACCTTGAAATGCTTCAAATCCTTAAGAAAGCCTCTAGAGAGGAAAAATAAGTGTAAAGAGATCCTAGCACCTTGATGGAAGGACTTAAATGAGCTTGAAGATTATGCGAAGGTCTTTATAGAGTTTTATAAGGATTAAATAAACTAAGCATAATAGAAGAAGCAATAATGTTGCTAGAAGTTCGTTAGTTATTTAAATCTCCGCAAGTGGACTAACTCATTCATGATATTAAGAGACTCCATGATCTTGGTTATAGCCTTAGGAAGACTTACTAAATAGGAACTACTTCATACTAAAAGTGTTTAATCCCTTCATGAAAGTAATGTAATTAAAAGCTAGATAAGGTATTATAGCTGAGGCATTCCACCTATATTAGCAGTAACGTTACTCAGCTTACCCGCGTATTATAGAATTAGTGAACTTAAGCTTAATAATCCCCTTACTGGCAGCATTATGAGACCTAACACTGAATGACCTACGAATATTCAAGTGTTGTGAAGCTACAATCCATATCTAGTACAGTAGTTTATCCTTTTAAGATAATAACTGTAGCACTCATTAAGAAAAACACTATGTGAGTGAGTAAGAAAATAACTTCGCATTTCTTAACAAATGTGTCAAGCATCCTAAGTAGAAGGCAAGAGTTCATAAGAGTAAAATACTTACTTAGGATAGTCTGATAGCTTAAGAGTATTATTAAAGATTTCCAACTTACTAATGTGTTGTTACTTCCACGCAGTATAGTTCAAGGTAAGAGCATTGATGCATAAGATATAGATTATTACTTTAACGATTTCTAAGTACTACCTTAAATTTTTAATAAGTAGTTCATTTAGGGGGTGCTTTAAGTAAGTTAAGTTTAAATTAAAATCTCTTCCTATGTTAGTAAAATTTTTATGATTTCCTCATAAGGTATAGTTGGGATTATGTTGTGCCCACAGGTTTTCTGCTTCTCGCATCAGCTTTAACTCACATACACCCAGGTAGTGGTAGAGCTCCTGGAATTGTTGACTCACCTGTTCAGAAGGACCCCTATAATTATCCCATATTAATGGCTTCAAGTGCAAAGGGGGCTTTAAAGAGTTTCTGTATAAGACGTTCAGGTGCTTTAAAAAATGATAAATGTTTAAGTAGTGATGGAAGAATTAGGTGTGAGGATTGTGAGTCAGCTAAGGTGTGTTGTTGCTTCTTTGGGTCTGAACCTCAAGAGGAAGCTCAAACATCACTTCTCTCAATTCTAGACTTTGTACCTCTGACCTTTCCTGTACCAAGTGCAAATGCTGGCTATGTTTATGTTACAACACCCATGCTGTTAAGAAGAGCATCACAAGTAGTGTATGCCCTCGAACTTCATAATTACGCTGAAGCACTTGAGAAATTAGCGGACATGGCTGAAAGTAAATCGTTGGTTATAGGTAGCGCTCTTAGCGAGGATGTAGACATAGCAGGAGCTACCTTAGAATTTAATAGGGTGGAATTAAGTGAAGGGCTTAAGAATTTAATGAGATGTATTGAAGAACTTAAAGGTCTAGCCTCAGTTGCAACTAAACGCTTGGTGGTTGTTAGCGATGGTATAGGCGCATCTATAGTAGATAAAGCGCTAATAAGGTTAACAAGAATTAGATTACAAATAAGCAAGAAAACGGTAATGAAACGTGCATTATGGACTGAAGAATACATTCCTTCAGGCACCATATTCATCTCTGGACTCGTAGTTAACTATATATCAAATAAGTACTGTGGGGAGGTGTTAGGTGAGGACTACATGAACAAGGATAACTTAGTGAGCATTGTGTATAAGAAGCTAAAAGGAATGCTTGGAGAGGATGAATTCATGTTCTTCGTAGGCGGTAAGGAATCCATTGGGCGTGGATTAATCAAGGTTAAAATATACTATCCTATGCAGTAGGTGATGATATGCCTTTAGATTTAGAGGACTTAGCAATGCAGGTGGCCTTAAGGATATATAGCGTATTGGGAGGTAAAAATGAAAAAGTAAAAGCGGATGCGTTTGTTCGTAGAGCTAAGGAGCTTCCATCAATAGTTAAGCAAGTAGGTTTATCCCAATCAGTAGCCTTTTACCTATCTAAGATAAGTAAACATAGGGAATATGAAGATATATTTAGGGTAATCTCTGAAGCGTGTAGCGATAAATCATGCGTAAATTCGTTAAGAGAGGATTCTGAGGGAGAGGGTAAAGGATATACAACACTTTTAGCTACATTAGCTTATGCTATCGAGAACATAGCCAAAGAGGCAAAGTTAGATAATTGTATTAACTTAAGCAGTGTTAAGTTCGTAGCTGAGTGTATGCTAACGTTGAAGAAGAGAAAGTTACTTATCTCAGTAGAGTCTCAATTAACACCTTACCTAATAACTATTAAGAGAATGTTTGAAGCACTCTTTAGCACGTAGGGGGAGAGTGATGAATGAGGATGTGACTGAGTTAAAACTTAATGAAGTAAGAAATCTTAGTGATCATCTGAGTAGATGGCATAGGTTCTTATGTCTTGAAGCAGTCAATGTTACCCCTTGGGCTGGTGGAGGACCTAGGAATAAAACTATAGTGCTAACTAGGGATGGTATAATCTTCAGCTTACCCTCAAGTGAGTCATTAAAAGGTGTTATGAGATGGATCGCAAGAGCAGCTATTAACTCGATACTCAAATATAGCTCAATATCTAAGATAGATGAAGTTCTCTCATACATATACGGAGGGAAAAGAGGTGATGAAGTAGAATCATCGAGAATATCCATACATTTAAATTGTAAACTAGAGAATGAGTATAGGCTTAAAAATGACATATTACAAATACTTAACTTCATTAAAGAATTATATAACTTAGTAAAGGACTATAGACTGCTTAGTAGTGTAATTCAATGCCTGTCCTTCTATTGCTTTAATGCACACAGAAATACCTCTTTTAATAGATTTATTGATGACTATTGCGCTTTGCGTAGACGCTTACCCAGTAGCATAATATCCAAGTTACATGATATCGCACTGAGATTAAGAGCGGTAAGTCTATTTAAAGCATACAGCATTCCACGAATAATAATTAAGCTGATAGGTGCTGAAAGACTTGAAGACTTTATTGAAGTATTACCTATTCCACCAGGTTACGTGAAAATTAATGTATGCCTTTATTTAGATAAGTACTTCATAAATAGGGTAAAGAGTAGCTATGCCAAAGTCATAATGAAGTTTTCATCGTATTTACTCATATACTCACTAACAATTCACGGCATTGGAAGTATGGTGACAAGAGGCTTTGGACGTTTTAATATAAAACCTGAAAAACTTCAATGTAGTTCTATGAGTGAAGATATATGTGAAGACATTATTAAGATACTTCAGTATTACAACAGCAACACTAAAGACGCTATAATAAGACTCCACAATGAACTAATAGGTTTGGCTAAGATAATAATCGAAAAAGTAACAAAAAATATTAATGAGATAAGTACATCATCACGTCTTCCAAGTCTAAGTAATGCTTACGTGGAAATAGTAGATTCACCTAAGCACTTCTTTCCAGGACTTATTCAAGCATTACCAAGGAGAGAAAAAGCATCCTTTAATAGATCTATATTTGATGTATGGGAAGCCCTATCAGCCATAGGCTACTCAACATTAAAAGTAGTGTGGAAGTTGTTGGCACACTTAAATGTTAGAAATTCAGGGATAGGTCTTCATACATGGATTTTAGGATTACCAAGATGGCAGAAAGATACAGGTTATGCACTTATTGAGCATGAATTAGTCAATGATTGTGTCGAGAATGTTAAGGCCAGTCCTGGTAGGAGGCGTTCAAGTATAATGCTATACCCATTAATGCTGGATAATAAAGTTAAGGTTATAATACTAGATTACAAGACTATTGAAGACCATATAGATAAAATAACGAGAAACGAGGTAACATTATATCATGTCGGCAGACACGGAAGACCTAATAATCCATGGAGACATCTTGTTAAATTAGAGTATGCATTTTCCCAAGCCAGTATACCTAGCCCTGTTATAGGTGCTTGCGGTCCTGATCAACCTGCGGGGATATTAAGACCTTCAAGTAATAAGCCATTAATATGGGATGTATCTAAGAAGGATCTAGCCCAAGTAATTAATGATATTCACGAAATAGCTTTAGATTTCATAAAACATGCTCTTAGGTGATAATGTGAGTCGTACTTTATTTGGCATAATCAATGAATTAACCAATGATTTACTTATTAAGCTAGCCATAAATGGGAATGCTGAGAAGGTCATTAAGGAATGGCGAAAGGAATGCATTGAAAAGCTTGAAAGATCTCTCCAATGTAGTCAGGAGTCCTTAAGAATTATTAAAGAGCATTATGATAAAATAATTAGAGCATTTAAATCCATGGGTTTAACAACATTAGAAATTGATGCCATACTTAAAGATAAAGGATTATTTGGTGTTTCTCAAGGCATCATCTACGCAATGCTTGAAGTCGGATTAAACTGGGATTACTTACTTGACTTACCATACATTCCTTCGTCATCCATTAAAGGCTCTATACGTAATACCCTAATAATATTATGCGCAATAAAAGCCCCTTCTAAGCTCGATTGTGTTAGGGATGTCGTAAAGCTCTTAGGATGGATAGAGAGTCCTTCAAATGAAGAGCTTAAAGATATGAGTAAATCGTTAGATATATCGCTTAATGAGCTAAGTAGCATAGCTAATGAGATTCATGGAATCTCTAAAATTATATTCATTGATTCCTATCCCATAAGTTGTAATGGACCCTTAGTCGAAAGATGGGTCATAACACCACATAAAGTAACGAGTGAAGGTAGCGAGTATGATGTAAGCCCCATACCCCTATTACACTTAGTACTTAGGCCTGGAATTAAGTTTAAGTTCTTATTTGCGTTATCTGATGATGCATTAAATATATTAAATGATTTAGCATTAAGGCTTGGAGTCAAAGGATCACCCGAAGTATTTTTCGCATCGGTTGTTTGCTCAACATTGGAAAAAGGCTTAGGGGCTAGAACCATGAAGGGTTACTCAAGGTTCAAAGTTATCAATATAAAGGTACGTAGAACAAGAGGGAGTATGTATCATGAACCCTGATAGAGAGAATGAAATATTTTGGTGGACATTAAAACTAACAGCTTTACTTCACGACATACCGTGGAAGCCATGGCTAATTACAGGTCTGTACAGGGTTAGAATTACCAGTAAATTAAAGAAGGAATATGATAAAATCGTGAAGAATGTTAAAGAGAAAATTGAAGACACTTTAGGACGTCTTGAGGTTCACGAAGAGGAGTCTCTAGTACTCATTATTACGTTACTTAAGGAACTAGGTGTTTCAGACGATTTCATTATGAAGAGATTTCATGCCATTTGGAGTAAGGTCAGTGAAGCAGATAGTATAGCAGCAAGTCTTGATAGGATAATATCACCTCGTATAGCACCTCATATGCTAACAGACATTAGATTTGTTAATCCATTTAACCCTAACATTACATGGCCTCTTACACTAAGAGCCTCTATGCCTGATGAGAAACAAATAGAAGACTTCATTAATGAAATGAGGAATATCATAAGTAAACTACCTGGTAAAGAGGATGTAGTTAATAATTTGAAAAAAGCCTACTTTATACTCTACTCTCTTCTTGAGAAACTATGGTACGAGTCTGCAGGTTTAAAGTCATTACCTATGGCAGATACCAGAGTACCTCATCATACGGTATTCACTCATGCACATGCCACAGCATCAGCGTTAAACATGGTATATGCTGATAAGTGGCTCATTATGAGCATAGATATTCCTGGTATACAAAGATTTGTATCTAAAGGGAGGAAAACACGTGATTATTGGGCTAGTTCGTGGCTTTTATCATTTATTATTTGGTCGGCAATAAAATTATTAATTGAACATTTTGGGCCCGATGTAGTACTTACACCTTCAATACATTACAATTCATTTTACATAGATTTATTAATTGGTATGGGCTTAGACGAGAAGTACACACCGAAGATTTCATGGAGTCCTTGGAGATGGCCTAGTCAACCAATAATGCCAGCAATGGCTACACTCATACTACCTTTATCGAGCAGGGAAGATTACGTGAATAAGGCTTGGAGAAAGCTAATAGAACTTGGTAAGGATTTAGGCTGTAAGTACCTCACGGAGGACGCAACTCAGGCAATAAGATGTATTATTAAGGAATTGATGAAAAGTATATGGAATAAGTTAAAGGAGGAGTTAATTAAGAAATTTAATGAACTTTCTAAGGAAAGCGACTTACTCCAAGAGCTCATTAAGGAACTCTGCGATTATACCCATGGAGAGAACGAATGTATTAGGGAAACTAAGCGTTACCTTAATAATTTGCTAAATACCTTACCTTTCAATGTAAGATTGAACGTTGCCGTAATAAGCTGGGAAGATGTTAAGAGGGAGTATAAGCGTTTGGAGTTAAGAATGAAGGAAAGGAAACTTTTAGAACCCATAGTAAGGTTCATGAAGGAAAGCTTAGATTTACGTGAATCCCGTAACCTATATAAGTACTTACGAGGGGCCGTAGCATACCTCTATAGTATTAAAAAGTTAAGGGAGGTTATAGAGAATAGTTCCAACATGACATTCCTTATATCCCCGCAAGTAATCAAATATGTAAGTGAATACACAAGCAGTATTTACTATAGAAAGGTAGCATCTAGATATGCCATATGTAGTATGTGCGGAGAATTGCCCGCTGCCATCTACTTAAGAAGAGGTGCTATAGATAAGCTAGAGCGCTATGGTTATATAATAGATGAAGGAGAAGCCCTATGTCCGTATTGCTTCATTAGAAGGTTATTAGCCAAGTTCCCTGAAGCAACATCGCAAGTTTTAAGCTCAGTAAATAAGCTAAGAAGTTTAGGGGAAAGGATAAGAGGATACGTGCATTCAACTTTAGATGTAGCCAATGTTTGGAATAATGACTTATTTAAGTATTTAATGAAAATATTACCCCCTGAAAGCAAGATGGAGCCTGTATTAACCCCATATAAATTACTCAAAAATTTAGTTAAAGATTATAAAGAATACGTTGAACAATACTTACTAGCGGATCAAGTAATTACGCACAAAGGATTAGATATAATTAAACGTGTTAAACCAGAAATTGAGAAATACACTTTTAAATATATTGCCTACGTTTATGGTGATGGCGATAATGTGAGTAAAATATATGAAGGTATAATACCAGCTAAGTTCTTAAGCCTTAAGAAGTCTTCAAAGATATACCTACCCGAGAATTTAACTGAATATTCAATGAAATACGGTGCATATCTTCTTAAGGTTCTTGAATCCAGTAGTGCCATTAGTAAGTTAAGCAAAGACGTAATTAAACTATGGATTGATGCTTATAGTGCGCTCATCCAAGGATTTATTGATAGTAAATTATTAAAGGAGGAAGCTAAGTTAATCCCCACATTATCTTATGTACGTATACTCTCCCATAGTATGACTATCTCATCCTGTATTGATGCTAAGATTATTGAAGCAGTGGGCGGCGTATTAATATATGCTGGAGGTGACGACATAGTTACTATATTGCCAGTATCCTACAACAGATTTGATAAGGTTAAAATTAACTTACCACTTAAAGCAATTACAGGTATCTTTAAGGATATAATCCCAAGACCTATAGAAGTATTGTATAGAGAATTGAGTAAGATACTGCTAACTAGTAATGCATATGCTGTTTTACCTCTAATGATAATACATTTAACGAGATTGAATTATTGGGGTATGATACCTACAGCAGAATTAGCACAAGGAGTGAAGCCCATAGGTTTTCATGTATATAATGAAGTCGTAACTCCTGCTATAATTAGTTACGGTAGAAGTTATGGCTTAGCCTTGGTACATTATCGAACACCTTTATGGGTAGGATACACACTCTCAAGGACCCTGGAGAATGCTAAGAATTACATATCGACGTATTACTATGACACGGAGAAAGGTAAAGAGCGCATAATACCTGTTAAGGACTTAACCATAATTTCTTATAATGAGGGTGAAGGAAAAATATTGCCTAATACATTAAACGGAAAGTTAATTCCTGAAAATATTTGTAAAGTGCACACATTCATATCACTCTTAATAGATTGTGTATACACAGGCAACTGTAGTCACAGTATAATTTACGAAAGTTCGGAAGAGAGCACCCTCAACCTTATCAAGAAGCTAGTCTCAAGAAGAAAACTAGACCATACTAAGATTTCCCTTATTAAGCTTCTATATAGGAGCATAATCGACAAGTACTTAGTAGACTTAAATTTAAGAAATGAAATAATGAAGGAATTGTCGAGCTTGAGTGAGTGGTTTGTTAAAACTAATGAGGAGACTCTACCTGCGATCACGCAATTATTTATATGTGTACGTGATGTATATTCAGCATTAAGGTGACATCATGAAGGTTCTCAGAGTAATGTTTATTCCTGTTGAACCTCTTAGTTTTAAGTGGTTCGGTAGTTTCACATGGATGATAACAGGTCCTGAAACCCGTGCATCTTCAGAACCCTTACCACTTCCTTCAACAATTATAGGTGCATTAATAAACTCGTTAGCTATTAAAGAGAAAAGAGTTAAAGTCATTAAGGGGGTTATGGAACCACATATGTTATATGAGAGTCTTATATCACTGTTGAATAATCTTTTAGGGGGAGCATATAGTGCATTTGTTGTAAGAGGGCCATACATTAAGTTTAAGGATGGATCATATGCTTTACACTTGTATCCAGGAAGATTGATATTAATTGAGCCAGGCAATTCAAGACTAAAAATTATCGAGCCTAAAGGTTTAATAATTAAAGGTACTGCTTTAAAACACTTAGAAAGGACTGTCGTTCCACATTTACTTTACTCACTAACATTGATGGATTATATCAAATTAGACAATAAGATTGTTGAGGGTATAGCAGTTGAGATCTTATGTAATGGAGGAGAGTGTAGGATATCCAAGGAGGAAGGCATTATTGAATTACCAACAGTAAGGTTTGGTGGTGAAGGAAGGATTACAAGAATAATTGTTGAAGTGGCTAAAGAAGTTTTACCGCTTCATGTGAGTAACCATGGATATGTATATGTTGCTTCACCAATACTTCTTAATGATGAGAGCATATGTCGAGACAATGATATTGACAATAAAAATGAGGAGATAGCTAAATTCATTGAGATAATACATATTAATAGAAGATGTAGATTGGAAATACCCTCAAAGAAAGAGGTTGAGGAATTAGTCAAATCATTAATTAGTGAAGAATATAAAGAAAGAGTGGAAGATATAGTTAAGTTATTTAGAGTCAGAATAGGTCTCATAGCGCCAGGATTCGATACTATAAGAGGAAGTTTAAGGGAAATGCTTCCATCAATACTTCCAGGATCTATACTTAAATTAAGTAATTGTGAAAGAATATTAACAATATCTAAAAACCCATACAACAATTTAGGTTGGGGTACCTTAGTTCCTTTGCCTATTAAATAATCTTTACTAATTTCATATTATAGGTATAAGATTTTTATTGAGCTCTTCTCGCATGATCATCGATAGCATGTTGGCAACTTACTCTCCCTTAATAATGTACTGGCTCTGCTGTCAACAGATCCTAAGGTTCTTCCGAAATAGCTAAGCCTATGTCTACCACGTTTCACAAACTTTAATAGTGTCTATCTAATGCGAGGTGCCAAATATGTTAAGTAAGATGTTCAATATGAAGGGCCGTATAGTGCTATTTCTTAGTAGCGGAACTACTGTAATAGGGTTGGCCTCACGTAATGCTGTTAGCCTAAAAATTATATCTTAGTCACAAGAGTGACTTCTTTGCAGTTATCCCAGATGATTAAGGAATTAACAAGTCTTTAGCATATTTAAATTCCCATAATTCCCTGGACATTCCATACATAATGTTCAAATAGGGCTTATGTCAGTATCGCATATTTTATCTCAATTTTTATTATTATGTGAGGGCTAAATTCATTTTCATAAATTCTCTTTATTTACTATCTCTACTATCTTTCTGTATGGTAGTATTGGTTTTCCGTATAGTGTTTTGTAGTATATTACTGGTATTTTTAGTTTGTTGAAGTATGGTTTTAGTTTTTCGTCTGCTATCAGTATTATGTTTTTGATTACTTTAGATACTTCGTGTAGTTTGTATGCTTTCCTCTCAGCGTACTCCCTCCTCCAGTACCCTGCTACTTCTAGGTAGTAGGTCCCTCGCTTCGTGTGTATCTTGAAGTCTGGTAGGTATAGTATGTCTCCGAGGGCTATGGGTTCCTCC